>Ga0247742_10001177_pt1 | contig 18817 bp, 22 predicted proteins | sample UWRJL208509C2_FD_180944 | JGI IMG/M metagenome (GOLD analysis project Ga0247742, IMG submission 180944) | Plant litter microbial communities from Arlington Agricultural Research Station in Wisconsin, United States - UWRJ-L208-509C-2 | ecosystem: Environmental > Terrestrial > Plant litter >... | reverse complement strand
TCGGTGTGGGTCCCAATATATATAAAGGTGCGTATAATGTAGCCCCAAGTAATATATAAATTTTATAGTAATTTTGAGGCCAATTGGACGAGAAATGACTGAGATACAGCATGTCCGAGTTACCCGCCACCAAAGTTCACGTAAAAGCTGCACCTCAACAGTGTCAAGAGCTATTGGTTCAAGTTATTATCAGTCAAAACATATAAGAGTTGCATTTATTTATCAAAATAGTTACTAATTTCTTATCCAAGCCATACAGAGAAGGTAAATATAATAGTGTGAACGTCGCCCAATACTATTGTGCAGTTCTTACCTGGGCAATTCCGTGCCAAGCGCTTGACTTGAGGTATCTTTTCGATGCCTAAGAGACTCTTTGAACATTATATAATGGGAAGCTGTAGAAGAGGTAATTTTTTGCATACCTTTGGCAAGTCACCTTTGAACATGTATTTAGTTAGGCGCCCATCAGATGTTGGCTTTGGATGCCAAAAATGTCAGGACTCAGTAAGTCTCACACTTGGACAAAATTTCGAATTAGAAAGTATATTATTAAGACACCTTTTATGGTAGATTACCTGTCGCTGCTCCTCACAATTTATAGAATGGCTCAGGCCGTTGAGAAATATATGAAGAGACATGCACCTTTAATGCGCGTCCACTCGTTTTCACTCATCTCCCGGTAGTCTTAATTTGGTTTTGTTCTCTGTTTAGTGTATATCTATATTAGAATAATCTAGGGTCCTACGAAAGGCAGTGTGCACTATTTATCGATAGCCTTCCACTGGGCCTATTCACCTGGGTCGCCCGACTTTCCCTTGCTTATTGTCGCCTGTTCTAAGTTGTAATGTGTCTCCGCTCTGTCATTAATTTTCTGCTCGGTGAATATACTTGTCCTGATAGCGCATCAAGCGGCCGATTAATTAAAATCTAAAAGGTGGGCTCGACTATTACTCACTGTGCCAAGGAAGTGCGGATACGGGTAACTCGGACATGCTGTATCTCAGTCATTTCTCGTCCAATTGGCCTCAAAATTACTATAAAATTTATATATTACTTGGGGCTACATTATACGCACCTTTATATATATTGGGACCCACACCGAGATTCTCATAGTAGGATCCTGGAATTGTTCGTAGCAATCACCGTTTTCGGCCTTACATATTATGTCTGTCTCTCCGAGCACCTTATGTGCTTCCTGTTAGCATTCTATTCAAATTTATAATATATATTATAGCTTGTATGTACGGATATTCGTTGTCTGGACATCGTGCTTGAATTTAGAATGTAAGGGACATGGGGGCTGGGATCCGGGGTTTCAGGTTGAGCGCACGTGATGGCTCGCGGAAATCTCAGTCGTGAAAACGAAAATGTGTTTTAACCATGCGGTTCCAGGACACCGTAAACAAGAGACATTTATGGAGATAGATCCCATCTTGTTTCTATAGCTACATTCACAACATTTTGCGATAGCCTTGACGCCACTGTACCGCAGCACCGACCGGCATGAATATCATCGGGGTACGTGTGTGCGATTAGCTTTTATGCGCTTTTTTCCTTCAGGGTTATCTTCGAGATGAGAATGCATCTGAGTCGTTGCTTCCACAACGCCGAAAATCCCGAGCAAACACTTCGAACTCCCTATTGATCACCGCAATAAGTATCGCACATTTCTCCAATTTAACTATTCAAAGAGAATGCCTCAAGCTGTGAAGAATTTTTGGATTGTCGGACATTATATAGCCCAGGCAACGTGAGTTGAAATTATAATTAATCCGTCGCTATGATAGTACACCTCTTTTAAAATTACATTGTATTCTAAAGGTGTCGATGTTCACCCATGTTAATGCAAATCATTAACCGGCGATGCAGCAACTTCACTCAGATGTCCAGGGATTGGAGCAACAGTCGCAATATTCACCAGGTGGCTCCCAGCGCTGTAAAATCGCTGGGCGGAAGGTGGGTAATAACCGTATGTAGGTGGAGGGGGCGGATGTGGATATGAATGCTCAGGTGCTGGGGCAGGCAAGAATACTGCCTGGCTATAGGCGTTAGGGTTTGACGCAAGCGACGAAGCACCACTGGGCGGGTGGGTATATGGAAAAGGTACAGAATGGAAGAGCAGTTGGGGGCTGGGATATGTTCCAGGAGCCACTGCCAGGTCAGATTTGAACCCGGCTGTGAGGGTGTTCTGTTGCTTTTCCTTGCCCTTCACCGTTGCGCGAGCATCCTTCGTTCTCGCAAATGAAGCGGCGAATGAAGGTGCGGCACTGGCCATCCGTGAAGAAGAGACGAATGGCCGCACCGAACTAGGTAGATGGGGTGGAGTTAGATGCATATTATCAGATGCATTGAATGGGGCAAGCGAGGCTGGACCAGGTAAGACGTTCGTCACTGGATGAGGTAGCATTTGTGACGCGTCGGATAATAGGTGGGACGGATCAGCTGTGGTTGGCCGTGTCGGTGTTTGGGACGTGGGGAACACATTGGTAGGTGGATTGAGTGGATCAAATGAGGTGGTGTTCGTTGCTGGATCGGATGGGCTCTGCGACATATTGGGTGGGTATGATGGATCACTCGTGGTGGGCCACGTTGGTCGATGGGGCATAGGTAGTGGATTGAATAGATCAGGTGAGGCGTTCGTCGCCGGATAGGCTGGACTTTGCGACCCTTTGGCCATATGTGACGATGGGGCGAACGGTCGCATTGAACTACGTACTGGATGCTCGTCGGTGACTAGTGCATGGGATGAACTAGGCGAAACGTTCGTCGCCAGACGAGGTGAACTTTGCGACGCGTTGGGCGATAGGTGTGCCAGATCACTCGTGATGGGCCATGTCGGTGGATGGGGGATGGGTGACATATTGCTAGGCGGGTAGAGTGGACCGGGAGAGCTGGTCCTTGGATGAGGTGAAATTAGGTGAGATGTTACAGGCAAGCGATTCGCTGCCATTGGCCATGCAGTTGGAATATGTGCGCCAGTCTTCGTGTTCGGTACATTGGATGAACCAGACACGGGGCTTGTACCATCCACGAAAGGTGAGGAAGGATCGGCGTTGGTTGAGGATTTGTTTCCTATGCGATGTCGGGATGGCTGAGATGAACCTGATAGCGGCGCCATTAATGGCTCTCCTAAGTGCCCCAGAAAACCAGGAGGGGATGGTGCAGACTGCACAATCTCTTTCAAAGCTGGATGGTCACGAGGCAGAGGGGCAGATTTACGAGTTTCAACGTGAAGGAATCGAGCAGCTAAGCTGTTCGAGACAAGAAGTGTAAATCAGTTGGAGTTGGTCGGATGATAATCCTGAAGTAGGTTACGAACCGGAGGATTGCGGGAGAGAAGTTGAGGTCAATTGCAGGCAGGATATTCAAACGCTGGAGTTCGATAGGATCGAGTGTGGCAAGGTACCCGGGGTTGTAGAAATTGCGGGGTAAACCAGAAACAGGCTGGCCTGAAGTAGTACGATAGGAAACGATTCGCCTATGAGGGAATTTACCCATGCCAGGTTTGTCGTCGGATTTGAAACGTGTTGAATAGTACAAACCGTACATGGTGCGGAAAAAGTTCACAACTTCAGGATTTCGCCATTCTAGAACGAAGATGAAATGAGGGGCAGCATCATGGTCTCCATCCCATTCACTGTCTGTTTCGTCACCACTCATAACGTCAGGCGAACAGACAGACCAGAACTCGCAAAATAATCGATGCATGCCTGCATCGTGGTTTGCATAGTACTTTGCTGTCCTCTTAAGCATGCGTAGTTGCTGGCAAATAAGGGTCAACGTTGAAGTTTAGCAAGGAGAGAAATATTTTACCGTACGCCTTCGCTGATCCTGAGCAGCTGCTTTCTGTTGGTCGCGCTTCCTGATTTCTTCAGCCGTTGTCAAACAGATTGTATCGCTACGATAGTGCTTTTGCAACGTCTCGAGGTGCATCATGAAGATATGTCTAATATGGTCTGGGTTAGCATTGTCAAGACTGAAGTCGTCAATGAACTTGAAGCTGAAAACTTTGGCAGCATGTTTGTTCCAGTCGCTGGCCACCCCTTCACTGGCAAGATCCAGTCGGAAATCCTTGTTGGTCGGCCCGGTGTTTTTGCGCTTCTTGAATTCACTCAATTCTTGTGGTGAGGGAACACGCCAAGGTCTTTTACCCAACATATTCTGTATGTAATCACGGGCAGCGCTCTGAGGACATGTTGTGAGTTATCTGCAAGTGGCATAAGATCAATTACTAACCTTCAGCTCGTTGTCTTCTCTTGGTACGTCGTACACTCGAGGCCTTTCTACATCTTGGCCTTTGAACTTACGAGTCGGAGATAGAGATCGTTGGCGAGAGATTTCGGCCACAACATCAGCAACATCTTTCTTGGTGGCTGGTTGGTCCTGAGTTTGGGTCATGAGTTTGGGTCGTGAGTACCCTTCGAAATACCAGTCGAGGACTCACAGGATAAAGCATCAAGCGTTGGTAGGCGGTGGAGCCAAAGGCACCTCCATGATGCTGAGGCGTGTTGGTATCGACACTGTCAAAATTGGGGCTGTAGCCTCGGGGGGTTGGGGGATCTAAGATATCGGCGGCGGGGGCATCATCACTCGATCCGGAGGTCAGGCCAGCGACTTGCGCGATTCTGTCATCCTGGGTGCCCCAGTTTTGGCGAAGTATGGATGAAAGAGTCGGCTCAAAGGATTGGGGAGGTAGGTCATCATCAATCGGATACCCAGACGGGCCCAATATTGGATCATCGTTGGCTTTGGGGACGGGCTCTGCCAGCGCTTCAACTCTGATTCTGGGAACATTACTTGCATCTGTTAGGTGCGAGGCATTGTGGAAGGCAGGGCTATCGTTTGCAAGAGAATTAGTCAAAGGAGTAGGAGTTGACTCGGGGGTACGCGTGTGATTCAAGGCGCCACTGTGGGGAACCCTAAGCCGTTGTGGCCAAATTTCTTGGGAAACACTTTCCTGAGCGAGAGCACCGCCAAGAAAGTGGGCTGGGTGGTTGTGGTTAAGCTGGACGCCAGTAGAGAGATTTGGTTCACCGATGTTAAGATGGTCCAGAACCCTATCAGACTGCGCATGGTCTCGAAGGGGAGTTTCCTCAAAGATGCTGAGCGAGTATTCAGTGCCCTTCTGGCGGTTATCGCTAAGAAATTTGTTGGACTGCTCAACTTCCATGTCGTCAAGGGGGGCAGCAACGGGAAGGTTGGTGGGGCTTAACTCGAATTCGCTGAAAGATCCGCTTTTAGGCTGCGAGTCTCGAGGAAGGCTAACAGAGCCATCATCAAGGAGATCAGCAGACAACCGCACCATATCGCCCGTGGGAGCACTGTGAGCGCATCCATTGTTAATTTCGCCGACGTCGATGGGATGAGGTAGGATGCCCGGTGTCACATTGCGAGAAGGGTGGGGAGAGTCACCAGGAAGTGATTGAGGTGCATACGCAACTACCTCCACGCCGTTGGAAAGAGAGGGAGGGGCGTGATTTTTTGAGGGGGAGTCAACAGCTGTACCACTGAGGGGCGTAGGAGCCAACGGAGACTCGCCTGTGAGGCAGATCTCTCTAGTACCTGGAATGCTGCAAGGGTACTCGTTATCAAATTCGCCGACGTTGATGGGATGAGAAAGGGGGGTGCCCAGTATCGTATGGCGTGGAAGGTGGACAGAGTCGAGGTGGGTAGAGTCTACAGAAAGTGATTGAGGCGCATATGGGACCTCCTCCGCGCTATTGGGAAGAGAGGCAAGGGTATGGTTTTTTGAGGGAGAGTCAACAGCCGTACAATCGAGGGGCACAGGGACCAACAGAGAATCGCCTGTGAGGCATATCTCGGGCGCTCTCTCAGACCCTGCAGCGACGGGAATATAGGGGCTACTGGAGTCATCAGCGTAAAGGGAGAGCCCATTGGTATTAACATAGTTAACGAGATTGTGTGTTCCGACAACAGAAAGTAACGGTTTTTCCTCAGCGGTGATATTCGTCGGCGTCGTTGATGGCCTCAGCTTATGGCCGTCGGGAAATCCTATCTCCCCGCAGCTCCGGTTGTCGACACTCTTTCCGTGTTCATGGACGATGGGCGTTGTCTCAGAGACGACCCCATCTTGTGGGTGTAGTTCAGGAGAAGCTGTCTCCTCGGCTTCAGGGGAACTAGCTATTGCATCTTGGTACAGCCCTTGGGAGGGTAAAGTCGAAATAGCGATTGGGTATATTGGTTTTGGGCTATGGGCGGCAGCTGTAGGCTTTACTAAACCTCCGCTCCAGAAGATGAAAGTGCACAAGCTTACGAATGCTTATATCTGCCTGAGTACCAAAAATTTCTCCAAGGAGATCACTGCTGGTTGGTTCACTAGGGGCTGTGGTTGAACTCCTGGCCGTCCTTAGCCGTGCATTGAGAGGGGCATTTCGGGTGTGTTCTAATGGACGTCAGTACAAGGGTCGTACATCTGCGAATCCACTCACTTGAACGTGTGGCCTGCACTGGTGCGAAGTTGTCGCCAGTCCCACGACGGGCCCTCTTACGCTCTCGTTTAACAACGGCTTGTGAAGGCTTGGTTAGGTCCATGAGGGATTCAGGAGGTGAAAGAGAACGTGATCGTTTCCCAAGAATTGGGCTGTATGTTGTGTTGGAATTGAAGAGGATGCGGTGGGTACTTTTGGACCTCAGGATAGGGTCTTCATCGTTGTTCCCAGAAAGGCGAATTGCGTTGGTTTCAAGGGAGAGAGCAGCGAGGTCAACACTATTGGAGGCCCTCACGCCAGAGGGGTCCTGCCGATGGGGCTCAGACTCAGACTCAGCAGAGGTTGAATTTATCTTCGATGATCTAAGCTGGCGGTTATGAACCGCTTGTGTGATCTTCAGCCTCCGCAAAGCAGTTTGACTGTTAAGAAGGGCCACTGTATAGCCAGGGTTTTTCCTACCACGTTTGTACTGGGCTTGGGGCTTGGGCCTCGTACCGTCTTGCTGTTTTGGCAAAGATATTGACGCTTTCAACACCCTCCAACCTGCAAGGTGGCGCTCAGCTAACTGCACTGTCGGCGCAATATAAATAAATGGTGAAAAACGAACCTCTAGACAACTCCATCGTGCTGGGAACCCTAATACCTTGGCAGCTCTCAGTGGCAATTAACGTTTCTTGCTCACCCTCACTGTCGCGGTGAGCGATAGCCACCGTCTCAGAGACAATCTCGCCTTGTACGTGTAGTCCAGGAGAAGCCGTCGCTTCAGCTTCCAGAGAATTAGCCATTGCATCCTGATACGGCCTTTGAGAAGGCAAAGTTAAAATGGCGGTAGGGTGTGTTGGTTCGGAGCCATTGCTGGCAGCTATAGGCTTCACTAAGCTTCCGCTCCAAAGATGAAAGTGTACAAGCTTACGAATGCTGATATCTGCCTGAGTACCAGAATTTTCTCCAAGGAGATCACTGCCACTGAGTTCACTAGGGGCCGTGGTTGAAGAGCTCCTGAGCTTCCTTAGGTGTGCTTTGAGAGGGTCATTTTGGATATGTTTCGCTACAAACGTTAGTACAAGAATCATGCGCCTATAGATTCACTCACTTGAACGTCTTGCTCGCACTGGTGCAGAGTTGTCGTCAGTCCCACGACGGGCCCTCTTAGGCAAACATTGTAGAGTCGTCTGTGAAGGCCCGGTTGCCTGTTTGGAGGATTCTGGGGGTGATGAAGAACGCGGCCGCTTCCGTGGGTTGAAGTTCTCCATCGTGTTAGAGCCGCCATGATTCCTAGGTGATCGTCTCATTCTTTACGTTTCTTTTCGAGTTGATAATTCTTTTTTGCAGTTATGACCTTGAGGGTTTTCAATAGAACCAGGAGGACGACCCAATTGTCGCAATCTGGCTCCATCGTTTCTACTGAGAACAATATCGAGATAACGGCAGACAACGACCTAATTGTCGGGCAATCTCCATTCTAGTGAGTTTCAGTTAATTCAGTTTCAGTTCCAAAAGGGTTACACGAGGTGTACAATGAAGACTGAGAATCTTTTGGGTGGATTCATTCGAGAGGGATGATTCCGGGTAAGATGAGTGTGATAAGAACGATGTAGGTAAACATGCTGTGCGAAAAACTCTGCCACCTGGTCACGTTCACGAACGTCGTCAAGAGACTTCATTCCTTCCAACTGTCAACAACACTTTGGCCGAACTAGCTCGAACATGCGGCGTCCTAGAGTCGCATGGTTGTTTTCAATTTTGAAACCCTGAGACCATCCAAACAACCGCGAGTACTCATGTGCCCGAACCTTGCCGAGTGATTCTCGCGAGACCTCCTCGATGATTTCTTCATGCAACATCCACGAACCTTGTGTTGGAGGTCGGTCTGCCAGAAACGCGCAAACATGTCATTGGGGTATGTTCATACTCAACTTGAATTTTGCTTATAGGACCATAGATAACAACTCTCTTATGCCTTCCTGTAGAAGTAACCCTTTCCACTGAGTGAAGTCCCATACGAAGACGAAGATCTGCTCAAATCAATGACGGCTAAGCCATGTGACTCCGAGTCTTGAATATTGAGTATGTGTCGATTATCACTCTGCGATTCAACTGGCTGTGGTTGTGTAATCACGTCCGTAAGGTACGTTCATCGTCAACTTTAGAAGTATCTTATTCGATGAAAAACATTATTTCAAGACCAGCCTTATTCATTGACAACATCAGTGACGAGCTGGCCAGTGAAACACGGCATGATTGCCTCTGAATATCTCCCAATTCTATGACGCTGACGGGAGCACGCAAAGGAGGTTACCTGGGCGAACATGATGCGACGCAATTACTACCTCGAGTAACTGTGAACGCAAACCCATTCAACTTATCTCTTTCGAGCGGCGAACGGAGTAGAGAGACACGTTACGGTTGCTAAGTCTTCTTTTCTTTTCATTCATTTTTTTCTCCCCCTCCTCCTAATTTAGGGGTTTTCTGAGCTTTGTCCTTCGTGTCGTCGGCAGACTCCTAGTGAGTGGGTGTCGGGTATATGGTATACTATCTGTCTATTTCCATACTCATATCGGACAGAAGAGCAGTTCAAAGACTAGCGACGATCTCGCGGGTGACATTCACTCATATATATTACTGTTGAGAGGGTGGAGATTGACTGGGAGATGCAGGTTCCCAGTATAAGTTATTAGTCATTTATTCGTTTGTAAACCCCTTCATCTACCGGCTCCCTTACTGTTCACGGTATGATGTCGAGATAACAGCTAGACTCGGAGCCTGAATAATGAAGAAATTCGCAACTTGAATGATTATCTTAGCTGAAAACTACTCTATGGCATCGACACAGATCCCTTTTGCTAGTCCAAGCCTTTTGAGTCCTCAATGTCAAGAACGGTTTCCTTCAGACCACAATCGTACTTGCTGGATCGCCAACACAAAGAGTCGAAGCTCCAAAGACCCAATCCGACTGGAGAGTGGTGGGATCTGCGGTTTGTTGATGGAAACGCGTACCACCCGCAACTCGTGTGAGTCGATCGGTTGAGCCTGGAATTTTGGAAAACATGGCCCGTTCCAATTCCCGTAAGACACGAGCTTTTAGTATCATCTTGCCATCCCCAACATCGACAAGTGGACTGTGCTTTCCTTCTTTCATGATTTCAATTTCTGCGTGGTCCTCAAAACTCAGAGATGTCCCAACAGGGATGTCGCCAAGCTCATCCTTCATTGTTTCATCATCGTCGAGTTTGTCACTATTTCCAAATGGATAGAGCACGTCGTAGCCCTTTTGTTCCATTTCAAGAAAGCAAGCCTGAAAGACTTGAGCCGGAATAGGCTCTAGCACAGACCGGCGAGCTGGCGTCCATAATTCCACGAAGTAACTATGACCACACTCGAGAGGGTGACATTTCCTCGCCAGCTTGCAGGTTTGATGTGGTCAACCTTTGATAGAATATCGCCATTTCCATCCTCAATTCCCGGAGTCTAATTTCCGGGTTAGCGTCACTTCCGACGATGGTGCAGGCATCACCAAAATCCTCCTCCAAACGATCGGACATATTTTGTGTCCAATAGCAAGCAATTTCCTCAATTTCTATCCGATCAAAACAGGCAGTGGGTAACGTGCAATGAAAACATGTATCTAGCAACAGGAAGACCTGACGGCTGACTCCCTCTATTTCTTGGATTTCTTTCTCTTCTGCTTGGGAGAGTCAGGAGAACCTGATGATAGAAAACCATTAAACCGGAAGGTGGTGGGTCGAAAGCTGGGCTGACCTTCTCGTGAGCGGCGCTTTTGACGCGTAGAAACCTCTGCCTCTTGATCAAGTGTTTCCGACTTCTCTTCCAGCCAACTCGGAATAGTAATATCCAGAAAAGCGGCATACTTCAGGTCGCCTGTTGATTGCCCAGCAAGCAAGATATGAAAATCTGATGAAAGTCAACATCAATACAATACAATGAGAATTAAAGTATCTGTACCCATCTCATGAAATAGGTGTTCCTCGATGTTCTTGAAGGCGAATGTGAATGCTTTCTGACCGTAGGAAAGAGTTGATAGCGTTCCAGGCCCATGGCTTGAGTCTCCAGTGGGAAGTTCCACAACACTAAGGCAAGAATCGATTTGTGCTTTCAACCGTAGAACAGTACAGCCAGCTGGGCCGCGCAAACCAAAAGAAAGGGCTCTCTCCTTGTACAAAAGTAGAGTATCTCGAAGTTGAGTGAGATAGGGGATAAAAAGAGTGGTGAAGGCTGAGGTGATTGGTTGATCCTGGCGCCATATGTCGTATTGTTCAAGGGCCCACTTCGCAAGAATCTTAGCTTGACCTCTCGCATACATGCATGCTATTCGTTCTGGCAACGGTATTGCGTTCACGTCATGGGAGCTAGATGACTTGTCAGGATAGGTATAGGCCTGAAAGTCGAGAGCGTTGAGCAAAATAATGGTGGCGCAGAAAACGATGATGTCAGATGGGGTGCTAGGATGAGATAAGTTGAAGAGATGGGCGGAGATGGGGACTACAGCTCTCAGTTTAATTATGGTTTCAACTGTTGCAAGAAATGGAAAGGAAGCTCACCAGGGCGGTCGTCGGGTGGTTTCCGAACCAGACCTTCGAACATGAAGTACATCAAGCGTCGTAAAAGAAACCGGGAGGGCTGGTGTGTAATGTTTGTTACGACTGATGAACCTACGAAAGCATGCATCAGACCAAAGCAAGTATCTTGTATGGTGCTTGTCGCATAGAAGTGGCCGCCGTGAGTGATGCAGTGGTCGAGGGTGAATACGACGTGCGGTGTGTTTGGCCGCATCAATCTTGGGAAGGGGTATGAGGCAGGCACTTTCAGCTTTGAAAAGCACTTACAGGGTTGTTCCAGGCTCCAGCAGCACTGCTTCAAGCTCCCAAAGATGCAAGTTGGGATTAGTGGTGTCGAAGTTATTTAGGAACATACTGATGTCAGCAAAGGTTGTGAAGTCAAGATCCTCGTTATTAGGATTGTGACGAGGGCGTGCAATAATCCACCACTTCATCCCTGTTTTCACCCGGATGAAGGTGGCGTAGCCGTCGCTATCGATATGCCAATTGTGTGAAGCGCCAGCTGTCGCTAAAAGACCCCAGAGCATGTCATCCATTGGATAGGGCATCTTTTTCTTACACAACGGCAAGCCTTTGGTGCGGCGAAAGGCATGAAAATCACTTGAGAAGCTAGGGGGAGTAAAACCGTCATCCCCAAGAGGGAAGTTCAGTGCGTTCACCGTTTTCCCGTTAGGAGTTCGGGCGCACTTCAGGACTTGCCGCATCGTTCCTCGACGGAGAATTCTGTTGTGATCGTTCTTTGGGTCAACGGTTTGATCTAGAAGAGACAGCTTGAGCAGTTATAAATATCCTTGGTCTACTAGAATGCTGTTTACCTTGTATATCTATAACATCGTCCAAGTTGCCAAGAGTTTGCAGCCCTTCCTCGTTAAATGACATTGACGGCGTGGAAGAGTCGGTGATGAGGATATGTTTACGACGGAATAACTCTAGATATTCAGAGGTTGTGAGGGCATCAAACTCTGTCTTTGTCATGACAGCGAAGGCAGATCCGTTCCCAGTTGCATGACGGGGTTTACTGTCGTCGAAAAAGTGACGGACAGCAGCATCAAATTGGTTAAACTGTAACCAGGTATTCTCCCGCTATAGAAATGACAAGCCTTCGAAGCAGAACTTTAAAAAGTTAAGAAATAGACGTACTGGGAAAGAGGGCTTGACCTCGACCGCTTTTCCTTGAGCGTTGTAGAGAAGAAAAGGAGTAGAGCCTCCATATTTCTGAAGAATGTCAATAGAATACGATGTGGATGGTGAAACGACACTTACTGGCGGTGTGCTTTCAGCATCCAAAGTGATAGGGTCCTCCGCAGTCCCAAACTCATCCTTGAAACGAGCGGAGTTTAGCACGCGCACAGAACAAAGAATTTTAACAGACAAGAATTCACCTCCCAAAGGTCATCAATATCGATGGCTGTTTCCTTCGATGATCCCTCAATGGAATTAAACCGAGGTACTGTCGATGATCGGTCTTGCTTTGGGTCATTTCGTTTTGCCGATTCATTGGTCGCTTTTGGTTTTGTCGTGTTCCGAGGTGTAATCACCGGGTGCTTTTGACCGAGGTTTGGTTTTGTCCTGATGAGAAAGGGTTAATGAAGGCAAATAATAACAGATGGTACCAGGTATGAGACACGAGCTTACTGAGAAGATTCCGATTGGTTGTCGGACGTATTAGAATCTGGAGTAGATTCCAACATATCAGAATCAGACGACACCTCTGCCGGGTCGGGGCTCATTGGCGCATGGTCTAAAGGCACTGGCGAGTTACGGGAGCTCGTCAGAGGAGTCAGAGGGGCGATCAATTGGCTTGCAGTTGGTGAACCCGGCGGTGCTGTCATTTGCATCCGAGTAGAACCAATAGTACTTGAGGGGGCCGTTGACGATTGACATGCGGTTACAAGGTTTGTGGAAGTCCTTTCTTGATGTATATCCGGTGAGATGTTACCAGCTGGCGCCAGCAATTGATGCGGGCTCATGGTAGGGCCAACCAGATCTTGGTCAACGAGCATGGTCCCATCATTTGCCGGCGCTTTCAATGAGCTGCTCCCCAAATGTGTCTCCTCAGACGCCGCTGGCGAATCATCGGACTCGGGGCCTAGGTATCCGAATGGAAGAAATAGAGAGTGGCGACTTTGAAGGTGGTTTGGTGTTTCTTTGTCTTGCACTTCACCAATAATCAGACAAACAGGTCGCGAGTTAGAGATCAAGGGCGCGCACCGGGTTTAAACCACTCGCGCTCAAATGCGGGAAGGGACTTCAGCATATCCCAATGGATGTCCCCAAGCAGGCCTGTAAGGGCCTTTTCTGCTCCCATGCGACCCAATGCAATGTCCAGAAGAGCTTTCCAGATAGATTTCTCAATTTCAACAAGAACTGGAGGCTTTTGGTTTCCAAGGAACTTGGAAGTCTGGGAACTCTCAGAATATTATATGAAAATGAGAATGCAAGACTTACATGAAGTAACTTCAACCGGTCCCAATCTTTTCTGAAAAGTTGGACAGGGATAAGTAGGAATATCGGAGAAATGGTTAAAGCGAGGTGGAGAGGCAGTCGAAGACGATGTGGGGTCTCAGAAAACTCTGCAAGAAAAGCCGTCTCCTCTGAGGAGAGTTGCCGTGTGGGCCTGAAAGGAAATTCAAATTTATTGACACTGAATCGAAGGATAAATCGGTAAAGGGAAGCGTACGCAGTTTCATTGTTCGAAAACCACTGAATGTGGTCCGGGAGATCCATGTTCCCCTGGGCATGGTTAGCAGTGAAGTTGAGAAGACTATTGCTGGGCAATCACCTTTAACAAGACGTTGATATGCATGGCGGCTATCTCAATGTTCGACAGTATCTTCGTCATGTTGGTTAAGCTTGAGCGACGTGCCACCGAGGCGAGTAGTGACATGTAGGTATGAGGGCTATTTTGGTCGCGAGAGGTGGCAGACTCGCTCTGTTTTTGAAGCAGAGATTGGCATCGGTGTAAGATCTGCGGCCAGTCGTGAAGATGGTGCCAACTCTGAGAGGCATTAAAAACAATGAGAGAAATTAGGCGCATCAGGCGTACCCTCTTGTTCAAGTCGCCAAGATATGGCTGCTTTTCATGCCTAGGGACATCGCCATCGATAGTTCTGCCTTCAACCAAGCAAATAGCATCTATCAAGCGCCATGCAGAAACGTATCCACACAATGCGATGCCTGTCTTCTGGTCCACGATAGTGCTGTATTTGACCCGATTTGAGACTTCCGATGATTTCGCAGGAACGAAGGCGGCCTCAGGGGTTGAGATACCGAGGGCAGCCTTCAAGGAAACTGTTTCTCGGTCGTAGCGAGCAAGTTTCCCTGTTTCAAAGCCAACTACTGTCTTCAGAAATTCCTAGAATAGCTCAGTTACAGTTAAGTAAAATAGAAAAGAACATACTTGAATATAGTGACCTTCCCCAAAAACGCCTAGCACCTCCGTCTTGAATGCACTTGTAAGCCAAGGGAAGTTTGTGAACATTCCCGTCGATATAGGGCGCAGCTGGCGGTGGACCAAAGCCAACCATTCAGAATCATCCGCTGTGGTATGTAGTATGTCAATGAGGAATCAAGAAAGAAGCTTGAAGACTCACATGAGTTCTCCATCAGTGCGGGATGTACTCGAGTATGTCTTCTCACAGAAGGAAACGAGCCGCCAGCAGGTTGATTAGTCATAATTTCCCACCCGGGAACCAGGGCTTTCGACCGAGAAATCGCCCGAGTCCGTTGCACATGTCGGGTGCTCTCCTCGAAGTATAACTCCAGCAACTCGTCCTCACGTAGCGTAACATCCTCGCTGCTATCCTCCTCCATCATCCGGCTTGGACTGCCGAAGCCTATCAGGAGGAAGTATGGAACCGGTTTACACGCTAAAGACGTCGTTCTGTCAGATTCTCTCGAAATTACGCCCTCCTCACGGTCCACTCCAAAACAAGGTCTCCGAAACTCAGCAAGCCAACTCCCGCGATCACTCTAAATCCCAACGTTTACTTGCATCCCTCAACGACCTCTGGCCGGCCTACTCCGCCATCTCGCTTCCATCCACTTCGCTCATCGTGACGCCCGTGTCCTTTGACAGGCCTCTCCTCCATGTTTTCAACACTGGATACCCACAACCTCGACAAATGTGTACCACGTAATCGTATTCTGTTGACGCTTCGCGCCCGCTGCGGGAACCAAAGGAACATACGGCGCAGAGCTCAATGCTAAGACTCCGGTGTGTATCCTATCTCTGATCATCTCACCGGTTTCTTATTCTCTCCAAAAGTAGGGGTCGCCACCTTCCACTTGTAAAAATACCAACCACCAAAGGACTCTTAAGTATAGGTCTTCTGCACGTCAATTCGTTGCAGAGCCGGCTATCTTCCAGCACTTCGCAGTCTGGTGAACCGCCATCATTGTATGGTCATTGCTCGCTCGAACTCAAGGCTTCACCATCAACCAACAAATTTATTTCCTCCCTCTCTGGCCAACCTCAGCCGTCTTTGCGCACTAGACACTCGCCTCTGCAGGATGCCATAGATTCCGAATTCGATCGTTAATGGAGATGGAGGTTCCAGTCAAGTCCAGTCGCTAGGTTCGACGAGGGCGTCTCGAATGCTAAGTCTGCAAACAATTTGATGAACACGTCAAGACGCGCGCTAAACATATAGATCACCATTCACAGGTGCAAAACCAAATACAACCAAGTAAAGGGGATTGCTTAATATTGGCGGTATTGCTAGAAAACCTGAACAAAAGGATCTGAATCAAGTAATACCGTGTAATATGTATCAAAGATTTCCGAGAATACCGATCCAACAGAGGCATGTCAATTCTCCCCCGTGGTTATCCTCGACGTCAAAAATGACCACACTACTTTTAATATTGAGATGAGGGTTCGGATAGAATACCTGTTCACTTGGACCTTTCGATACGTCGTAGCTGATCTCAACAACTTGTTTAAACTGGCCAAGCAGCGCTGGCCCATTCTTCTGCTTGCGAAAACTCTCGGGTGTCCGACTGGTCTCGCGGGGGCCTATTGCCGTTGTGACTTCCTCGTCCTCAACCAAAATCCAAACGGAGATTTTTCGAGGTACACTTGCGGCTGCCTTGGGAGACAACGAGTCTAGTGGAACATGGTCAAGAACCACTGATGAGATCAATATAGGGTTTGCGAGGCGTATGGCGACATGTCCGCGGCGTTCCGTCTCCCAACACCGTCCGTCTCGAAGGTCGGTCTCGAGCAGTACCTCGGGAGAATTTATGGAGTTATTTTCGAGGTCGTAACCGAGCGCGTACGACCAAAAGGCCCCTTTCCAAGTCCTCCTGAGCCCATGTGTGCGAGATGTATATTGGGGGATGATGGATGCCCCTCCTCGATGGTTTGCAAAATTACGGGGTGGAGGATGGTGATAGGTTCTCCAGATTGACTGGTAGATACCAACGGTAGAGAGATCGATTGCAGAGAGATAAGCTGGGGTGCACTTCGGGGGCAATGACAAGTCCATCAAGTTAGGAGGATGGGCGAGTTGAACAAGTATGCAAATGGGGTTGAATCTTGCGGCAAGGAACACTCGATCAAACTGGCAGAGGTAACGGAAGGCATAACATAACGACAATGCCACTTGACACCGGACATATGTGCTGAGCCATGGGAGTGTGAACAGGAAAGCGACGCCGATGTGAAGAGGCTGCTTCGAAACGGACGTTTGCAGAAAAACTGGATTGAGTTTTGGATTGATTTACAGATAAAAGGACACACCTTCCACCGCATAGAAGGGCGAGGCCAACGCTGTTTGCGCGCCCTAACAACTGTTTGGCAAGAGTCAACTTGGGGCTGGCGGTGCCTAAGCTCGATAGGGATAGGCCCGTAGGGCTTTGAGTCCGGAAAAATGAAGCGTTCACCATTGAAAGGCTTGGAGGACTGCTTGGTGAACTGCATGCGAAGAAGCTAGAGTGATTGTGGCTCTGATTCTGGCCGCGCTGATATCACATACTTATAGGTACAAAAAGTGTCTTTCTGCGATAATAACAGTTCAACTTAATATGGAGCCAGATCCCTAGCTGACAAATCCCATAATTATATCTTGTTTCTATAGCTACATTCACAATGTTTTGCGAGCCATACGATCTCTAGGTTGCGCGGCCTATGAGCGATACTGCAGAAATATGGACAATGGACAATTGCGGGTGGTGACTTGTATTACTGCAGTAGCAACAGGCACTAAAATTCCATTTCGTCGGGGTGCGTGTGCGCGCTCGGCTTTTATTCCATCGGGGTTATCCTCCCGGTTCCAAATGTATTGTTGCTCAGCATTTTTTCAACCTCAGTTCTGTGCCAATCGGTCACAGCTTGAAATCCATTTATAACGCGATACCTTGTACGCCGAAAGCCCCGACAAACTACTTTGAATTCCCTACTGACCATCTCAAGAACATTATTCACCTATGGATGCAGCCAGTGCAGATGGATTGGATGACTATGTAATGTTGGATGCTGATACGATTGAAGAAGCTGTAAGTGATATCCACATCTCTTTTTCGAGTAACCTGACGTTCGGAAGACGTTCATGGCGGACGCTCTCAACTTCATTGACAACGTCGAGACGGCTGGAGTCGTCGCGTTGAGTATGCAGAATGCTCGACGTGCTCAGGCTGAAACTGCTGCTGCACTCGAGGAGGTCAAGCAGCTGAAGGCAGCTTTGGCTAAGCGCGATAGAACTGAGCAGGAATTGAGAATCTGCCTTGCAGATGCAAAGGCCAGAGCTGAAGCCTATGAGTCAAAGCTGGAAAAGCTTCGGCAGTTGGTGGCCAGTAAGGTTCGTCCACATTGGAATTCATATGTGGTCTGTATTGATGCGGTTGTTGACAGCAGAAGCGTGAAGTTAGAAATGGACGTGTCTCCCATCATGATTAGGATACCGTGGTTTTGAGACTAGAGATTTGTTGCAGACATGACGGAAGTTACTAGTCCCTGTATGCAATCTATTCTATGTCCTACAATTGTGAAGTAGCGGGTAAGAGTGGGCAAGAGATAAGGGTAGGTCATAGATCAGACTTGAAACATACCCTATAAATTCTGAAGGGACGACCACCGGATCCTTGTGAGGTCTCAAAACGCCCCAACTAATGTTCATATCCGCCATCCGTTGTCGCCGATGGATGTCCCTCAGCTCCGACAGTGAGAGGGCTGTATAATGGTGAAGCCTTGAGGAGTTCGAGCGAGCAATGACCATACAATGATGGCGGTTCACCAGACTGCGAAGTGCTGGAAGATAGCCGGCTCTGCAACGAATTGACATGCAGAAGACCTATACTTAAAAGTCCTTTGGTTGTTGGTATTTTTACAAGTGGAGGGCGGCGACCTCTACTTTTGGAGAGAATAAGAAACCGGTGAGATGATCAGAGATAGGATACACACCGGAGTCTTAGCATTGAGCTCTGCGCCGTATGTTCCTTTGGTTCCCGCAGCCAGGCGCGAAGCAACAGAATACGATTGTGTGGTGCGTGGCCCCTCATCAGCTGCACAGGTAGGTCAAAGCGTTCATCTGGTGTAGAGTTGAGGTCAAAGGATTGTGGTTCCAGTCTCAACAAAGAATAGTGGGCTGACATAGTAATCAGGTTGGGGGGTAGCTCTGAACCAATTTATCGCAAGTCCCAGTGCTATCGAAGACCACGTTCTGTTTCGCGTGGGTCGTAGCATACTTAAAGAGAGGAGGACAAAAAGATCAGCGCGGGTGCGGTATGCAACAGACGCGTTGCTACTTGTGGGAGCATATTAGTCATGCACCGGCCAGCGGCTGATCATGA
>Ga0247742_10001176_pt1 | contig 18824 bp, 19 predicted proteins | sample UWRJL208509C2_FD_180944 | JGI IMG/M metagenome (GOLD analysis project Ga0247742, IMG submission 180944) | Plant litter microbial communities from Arlington Agricultural Research Station in Wisconsin, United States - UWRJ-L208-509C-2 | ecosystem: Environmental > Terrestrial > Plant litter >... | reverse complement strand
GGCGTTCTGGCATCCCAAAGTGCAAGTCTTTACCTCGGAGCAGGAGGCAAAGGATGGCTGGCGCACACTGGTGAATGACGTGGGTGCATTAACCCAATAGTCAGGAGCGGATGGCTGCGTTGGGTCGGAAGCGGTCGGTCATGAGCGGCCGCTTCTGGCCGATTCTGTTGAAAAAGCCGTACTCGCTTAGCCAAGGTGACCGCCTGCATCAATGAATAGCTTGCGGAGTTTTTTTCGAGCCGCCTCTGAAAGACGCTGTGAATAGCGTTGAAACTCTTCTTCGGCTGTGTCGGGCTTGCCGTTCATGGCCAATACAAACGCGTATGCAAGAGGATGTTGTATGTAGTTGTAGAAACCCAGGCCACCCGTCGACAAATGCTGCTTGACCCGCTCGAAAGCACCAGGCAGGTCGGCTATCGAACGAGCCTCGTCCCAAAACGATTCAGCTTTTGGAATGGCAGCCCGGAGGATATTGGGTGCGCTGGTTGCTATGGCATCAGGTCCGTAGCTGCATGAGATATCAAACGCTCGATCGCGCACATCGAAAGTCAGATCAGGTCGTGCTGATTTTGACGTCCTGTGCCATTTGATTTCATTGCCGGAAAGATGGGGAACGAAGTCCAGTGACAGAGCCCATGACGGCGCTAGCGCGCCGCCTTTCCACTGCTCAAGGCGAAAGAGTTGGCGAATGGGAGCATCGACGCTACGAAGCCAGGACAGCGGGCCCTGAACTTCGAATCCTAACGGCTGTAAAAGTGACTCTATGGTTGGCGAAACAATTTCGTGGATTTGATCTATTCGCACTATCTCGAACGTTTTTCCCTGCATCGGCGGCCCCATGCTCAAAAGTAATCCCACTTCGACAACTTCGGTAGTTGGTTCGACCTCAGATAATAGATGCAGAAATAGGGGTCAGACCACCATTATTGAAAACGTGGTCTGACCCCTATTCTTCTCTGGTGTCTGCGCTGTTTGAGTCTTGCAGCTGGCGATTAACGCGAGCTGCGAAAGCGTGGTGACGTGCCTGACGGGAGAACGATGAAGGGCTGGTATCAACTGCGCAGTAGAAAATAGAGAACTGCGTCATGAAGTATTTTCTTGGCAATAGTGGCCCGTGCCGGGAAAGTCACGACGTGACAACGCCATGCGGCAAGTTGATTGGAAAATCCTGAGAGTTCCTGAATTCCCGCCCCATGAGGCACAACATGTGAAAATTTATAGAGTAGTCTCATAGAATATTTTTCTCTTTGGGTATGCATAAATAATAGCGAGGCTGGTATTGGAGGCTAGTGTGAACTGGGATAGCCTGCGCCCACATTTTTAAATAGGGGTCAGACCACCATTATTGAAAACGTAGCCCACCCCCTACTCTTCTCTCCCGCGGCACCCAATAACGTTTTGCTTGAACACAATTAACGAGAGCAACTGAGGAGGCGGGTCATGCTTGAGGATTTTAAACACGCACTTTACCGTCATAAGAGGCTGTTCTGGCTAGTGATGGTTATTGTCATCCTATCCAAAGTGGCAACCATAATGCCGGCGATTATCATCGGGCGCGTAGTAGATACCTTTACCCAGCACACCTTGGATTCAGAGACGGCCTTGTATCTGTTGGGGTTTATCTGCGTCGGCGTTATTAACGTTATTCTTATCCCTATTCAGGGGTATTATTTGACCCGTTTTATTCAAAAAGGGCTCAGCGATGTTTCGATTCGATGGGTTCGCGAGATATTCACCAAGCACTTCGACCTGTTCTCATCGATCAATATCGGCAAGATGCTCAAATCGATTGAACGCGGCATACAAGCCAGCGAGCGAATTCTTAACTACGCGCTGATCACTATTTTGCCGCTTTGCATCGAGTTCATCGTGATTTCGGCGTGGCTGGTATGGATTGCGAATATTGTGTTCCTGGCGCTTGTGCTTGCACTTTCCGGCGTCTACCTGGCATTGACCCACTACTTGATCACGTGGCGTCGCGCTCATATCGATGCGGTCAATGACGCCGAAGATGAACAGGCGGGAGTATTTGCAAATACGATTCAGGCGGGTAAACAGATAAGGCTGGAGCGGGCCCAGGAATCGGGGCTGAAACCCCTGTTCGATACGTTTTACCAGTACGCGGATGCCGCCACAAAAGTCGGATATTCCGCTGCGGTACTAGGGGCGTCAAGGGCACTTTTCTTAACCCTGACCAGCAGCACAGTGATCGGGTACGGTATCTTTGTAAGACAGGCGTCGGTGTCCGAACTGACGGTTGGCGACTTTGTCGTCTTGTTTACCTTATCCACGATGTTTTTCAACACGGTGTTCAGCATCGGAGAGGTCTATCGTTTCGCCGATCAATTCTCTTCGGACTACGCCAAGTTTCGATCGATTCTGCGCGAGCAAAGCTTCAAGGGTAAGGCCGAGAGCTTGCCCTCGGATTCTGACAGCTTGATTTACCCCGCCTCCACTGCACTGATCGCCGAGGGAGTTTCATTAGTCATTCAACAGGCCATCGAAGTGCGCCCCGGTGAGCATCTTGCCGTCGTTGGGGCAAGTGGCTCCGGAAAATCAACCTTTGTGGAACTGCTCGTGGGTGTGAAGCAGCGTCCTGGGCTCATCGTCCGGATAGGACAGACCGCGCTAGAGTCAATCGCTGAAGAGGAACATTTTCGGCTCATTCGGTATTGCCCCCAAACTCCGAAGTTTTTATCAGGCAACCTGGCAGACGCTGTTTTTTTTCATGGCTCGTTCAACTCGACATTTAGCAACGTCGCGGCGCAGCTTAATATCCAGCATCTGTTTGACGAATTGCCTGTTCGAACGATAAATCAAGACGCGACCAGTATTTCCGGTGGCGAAGCAAAAAAGCTTTCGCTTCTACGCGTGCTGCTAAAACCTGGGAATTTCAACATATTCGATGAGCCGACCTCATCCGTTGATCCCCAGGGCGCCTCGTTAATCTGGGATGCACTCTTCACCTGCTTTGCCGATAAAAGTCTGATCTGTGTAACCCACGATTTCACTGTGCTCAATCACTTTGATCGAGTCATCGTCTTCGACACGGGCAGAATCGTTGCAGATGGCAAGTGGCAAGACCTGGTGGCTCTGGAGTCGGTCTCCAACGTCATACGCAAAGTTCAGGAGGAAGAGCCGGTTTCAGGGCATTAAGTTACTGAAACGGCTTTGTACGCTAAGAATGAAATAGGGGTCAGACCCCTATTCCTCTCAGGTCGCGTAGGTCTCAATACGGGACGGAAAAGGGGGCATTTATTTTTGATCTAATAAATGCCCCCTTTTCCGTTGTGGTCCTTGCGTAGAAATCACCCACCCCATCCCTGGATAGCTCCCCGCCTTACCTGGCCCAAATCCTGCCTGCATCACTCCCACCCAGTCGCTACTGACTACGCGGACGACTCTTTTGAGCCCCGCCGCCCAATCCCCGCCCCCGATAATCAAGCATCCCCTTACCACCGCCGAGGCCTTCCCCCATGACGAGCCCATCCACCGACCAGGTCAGCCCCCAAACCCTGCGCAGAGTGATCATCGCCGCCGGTATCGGTAACTTCGTGGAGTGGTTCGACTTCGCCGTCTACGGTTTTCTCGCCACCACCATCGCCCAGCAATTCTTCCCCAGCGGTGACGCCAGCGCGGCGTTGCTGAAGACCTTTGCGGTGTTCGCGGTGGCCTTCGCCTTCCGGCCCCTGGGCGGGATTTTCTTTGGCATGCTCGGCGACCGGATCGGGCGCAAACGCACGCTGGCCATGACGATTTTGCTGATGGCGGGCGCCACCACGCTGATCGGCCTGCTGCCCACCTACGCCGCCATCGGCGTGGCGGCGCCGATTCTGTTGTCGTTGATTCGCTGCGCCCAGGGTTTTTCCGCCGGGGGCGAATACGCCGGGGCCTGTGCCTATCTGATGGAGCACGCGCCCAGTGACAAGCGCGCCTGGTATGGCAGTTTTGTGCCGGTGTCGACGTTTTCTGCGTTCGCTGCGGCGGCCGTGGTGGCGTACGCCCTGGAGGCTTCGCTGTCCGCCGAGGCAATGGGCAGCTGGGGCTGGCGCTTGCCGTTCCTGATCGCTGCGCCGCTGGGGCTGGTGGGGCTTTACCTGCGCTGGAAGCTGGATGAGACGCCGGCCTTCCAGGCGGTGAAGCAGGAGCACGCGGTAGCGCACTCTCCCCTCAAGGAAACCTTGCGCAACCATGGTGCGGCGATCTGTTGCCTGGGCGCTTTTGTGTCGCTCACGGCGTTGTCGTTCTATATGTTCACCACCTACTTCGCGACGTATCTGCAGGTGGCGGGTGGCTTGAGTCGGGCGGTGGCGTTGCTGGTGTCGCTGATTGCGCTGATTTTCGCGGCGGCGATCTGCCCGCTGGCGGGGTTGTATTCGGATCGGGTGGGGCGTCGGGTCACGGTGATGACGGCGTGTGTGTTGTTGATTGTGGTGGTGTACCCGTCGTTCCTGATGGCCAGTTCCGGGTCGTTCGCGGCATCGGTGGTAGGGGTGATGTTGCTGGCGGTGGGCGCGGTGCTGTGTGGGGTGGTGACGGCGGCGTTGCTGTCGGAGACCTTTCCGACACGCACGCGGTATACGGCATCAGCGATTACCTACAACATGGCGTACACGATCTTTGGCGGTACGGCGCCGTTGGTGGCGACGTGGTTGATCAGTACCACCGGCAGCAACCTGTCGCCGGCGTTTTATCTGATTGCGGTGGCGGTGCTGGCGTTGGCGGGCGGGTTGGCGTTGCCGGAGACGTCGCGGATTTCGCTGCATGAGGTGGGCGTGGAGGAAAAAGGCGCAGCGCCGGTGTTGTCGCGTTAAAGTCGGCGGGTGTTCAAAAGTGCCGGAGACCTGAGCGATGCGTATTACCTGCCTGCATACCGCCGAGAGCAACATTGCCGTGTTTGACGCTGCCGCAGCAGCGCTGGGGATCGGGTCACGGGTTTTGCACCATGCAGTCCGGGCCGATCTTCTGGCAGCGGTTGAATGCGCGGGTAAGCTGACCGCAGGCATAGCCGAGGAAACGCAGCTGGCGCTGGTTGCCCTGGCTCAGCACTGCGATGCAGTGGTGCTCACCTGTTCGACCCTGGGCCCGGTGGTTGAACTTGCCGGTACTCACACCCCGGTGCCGATTTTGCGGGCAGATGAAGCGCTGGCATTCGCGGCGGTTCAAGCTGGCGGGAAGGTGGTGGTGTTGTGCGCTGTCGAAACCACACTCGAGCCGACTGCTCGCTTGTTTTACCAGATGGCACAGCACACCGGGGCGTCGGTGGAGGTGCAACTGGTTCCGGGGGCGTGGGCGATGTTCAAGGCGGGCGACCTGCACGGCTATCTCGCGACCATCGCCAAGGCTGCGGACCGTGCCTATGGGGATGGCGCGTCTATCGTGGCACTGGCGCAAGCGTCCATGAGCGAAGCCTCTTCGCTTGTAACGACGGGCCCTGCTCCACTCACCAGTGCATCGACGGGGCTGCGGGCAGCGCTGAGTCGTGCCGAACGCGGGTATGATCCAGGCTAACCCGGCCCGACTGGACCCACGCTGATGCCCGCCTCCCACACCCGGCCTACTCCCGCACCACTCCTCAAGCCCGGCGAAACCGTGGTGCTGTTCGACGGTGTGTGCAAGCTGTGCAACGGCTGGGCGAGGTTCCTGATTCGCCACGACCACGACCGACGTGTGCGGTTGGCGGCCGTTCAGTCGCCCGAAGGTCAGGCGCTATTGGCCTGGGCCGGGTTGCCGCTGGATCAGTTCGACACCCTCGCCGTGATCCGCGACCGGCAGTATTGGGAGCGTTCGGAGGCGGTGTTCGAAATCATTGCGCAACTGCCTGCCCGCTGGCGCCCGTTGCTGGTGCTGCGCGCCATCCCGCGCTTCCTTCGGGATTGGGCTTATGATCGCATCGCGCGTAATCGCTATCGGCTCTTCGGGAAATACGACACCTGCCTGTTGCCGGATCCGGATCATGCGCGGCGTTTTTTGAAGGGGCCGCCATGAACACCTGAGTTTGGCTTACTCACCTGGGCAGGCGTGGAGGATAGGTAAAGCACTCACTCCCCGCGTCCAGTGTCGTAGCGTTTGGAATAGGAAGCCCCCATCAGATAGAAGCACCCACCCGCCACGATAAACGCCGCGAGCATATAGAACATGAAATGCGCCGACTGCGTTGCCAGGGCAAACCCGCACAGCACCGGCCCCAGCGCACCGCCGAGGCTGGACAGGTTTTGCGCGCCGTAATACATGCCGCGCAGGTGCTCCGGTGCGATGCGGTCGATAAACATGTACTCGGCCGGGAACACGATGATTTCGCCCACGGTGAATATCGCCACGGCCAACGCCCAATGCAGCACGGTGGTGGACAGCGCAAAACCGACGACGCCCAGCAGAAACAGGCTGAAGCCCGCCGTCAGCCATTGATTCAGATGCTCGTTGGTAATGCGCTTGCCCACGATGTACTGCAGGCAGATCACCACGGTCGCATTGACCGCCACCACCGAGCTGATGACCCGGTAGGTAAATTCCGGCGTGCTTGTGGTCACCAGGTATTGCGAGATGTAGCCGGTGAACTGGCCGAACGCCACGGCGCTCAACGCGCCGCCCACCGTGAAGCAGACCAGGCGATAGTCCTTGAGCAGAATGCGCCCCACCGCGACGAACGACACCGGGGCATTGGCCGGGTCGGCGGAGCTGAGGCTCCTGTCGCCCCACACCCAATAGGTGAGGAAGAAGCCCATGCCCAGGATCGCCGACACCAGGAACGGCAGTTTCATATCCATGTGCGCGAGCCCGGCGCCAATGAACGGCCCCACTGCGTAACCAATGTTGATCAGGGTGTAGCGCACCGAAAACACTTTGCCGCGTTCGGCTTCCGGCAGCAGTTTGCCAAACGCGGCCTTGACCACGATATCGATCACTGAATAGGCGAAGTTGAACGACACCAGAAACAGGAAAAACAGCCACAGGTGCGACGTGACGCACATGCCAATGAAGCCGACGGTGAAAAACCCCGTGAAGCTGAGAATCAATCGGTAGCTGGAGATTTTGTCAGTCAGGTAGCCGCCGTAAAGGCTCAGCAACGAACCGACGAGCATCGCACCACCCACCACCAGGCCGATTTCGCTGATGCCCAACGTGAAGTTGGATGACAGATAAATCACCATATACGGCAGGGTAATGGCGCGCCCCAGGGTCAGGAACAACGCAGACGACAGCAGCAGATTGACCGAAAACGGGTAGTGTCTGAAGGCAGCGAGCATCAGCGTCGGTTCCTGTTATTGGCAGTATCAAAGGCTAAGTAACATATCCTTACACATCCACCTTTGAGCCGGCGTAATTATTTAGCCGCGCCCCCAATCGCCCGTGAAGCCTCAGCCAAACGCTGCGTAGCGACGCGGATTTCCTCCGAGTTGAGCGAGGCGAAGCCCAGGCGCAAGGCATTTTCAGGATGATCAAACGGTGAAAACAGGCGACCGCTGCGCACCACCAGGTCCAGCTCCAGCGCTTTTTCGGCCAGTCGGTCGACGTCGATTGAGTCGGCGAACCTTACCCACAACGCCAGCCCGCCTTCGGGTTCCTGCACAGAGATCTGCTCGCCAAAAGCTTCCAGCAAACAACTGAGCAGGGTCTCCCGGCGCCGACGGTATTCCCTGGAAACCCGCCGCAGGTGCTTCTTCAATTCGCCATCGTTGATCAGGTCCGCGAGCATCCGCTGCATCACGGCATCGCCCTGGCCCAGGCTCACCGCCGCCGTACGTTCGAGCACTTCGATGAGGTTCGACGGGGCAACGATATAGCTGCAACGGAAGGTGCTGCCCAGGGACTTGGACAGCGAGCCGATGTAGATCACATGACGCTGCGCGCTATCACTGGCCAGAGGCAAATAGGGCCGTCCGGCAAAGTGGTATTCGTGGTCGTAGTCTTCCTCGATGATGCAGAAGTCATGCAGCCGGGCCAGTTCCAGGAGCTGCTGGCGACGTCCGGCACGCAGGCTGACGGTGGTAGGAAACTGGTGATGGGGGGTGACGTACATCATCCGTACGTTATGCAGGCGGCACAGCTCGGCGAGCTGGTCGACCCGGCAGCCTTCGTCGTCCAGGTCCACGGTGACCAGTTGCGCACCCAACTGGCGGAAAATCTCCCAGGCCGGTGGGTAACTCAGGCGTTCGACCACCACCACATCACCGGGTTTGAGCAGCGCGCTGGCGGTCAGGTACAGCGACATCTGCACGCCTTGGGTCAGGCAAATCTGCGGCGCGCCGACCGTCAGGCCGCGATTGTGGCGCAACATTTCGGCCAGGGCATTGCGCAGGTACTGGCCGCTGCCTTCGCTGCCATGGCGCACGGTGTTGGTGGTAAAGCTGTTGCGCAAGGCATTGCGGTAATAGCGGTGCAGCACGGCTTGCGGCAGCAAGCGATGGTCACAGGCGCCATTGTCGAAAAACAGCGCGCCGGGCCGGTGTTGCAGGGCTGTAACCTGTTCGCCCGGGGTGAAATAGGCCGCCGCAGGCACCTCCCGCAATGCCGGGGCAAACGACTTCGGGGCGCGGGTGGCCGGCACCGCGCCTGTCGCCAGCTGCGAACTGACGAAGGTACCGCGACGTTGAAGGCTGACCAGCCAGCCCTTGGTCACCGCCTCCTCGTAGGCAAGGATCACCGTCTTGCGGTTGACGTCCAGCAGTTGCGCCATCTCCCGCGTGCCGGGCAACAGCGCTCCGGGGCGCAGGCGGCCCTCGACAATCGCGCTCACCAGGCCCTCGACGATCTTTCTGTACGACGCCTGCGGCTGCGCCCCATCGAGTTTGAGCAGCGGGCGCCATTTGCGAAGCTGGACCATATGAATTATCCAAAACTGGAGGTTCTCCTGGTCCTAGTCTACCGCAACAATCGAGCCTCAATTGCCCCGAGGTGTTTATGCACAACCGCCATGTCGTTGAATTGTTGCCCTCGGGCAAATCCTTCGAAGCTGCCGATCAATTGCTGCTCGACGCCATGCTGGCCAGCGGTCTCGCCGTACCCTTTTCCTGCCGCCGCGGCGCCTGCGGATCGTGCAAGGTCAAGGTGGTGTCGGGCCAGCACCGGGAAAAGCTGCGCACACCCGACACCCCTGCCCCTTCTTATCCGCTCGCGGCTGACGAGATGTTGCTGTGCCAGAGCCATGCCTGCAGCGACATGCGCGTGGAAATCCCCGGCTGGTCACTGGACACGCCCGCGCTGGAAGCCAGCGCACAGGTGATCAGCAAACGCGCGTTGAGCGCCGACATCGTCGAGCTGGTGTTGCTGACTGCCCAGCCACTCGAAGTCCGGGCCGGCCAGTACCTCAGGTTTCGCCTCGACGATGGCGACAGCCGCTGTTTCTCCGTGGCCAATCTGCCCGCGCAGGACCAAGGCCGGTTGGTGTTTCATATTCGCCAGGTCAGCGGCGGCCTGTTTTCCGAATGCATCCTGCCGACCTTGCAAGTGGGTGATGCGGTGAAACTCGAAGGCCCCGTGGGCGCCTGCACCTGGCAACACGACGATGAGCGCCCTGTTGTGCTGTTCGCTACCGGGACCGGTTATGCCGGTATCAAGCCCTTGTTGCTGACGGCCCTGGCCCGCCAGGCCGAGGTCACCCTGTATTGGGGTAACTCGGCACCGGTGGACTTCTACGACGTCGAGTTTCTCGAACGGGCCAGCCAGGCCCATCCACGCTTTCTCTGGCATCGGGTTTTGTCGGCAGACGCCCGCGTACAGCAGGTCGCGTTGACACAGCCCCATGACTGGGCCGAGAGCCAAATCTACGCCTGCGGCAATAGCACGATGATCAACCAGGCCCGCGAAGCCTGCCTGGCGGCGGGTGCGCAGGCGCATCGTTTTGTCGCCGAAGCCTTCGTCCCCAGCGGTGCATTGACGCCAGCGGAGTCGCTCAACACGCGGCACCCGGTGCTGGAAAAAGTCGGCCCGCGCTACTCGCTGGACGGCATGCTCGCCGCCCGCGAGCAAACGGTCAGGGCCCTGGCCGCCATCGCCGATCAATTGAAAGTCGGCATGACCACGGCGCAAGCCCTCGCAATGGCCAGTGAGACATTGCAGGCCATGGGCGCGTCTCACACCTGGCATCCCACCTATATTCGCTTTGGCGAAGACACCGTCCGCACACCCCGCCAAGGCATCGACCTGCTGCGCAAGCTGCGGCCCACCGATATCGCCGTGGTCGACCTTGGCCCGGTGTGGGATGGCTATGAAGGCGACTATGGCGACACCTTCGTCTTCGGCGAGCACCCATTGCATGACGCTTGCACGAAGGCCCTGCATGAAGTGTTCGACGAGACCCGCGATGCCTGGCACCGCGGGCTGACCGGGCGCGAGCTGTACGACTTCGCTGAGGGTAGCGCCCTCTCCAAGGGCTGGCGCCTTGAGCGCAACCTGGCCGGACACCGCATCGCCGACTTCCCCCATGCCCTGTTCGGGCAGGACAAGCTGGCTGAAGTCGAGATCGTACCGAGCGAGATGGTCTGGGTGCTGGAGATACAGATCTGCCATCCCACACAACCGGTCGGGGCGTTCTTCGAGGATATTCTGATTGGCGAGGCCAACGGGGGCGTGTAGGGACGGGCCGTACGGTGGACCCGGTGAGTCCAGAGCCGTAACGTTATCCGGGCATTATCACCTCAGCAAAAAGGGAGTTTGCATCATGACCGACGACACAAAAACAAAAGGGCCAGCGTCGTACTTCCCCTCCATCGAAAAAAACTATGGGCAACCCATTAGCCACTGGCTGGATCTGCTCAAGGCCGCCAGTTCCAGGAAGCATATGGAGCTTGTGGCCTTGCTCAAGACTGGACACGGCATGGGCCATGGTCACGCCAATGCGTTGGTTGCGTACTTCTTGGCGGCTGAAAAAGGCAATTGATCCACCTCCCGGCGGGCGGTGAACGTGCCTACCCGCCGGGCGTTGCGGCTGTCTCTTGCAGCGTTCGTTCAAGTCGTCGTAGGTGAGCATTCACAATGAGTTTGTGCGCTGGCCCCACTGGCAGCATGTAGAGGCGCCCATAGGTGTTATGGGTGACAACCGACGAGGTGATCGTGAGTACACGGTCAGCGATTGAAAGGCAGATCATCACATCCAGGTGCCGGTCACGCTCGGTCAGCACCAGCATGTCGGGCGCGCTGCGTTCCACCAGGAAGAAGTCCAGCCGGTCGCCGACCTGCACAGCCTCGCGCAAGGTGCCGGAGAACCCACCGATGCGCTTCACACCAAACAACGAGGAAATGGCATCCCTGATTCGGAAAGCCACCTGCATCAACGGCCCCGGTTCGCCGGTCATGATGTTCCAGGCATCCAGCGCGGTGATTTCAGTAGGCAGCGGGGCTGACCGGGTGTCGTAGTAATCAAGCTCTGACGGTGCACGCAGCGTGTGAACAACATCGGTAGTCGTCAACATTATCTTCCCTGATTGCTCGGTTAGAGCGGCTGACCTACATCAATACGATTCCCGTCCGGGTCTTCGAACACAAACGCCCGCAACCCGTAATCCTGATCCTTGAGGCGCTTGATGATCCTCGCCCCATGCTGCACGCAAGCGGCGTGCAGCCTGTCGACATCGTCCACCATCAGGTGGGCAATCGTGAACGCGGCGGCTGGGTGGTTGGGTTGCAAGGTCAAATGCAGCTCGCCCTGGTCGCGCTGCAGAATCATGAAGCCGATCGGGTTTCCATTTTCGAAGGCTTTCGTAAACCCCAGGACCCTGGTGTAAAAATCATGGGCCCTGCCCATGTCCTTTACGGGAAGCGTTACTGCAATTCGTCCGAAACGGACGCCATGATCAACGACTGCGCTCATCGCAGAACCTCAACGTGCAAGCACCATGACACCTGCCAGGCGGTGCTGGTGAGTGTGAAGCGCCTTGCCAAACCTGAAGGAGCAGGACGGTGCCTGCGAGGCAGAGGTTATTTTGCGCAGCTACTGAAGTAAAGAGAGATACGAGGGTCGCTGCAGGTCAATGATCAGCAGGCGGTCGTTCAGCTACGATTGCTCGGAGTCGGAACTGAGCCCAAAACCAGCAGGATTGATCAAGCGAACTGAAAGGGGGCGAAGCGCATGCGTTTATTTTCGCCCCCTGCCTCTAACACGGTTTCAGAGATGAAACGCCGGCCCCGCCTCTGCACCTTGTGGAGGCGCTTCAACCTTCACCTTCAGCGCAATCAACAGTGCCGCCAACAGCATCAAGATACCTGCCGCGACAAAGACCCCGCCGATACCACTGAAACTGAACATCGCGCCGCCTGCCGCCGCACCGGCTGCAATCGCCGACTGCACTGAAGCCACCACCATGCCCCCGGCGCTTTCAGCCTGGTCAGGCACTGCCCGCGCCACCCAGTTCGACCAGGCCACCGGCACCCCGCCAAACGCCAGGCCCCAGAGCATCAACAACCACACCTGGCCGGTCACGGTTGCCGGCAACAGCGCCAGGGCGAGCGCCGCAACGCCCACCAGCGCGGGCATCAGCACCAATGTTCCACGCGGCAGACGCACCAGCAGCCAACCAGCCAGCAGCGTGCCGGCAAAGTTCGCAACACCGAATCCCAGCAACATCAACGCCAGCCCCTCGGCATCGACGCCAGTGGTGCTTTCCAGGAATGGCCGGATATAGGTGAACAGCGCAAAGTGCCCGGTGTGCACCAGCACGCACCCCAACATGCCCACGGCAATGCCCGGACGCAGCAGCACTTCCAGCACCGTCCTCAAGCGGGCGGTCCTGCGGGGTGCGAGCGGCGGCAGGGTGAACAGCTGGAACACCAGGGTCACGCCGCCCACTGCGGCGGCGGCGAGAAACGCGCTGCGCCAGCCGTACAGCCCACCCAAAAAGCTGCCCAGCGGCACCGCCACGACAGTGCCCACCGCGATGCCGCTGAAGATGATCGACAAGGCACGCGGCAGCAGTGCCGCCGGTACAAGCCGCATCGCCACCGCCGCCGCCATGCTCCAGAAGCCACCCAGGGCGATGCCCAGCAGGACGCGCATCAGCAGCAACACCGTGAGGCTCGACGAGACCGCCACCAGCAGGTTGGAGCAGATCATCAGTGCGCTGAAGCACAACAGCACCACGCGCCGGTCGATCCCGCGGGTCAGGCCCGGTACCAGCAACCCGGCGAACAACGCCACCACCGCCGTGACTGTCACCGCCTGCCCTGCCAAGGCTTCCGAGACGCCGAGTTCGGACGCCATCGGCGTCAACAAACTGGCCGGCAGGTACTCCGCCGTGAGTAATCCGAACACGCCCATCGCCAACGAAAACACCGCCATCCAGGCCGGTGTCGCGGGCGCCACATCTGCACCGGTTACGGCGTCACACACACAACTGCTCATCACTGGTCACCCTCCAAAAGTTATCGCGACCGCCAGTCTAGGTACGCAGGGCAGGATGATCTATGATGCAAAATCTTGAATCCTTTACCGAAACCCCGAAAATGATGCCTCCAGAACCGTTCGACGTGTCCTCTGACCTCATCAACGAGCTGCTGCGCGGCATGCGCCTGCGGGGCGTCGAGTACCGCCGTATCCAGGCCGGGCCGGCGTTTGGCCTGGGTTTTGCGGCCAAACCCGGGCATGCATACTTCCACCTTGTCGCCGCCGGCGGCGTCACCCTGCGTACCGAGGACGGCACGCAGTACGAACTGACGCCGGGCAACGCCGTGTTCATCTCCCACGGGGGCGCCCATCAGTTGCTCTCCAGCCCGGAGGTGCCGGTGCAGGACATCGACAGCTTCAACGCCGCAGCCCTCGGCGATGCGGTGTGTGCCGTGGATGCCCGCACCGATGCAGGCGTGGCTCAAAGCACCCTGCTCTTCAGCGGCTGCATGGAGTTTGAACTGGGGAGTTTGCACGGCCTTGGCCGCCTGATGCCGGACCTGATGCTGATCGACGCCAAGGGCCAACGTTATCCGGGGTTGATGCCGATCCTGGCGGCCATGGAGCGTGAAGTCAGCAGCGCCCGCATCGGCTTCGCCGGCATTCTGGCGCGCTTGGCGGACGTGGTGGCGGCCATGGTTGTTCGGGGCTGGGTCGAATGTGCCTGCGGGAATGCGTCCGGCCTGGTGGCCGCGCTACGCGACCCGCGCCTGGCCAAGGCCCTGCTGGCGTTGCATCAACAGCCTGGGCGCGACTGGACGGTGGAAGAGCTCGCGGCGCAGTGTCATACCTCGCGCTCGGTGTTCGCCCAACACTTTCAAACCACAATCGGAACGCCACCGTTGCGCTACGCCACCGAACTGCGGATGCGCCTGGCCAGCCAGTGGCTGACGCTGGAGCGGCTGCCCATTGAAACCGTGGCGCAGCGCCTTGGCTATAACTCCCAGGCCGCGTTCAGCCGGGCATTCAAGCGCGTCACCGGGCAGCCGCCGGGGGCCAGCCGGCGATCTTGAGCCGCTAGGAAAAGTGCGTGATCAACATTTCTCGCACTGCACTGACCAGCGAAGCCTCGCCCGGACGCGGCGGTAACAGGCTGAACTCGACATCGGGCAGCGCCGGAAGCGTTTGAATCGACCGGCATGCCTCGGCCCCGGCAGGCACGGCCGAGCTGTTCAGGCACGCCACGCCCAGCCCCGCCAGCAGTGCCGATTGCAGGCCCGCCACCCCGGACGCGGAATGCGCAATGACATACGGCACCCCGCGCGCATCCAACAGGTCGATGGTGAACCGCTGCAAGCTGCAATCCTGGGGAAGTACCACCAACGGCAGCGGCGCCACGAGTTCGTGCTGTGCGTCGAACCCACTGAGTGCCACCCACCGCAGGGCCTCTCGTCGTACGGGAATGCCTTCGGGAAGGCTGCGACCATCGAGGATGCGCATCGACAGGCCAATGTCGAATTCGCCGCTGTTGGCGCCCTTTTCGATTTGGAGGCTCTTGCGCACCGAAACATGCAACCGAAGCTGCGGATATCGCGTGCGCAACCCCTTCAACATACCCGCGATGGCGCTCGGCAAAAAATAGTCGGTGATGGCCAGGCGCAGTTCGCCGCTCAAGGTTACGCCGCGCATGTCCTCAAGCACGCAGTCACTCAGCGCGAGCAATTCACGCGCATGTGCCAGCAGGCGCTCTCCGGCAGGTGTGGGGCTCACGCCTTTTTTGCCGCGCTCCAGCAGCGTCACGCCGGTGAAGGTTTCCAGCTTGCGAAGTTGCTCACTGAGCGCGGACTGGGAACGGCACAACTTGGGCGCGGCCGCCGAAAGGCTGCCGGATTCCAGGATGGCGACGAAGGAGCGCAGTTGCTCAAGGTCAAAGGGGCGCATGTCTAACCTGCGTTTTTTCCGATAGATATCATTATATCTTCCCGTTTTTCAGATCCGAATAATTTTCTTAATCTGGCACCTCACCCTACCCTTACGAGGAATTCGCCATGCCAGGCATCACCCTGAAAATATCCGGAGAACGCAATCCCGAACTGGTCCGCCAGCTCGTCCCGCAGCTCACTGCACTGACCTGTGAAGTGCTCGAGAAACGCCCGGAGCAGACCTTGCTGATTCTCGATTTTGTGCCGCACGACCAGTGGTTCATTCATAACCGCTCGCTGGCCGAACACGGGCGCAACGCATTCCGCCTGGAAGTCACCGTGACCGATGAGACCAACACCAAGGCGCAAAAGGCGCGTTTTCATCGTGAGGCCTACACGCTGTTGGCGGAGTTGATCGGCAACCTGCACCCGCACTCCAATGTGCACATCATCGACTGCCGGGCCAGTGCCTACGGCTATGAAGGGGTGACTCAGGAGTACCGCTATCAACACACTTGATAGGCCGGGAAAAAGCCGCGCATGCATGTCGATCAGGTCAATGCGCGGCTCATCAAGTCCGTGAACAGTTGCAGAACCCGTTCATCATCCACGTCCAACAATCGGTCACCCACATAGCATTCGGTCTTGCACCATCCCGGTCCATGAACGACAGCACGCCCAGCCGCGACACCAGGTAACGCCCCGGCAAAAGGACCGTCGACGCGGGCTTTTATGACAAAAATTTCATACAGCTAAACTGTACAGTTTTTCTGCACGCATGCTAACGTCCGGGCATGAACAAACCTTCCATCACCTCCGAAACCCAATCCGCCGCCCTGGCTGCCGAGCTGCGCATCTCCCTGGGCAAGCTGATACGCCGGCTGCGGGAACAAACCCATCCGAACGATTTCACTTCCGCCCAGAAGTCGGTGCTGCTGCGCCTGGACCGAGACGGGCCCAGCACCGTCTCGGCCCTGGCCCGGGCGGAGAGCGTGCGGCCGCAGTCCATGCGCATCACCGTGGCCGGGCTGGAAACGATGAAAGCGATCAGGGGCAAACCCGACCCCAGCGATGGGCGCCAAACCCTGATCGAGCTGACTCCCGGCTTTCGTAAGCACCTGATCGCCAGCCGGGCGGCCAAGGACGATTGGCTGCTGCGGGCGCTGCAGGAGCAACTGTCTGCCGAAGAACAAGCTGAACTCGCGGCAGCGGTAAAGCTGCTGGAGCGCCTCGCCGACTTTTGAGCCACTTCTATCCGTTCGAGGACCTCCCATGGCCGTCACCTTGCTGGATCCCAACACCGCGCTGATCATCGTGGACTTGCAGAAAGGCATCGCCGAATACCCGTTCATCCACCCCATCGGCGCCGTGGTGGAACGCTCCCGTGCACTGCTCGACGCGTTCCGCGAGCGCGGCATGCCGGTGGTGCTGGTCAACGTCACAGGCTTCGCCCCCGGGCGCACCGAGCGGCCACGGCGCAGTGATGTGTTTCCACCAGGATGGGCCGACCTGTTGCCCGAACTCGATCAGCAACCCGGCGACATAGGGGTGACCAAACGCACCTGGGGCGCCTTCGCCAGCACCGATCTTGAGGCGCAACTCAAAGCACTCGGCGTGACCCAAGTGGTGATCACCGGCGTTGCTACCGGAACCGGCGTGGAGTCCACCGCGCGCCAGGCCTACGAGGCCGGCTTCAACGTGACCCTGGCCATCGACGCCATGACCGACGCGAACGTCGAGGCCCATCACTACAGCCTGAACCAGGTATTTCCGAAGCTGGGGGAAACCGGCACGGCGCAAGAGATCATCGGCTTGCTTGAAACAGGGGGGCGTGACGATGCAATGGCATGAGCTGGTGTCTTATTTCTTCGGCGGCGTATTGCTCGCCAACGCGCTGCCCCATTGCCTCAGTGGCTTGATGGGCCAGTCCTTCCAGACGCCGTTTGCCAAGCCGCGCGGCCAGGGGCGGTCCTCCTCGACGCTGAATGTGCTCTGGGGTTTTCTCAACTTGGTGATCGGCTACGTGCTGGTCTGCCGGGTCGGGGACTTCGACCTCAAAAGCACCGCTGATGTGCTCGCCCTCGGGCTCGGGGCCTTGGCCCTGAGTGTATTCCTGGCGCAGCATTTCGGGCGCTTCAACGGTGGTCACTCCTCAGGGCCGGTGTGAGTTCGATGGGCATTTTCCGCTCGCTGCGCAGCGTCAACTACCGCATTTGGGCCGCCGGCGCCCTGGTGTCGAATATCGGCACCTGGATGCAACGCACGGCCCAGGACTGGCTGGTGCTGACCCAGCTCACGCCGCATAACGCGTCGGCCGTCGGCATCGTCATGGCGTTGCAGTTCGGGCCGCAATTGCTGTTGCTGCCCTGGACCGGCTTCGCCGCCGATCACTACGACAAGCGCAAGCTGCTGATGGTCACCCAGGGCGTGATGGGCGTGCTGGCGCTGATGCTGGGGGTGTTTACCCTGACCGGCATCGTGCAGCTGTGGCACGTGTATGTGTTCGCGTTTTTGTCTGGCTGCGCCTCGGCCTTCGATGCACCGGTGCGGCAGATATTCGTGGCGGAGCTGGTGGGCGAAGCGGACCTGTCCAATGCCATCGCGCTCAATTCCACCTCGTTCAACATGGCGCGCATGATTGGCCCGGCGGTGGCCGGCGTGACCATCGCATCGGTGGGCACCGGCTGGGCGTTCCTGCTCAATGGCGCGAGTTTTTTCGCGGTGCTGGCCTCGCTGTTTCTGCTGCGGGTTTCCGGCCTGCACACCAGCCTGCGGGCGCTGCGCACCAAGGGCAGCCTGACTGAAGGCCTGCGTTATGTGTGGGCGCGGCCGGACCTGATGGCGATCCTGATCATGCTGTTCTTGATCGGCACCTTCGGCATGAATTTTCCGATCTTCATCTCGACCATGGCCGTCACCGTGTTCCACGCCGATGCCCGCGGCTATGGCCTGCTGACGTCGACCCTGGCCATCGGCACCGTTGCCGGGGCGCTGCTCGCAGCCGGTCGCGAGCGGCCACACTTCAAGGCGTTGTTGATCGGCGCGCTGGTGTTCGGGGTGGGCTGCACGCTGGCGGCGATTGCCCCGAACTATTGGTTGTTCGCCGGGGCGCTGGTGATCATCGGCGTGGGCGCCCTGACCTTCAGCAACACCACCAACAGCCTGATGCAACTCACCACCGAACCCTCCATGCGCGGCCGGGTAATCGCCCTGCGGGTGGGCGTGGCCCTGGGCGGCACACCGATTGGCGCACCGATTGTGGGCTGGGTGGCCGACCATCTTGGGCCGCGCTGGGCGTTGGCGGTCGGCGCGGCCTCGGGCATCCTGGCGGCCGGAGTGGCGGTGTACACCATGACGCGCAAGCTGGATCGGCCTAAAAATATCTGATGGGCAACACAGCTCCCACAGTTGATCTTCGCAGGCTTGCACAGTTGATCGTTCCCACGCTCTGCGTGGGAATACATCCTGTGACGCTCCGCGTCACCATTGCGCAGGACTTGAACCTTGCATCGTCAGCTGGACGCAGAGCGTCCGAGGCGGCATTCCCATGCAGAGCGTGGGAACGATCAATATCTGAAGGGCAA
>Ga0247742_10001175_pt1 | contig 18838 bp, 24 predicted proteins | sample UWRJL208509C2_FD_180944 | JGI IMG/M metagenome (GOLD analysis project Ga0247742, IMG submission 180944) | Plant litter microbial communities from Arlington Agricultural Research Station in Wisconsin, United States - UWRJ-L208-509C-2 | ecosystem: Environmental > Terrestrial > Plant litter >... | reverse complement strand
TGCTGTCACCTTGATGGCCTTCCGCGGGCGCGAATCAGAGTCTTCGGCGAAGCAGCTACTTGATGAGTGGAAACAGCTGGGTACCGACATGTTGTCTGACGGGCCACTGGAGAGTGGAATGAACAAAAGCATCAGCCTTTCGGTGGACAGTCCGCTTGTCACAAAGGATCCCGACGCGCTCGATCTTCTAGCTACTCTTTCGATGCTCCCCGCCGGTACCACTCGCAAGCGCCTAGAATACTGGGCACCAAATGTGAAGAATACGTCTCGCGCGATAGCCACGCTCTCCAAGGCCGCACTCCTTCAAACTACAAATCAAGATGACGACCTTATGCTGTTTGTTCTCCCTGTAATTCAATCATTCATGCTCCACCGCAATCGCATACCGGAACACGTTCAGCGAGTCGTGCGAATGGCCTTCTGCCGGTACGTTTTGGACCATTCCTGCCGCTACCGCGATCCTACGTTCAAAGCCAATGCCATGGAGCTTGCGAAGGAAGATACAAACATCCAGTCCATCCTAGCTGGGGACATTGAACAGACGGGTTCCGATGATCAACTAGTCCAGGCTCTACTAGCATTCAGCTGGTATCGACGAGACACCAAGCCCTTGATTCCGGTCGTGCAGCACACCTTGAATCTGGCGAAAGCAAATGGGAAAATACGATACATCGCCGAAGCTTTGCTGTGTTTGGGCAGCTCATATTCAGAAGTCGACAATTTCGGCAAGGCCGAAGTCGTACTTGAAGAGTGCTCCCTGTTGTTAGCCGGTGATCACCCCAGCCAGCAATTGGGCTTCGAATGCACCTTGGCACGTATGCACGTCGGCTTGTATCTAAACAATCGCTTCAACGAGAGAACGACCATCATCGGTGACTTACTGGATAGGACGAAGGATTCCGACGCGTACTGGCATGCACGCGCGCTTGATGCACATGGATGGCTAGATTGGGGTCTCGACAGGTATGATCAGGCCTTGGAAGCATTCATTAAGGCGGCGAATATGTTGTTAGTCCTCGGACACCACAGGGATGCCACCTCAGCCTTCTACGGAAAGGCCCTTACTCTTGACCGTCAATTCGCCTCGGATGACTTGGTGCTCATGGCGGTTCAAGAAGGATTGGATGTGGGTACACTCTTGGACCCCTCATCGATATATGGCGAAATTCTTATGCTTTCTGGGTTGGTGCACCTTCGAACGGGTCGCCTGGTCGAAGCAATGGATTCCTTCGAGAAATGTCTTGCTGCACATCAATGTACTGGTGTGGTCTTAGGCGTTGCTCAGGCCTGGGACTATATCGGGCTCCTATATCTTCATACAGGTGCATACCCGGACGCATATTCGGCTTATGTGACTGCAGTGGAGAAGTACGTCAGTCTGGGGGAGGGCCTCAGTGTGCAGATAGGGCTACCGTCGTGTAGAAAGAATATGGACAGGATCAAATTAAAGCAAGAGAATCCAAAGGAGCGCATCGGGTTCTACAGACCAGGTTGTGATCGAGACTCCAGTATTCTTTTCTATCCCCAAGCCATTTCCGACGTGTAATCAGTACGAATGTGTCTCTTCAGCTCCAATTTGAATAATTGTGTATTTAAGCTTCGCGACAGGAATATTGGGAACTAATAATTCACGTATAAGCTGCTGTAGGGATGAAATCCGAAAAGATATAGGTTCAGACTGCAATCGGGGTCGAGCTTCCCAATCCATTGGCGTACTGGAACTCATCCGAGTTCTCGTGCTATGTTATATAGTTAGCCCATGGTCCTCAAATTCAGAAATCGAAAGCACTAACCTCCCACATGTCAATAGCAACCTGACAGCTCTCTCGTACAACACGAGGCGCATCTTCCTTTGACATCCACTCACGCAGGTGGGGTAACACCTCTGGAGTAGCGATCCCACCTAATGCTTCGGCCGCTTCATGCCGCACCATGTCAGATTCAGATGTATCTTGTAAGACTTTCAGTAGGGAGGGTACAGAGTGAGGCGAGAGCAGTTGACCAAATATGAACGCGATTTCATGTCTGCGATAAATGTGCTTAGATATAGTGTGAACAGAGTAAGAAGATTGCAAGAACCAACTTGAAGAGTGCGCTATCATCTGAAAACCCAGATGCAAGCGCGTCCACCGCCACAGGTGTACCAATATTCCGAAGTGCAAACATCGCACGATAGCGATGGAAGAGTGGAAGGGATGTATCGACTAGCTCTTTTCGTAGCTTCTCAACGCTCTCAACTGAGACATCGTCTGGTCTTGGAGTGCCTAGAAGAAGACCAGACGAGGGAGGTGCGGGGTCGACGGATGTATACAATCTGCAAGATATGACGCATATGTTAAAACCGTCCAGGACAAAATAGAAAGAAAACTTGCGGAATTGTCTCGTTCAAGCTATTGAGGTGCTTCTTTCCCTCTTCAGAGTTGTCCCATTCAATTTTGTCGATGGCAATCTCGCAAGTTTCGCGTACGGCCCGTTCGGAGTCGCTCAAGAACTCTTTGAGAATTGGGAGCGAAGAAGGATCTGATATAGCACCCATGGCTTCTGCTGCCTGACAGATGCGGTGAATATCATGAGTTGATCTTCGACAGTGCTAGAATTATCACCTCATGCCGAACCATAGGGTCTTCAGACTTGTCTCGCAAGACAACCTCCAATGTGCCTAGTGCTGATCTTTGCTTCATCTGACCCAAGCAATAGGCAAGTTCATGTTTTAGAAGCGCAGATTGGTCACTAAACGCTGGGTGACGAAAAATATTGGAACCCATTTGAAGATTAGATCAAGAGATGTCAAAACTTGCCTTTGGAGATAATGCCAACTGCCTCTTCATTCTTAAGAGACTTAAGGGTGAATAAAGCTCTGAACCGCGTGTGTAGTGGTACATCGCCTGCACTGTTGCAGAGACAATCTTCGAGAGTCTTGAGCTCGGCTGGCGAGACGGCGATGGAACCCATGAGATGATCGCAAAGAAGAATTTTTGGCGGACTTCGAATTTTACTCTTCCTCTTCACGATGCCAAAATCAAAACGCTCAAAACTCGGTGAGATCCCTTACTGTTCTTATTGGATAATGTCTAAACTATGCCGATCTCTTAGTTTCATTGACCAAGGTCTCGAAGAAGACCAAGGAGCACAAAAATGCCTTGATGACCGAGGTTTTTCATAGTACTCTGAGATGTTTGATCTCAAACTCATGCTTGAAATGTTCAGGTGCAATCTGGCGCCGAGAAGTGGAAATACTGTTGGCTGTTTGAGGTTGGTTCTATGCGCAATGCACATCTGAAGACTGTTCGAAAGCTATGGAAGGAGTATGTGGTGGCTGTTTCGCAGTGGCTTCGCATTTTGACTTACACATATCAATCTAGTTCAGCGAGAATCTTCTTTGGAAGAGGAGCAGTGATGGCCAAGGCATTGGGAACAACGCCAGAGGAGGAGCATAAGCTAGGTCTATCAAAGCTTGCTACAGTGCGTTCAGATCTACATTTCTGCGCTACAACTTTGATATCTAAGCTCCAAAACAGCAAATAAAAGGTCAAGTCGGCATACTCTTCACCGACACAGAGCCACAAGAAGTGATAGATTGGTTTGCCGACTTCCAGCAACCAGATTATGCTCGTGCTGGAAATACTGCAACTCGCACAGTAATTTTACCTGTTGGGCCTGTTCTGCGACACCATTCCAATCCACCAGAACCTTTCCCACATAACGAAGATCCGCAATTACGGAAACTAGGGCTTACGACGTCGATGGTGAAAGGTGTACCGACGTTGACCGCACCTCATGAACTCTGTAAAAAGGGCAAGACGTTGACGAGTGAGCAGGCGCAGCTACTGAAGCTGACAGGCGTAAAAATGGTGACATTCAGAGTTGGGCTCCTGGCTCGATGGGATTCAGCAACTGGAGAGGTTGTGCAGATCGAGGATGGCGGAATTCCAGCCGAGGAGAAAGCCGAGGGCGATGCCATGGAGGAGGACCCAGAGCTGAGTGGCTAGTGCTTATCGCTTTCTATATGTATTTTAGACCTGCACACACTACTATATCTTTTCCCATGTGTGTTTTGTATGTACCTTGTGCCGACTAGTTCAGATAGGAAATATTGCCATGTCGCCATCGCTGCCGAATAATTGTTACACGAGTTTCTACGACCAACCTTGCTTCTCCACACAACTGGCGACGTTTGACCTCGCTTGTACGCGCGCTCTGACTCTCTATTTTCAACATACGCCATTATCTCGGTAAAGCACGTCTAGGGCACCGGCGAAGTTGAAGCCGACATGAGGTTTCACCCATTTGCACTCTTGGGTCTTCAAGCCGCCCAAGTTCGCATTCCTCTTCAGGAGCCAACCAGAGCTGCCAGTATGACAGACCAGAAAACTGAATTCAAATTCAAGGAAGGATCAGACGTCTTTGCTCCCAAGGACCTCGTAAGTGCGCTCGATATGTTTCCCATCCTGCAATATTGACGGATCGTCCTAGGTTCAACTCGGGCGACCTGGAGCTGCTATCGCCAACCCTTCTGGTGACCTTGCTTTAGTTTCCTACAGCAAGTTCTCCATCAAGGACAAGAAGTGCGTATCAAAAAAGTCGCGAGCCGATCCCTCGAAAGCTGACGCGTTCTCGTCTGTAGGAACGAGAAATCGGTCTTCGTTGTTTCACTCGAATCGGCGGGAAAGTCTGTGCAGGTCCCAGTGCGTTACTTCTTCCGTAATAATCGTTTCTATCCAGTCTTACATGCCTGCTTTCATCTAGTTTGACAAAGGCGGAGACACATTCTGGCTTGCACCCCGGACATTCGCGCACGTCGTCGGAGGAGATGAAAGCTCTGAGATCTACTCGTACACCATCGATTTTGATGCCATTGACTCCGCATCCGACGACGGTGCTAAGGCATACAGCTCACCGACTCTCATTGGAAGCATTCCCAGCACAACCGCGTCAAACTTCCGCTTCAACCCGACCACTGGCTACCTCGTCTTCTCTGCCTACGTCTATCCCGACGGCAACCTGACAACAGTCAAGGAACAAGACAAGCAATGGGAGGAGCGAGGAAACAATGCCTTGGTTTATGATACCACGTTCGTTAGGCACTGGGACGTATGGCAAGGAAAGAAAGGACCACAGTTATTCAGTGTTCAGCTTACACAGGGGCAGAACGGCGTTTGGACGAGCAGTGATGAATTTAAGAGCCCATTGAAAGACACGAAGCATGTATGTGCTATCTATTACCATAACCAATCCGGGCTCATACCCTGCTAGTACTCCCCCGTCGAGCCTTTCGGAGGAACGGACGACTTTGACATCTCGGATGGCCATATTGTCTACACAACGAAGGACCCCAACTTGCCTGAAGCATGGCATACGAAGCAGAATGTGGGTCCATCCTCTCACACCCCAAAATCCACTCCTTGCTCATCACATTTATTAGGTCTACATCGTGCCCATCCATGGAGGCGAAAAACCCGTCGAGTTGACTTCCGGAAAGCAAGGAGCAATACATAGCCCCGTTTTCAGCACCAAAGGTACCAAGGTTGCATGGTTGGAACTTGACGAGGACGGCTATGAGAGTGATCGGTACGTTCCTCACATTCTGGATGAGGGATGATATTGACGCGTTTGATTAGTGCGAAGATTGTTCTCTATGATTTAGAGAAGAAAGTTCGCTTCACTGTTACCCAACCTTGGGATCGCTCACCAGATGGTTTGGCTGTAAGCCTTTGTGCTCCATCCCTCCCTATCACCCCGCTAACTTTCCTGGTGTGATAGTTCTCCAAGGACGACGACTTCCTGTATCTGACCGCGGGTGACGAAGCCAAGATCAAAGTCTTTGCCCTACCAGTCCCTCCCACACCATCAGAATCAACCACAAACCCCAAACTCGACAAGAAATATTCCATCCCCGTTGCACTTACGCACAGCAAGGCGGCTTCCGGCCTACAAACCTTGCCCGGTGACAGAATTCTTTTCAGCCAATCTTCATACACATCGCCCAACGATGCTTTCATCATCAACGATTTGAAGTCCATCGAAAGTGCTATCTTCGCGGGAGACAAGAGCGCATCAAACTTGGTCAAGATTAACAGGATTACGAACTTTTCTAAGGAAGCACTCAAAGATAAAGGCTTGAGCGAGGCCGAAGAGTTCTGGTTCAAAGGTGCCCATCAGAAGAACGTCCAAGGATGGACTCTGAAACCGAAGGGATGGAAGGAAGGCGACAAGAAGAAGTGGCCTGTGCTTCTGCTTATCCATGGAGGTCCTCAAGGAGCTTGGGAAGATCAGTGGTCGACTCGCTGGAATCCAAACAGTACGTCTTACTTCTTTCCTCGGTAAGCCGCTTTTTGCTGATCATCACCTGCCTTGCAATAGTCTTCACTCAACAAGGATACTTTGTCATCATGATCAACCCTACCGGAAGCACTACGTTCGGACAAGGTAAGCACTTTGAATGTTTTCATGATAGATTTGGCATACCTAACGGTTACTTATCTATCCTGTAGAATTCACCGACGCAATTGCTGAAGACTGGGGTGGCAAACCATTCACTGACATGATCAATGGCTGGAAGTTTGCGCTCGACAAGTACCCAGAGGTTCGTACCAGGTTGCCTGTCAGCCCCGGGGTGAATATTAATCTTTCTCTCCTTAGATCGACGCGGATCGGGCTGTCGCCGCTGGAGCCAGCTGGGGTGGGTATGCAATTAAGTACGTATGCGTGTATGCAATCATGAGCTTCGACAAGTGTTGACAATGCCTCTCATAAAGCTGGATTCAAGGACATCCTGAATTCGGATTCAACTTCAAGGTGAGGGTTGTCACGTCAATGCTGCTGATGGATACTTATTTTGTGATATACAGGCCCTAGTGTGTCATGACGGAGTAAGAAACGACCTTTTCCAATCAACGATTTCGTTCCTCATTTCCACTGCAGGTTTTCGACTCGACTTATAACGGATACAGCACCGACGAGCTCTTCTTCGTGCGTACCAGGATCCAAGCGAAACCTCGCTTATTGACTAATCTTCCTGATCTAGTTCAACCACGAATGGGGAGGCAGACCTTGGGAACCGAAGAGCAAGAAGCTATCCGAAAAGTCAGTGGTTTTACAGTTTGACCACCACGTTGATAAACTTGCTGATCAATGTTGATTTTACAGATATAGTCCGGCGAACTTTGTCGATAAGTGGTCCACCCCGCAGCTGCTTATTCATGGGAGCAAAGACTACCGTCTTCCCGAAACCGAAAGCATCGGCGCATTCCACGCCTTGCAACAGTCAGTTTTTCTGCAAACGCAAGTCTTCTACAGATCAAAGATCTCACTCCTGCATGTAGACTTGGGATTCCCAGCCGACTCGTTGTTTTCCCGGATGAAAACCACTGGGTCCTTGACCATGGGAACAGGTCTGTCTTAATGTCCATTATATAGCTTTTACCCGGTGCTAACCCATATTCTCAGTCTCAAGTGGCATTACGAAGTCCTCAGATGGTTTGACCAGTTCGTTGGCGAAAAGGAGGCCAACTAAAGCAATCGCTGCGTCTCGAAAGGGTCCTAAGAGTCCCAAAACTGTCCGAATAAGCAGGCGGAACGATCTACGAGGATGTTGTACAGTAAAAGAAAATGTCAAAGTCCATCATCACCTAAAGATCCTAATAATGTCCTGAAGTCCTTGCAAGCTATACCGTGATATCGCTGTCTCCGTTTCCTGTTCTAACGTGAATACCAAGGGTCTTTAGAATCCAGTGACGTTATATCGTATGAAGTTATACGACAGGCTGAAGCGATAACCAACCGATCCCTGGGCAGTGAGTCAGTCTTGAAGTTTTATAGAATACGGTTGACTGACAGTGCCAGTTGCATATTCCTCTAGAACGGTCAAATAAAAGGTTGCATCCTGGGTAGATGCCCCAGTGCCAAAACCTCGTCCGATAGTGGCAAAATTAGGCATCGTCAACTGTTTGGGTGCAAGATTGGACGGGCTGGGATTGCCTGCCAGTAGTATTTCAATTTCATATAAGTGATGCAATTGGTACTATAACATCGCGCGCACCTGGGTAATTGGGCTCTGCAAACCGTCCAAAGTAATACCCAGTGGCGAAGTTGGCCAACTGCGCGACAGATGTCGGAGGAGAGGTGAAAAGCCAGACGGTGTAGTTGTAGCTGGATACACCATAATCCGCAATAGATTGGTAGGAGAAATCAAAGGAGGCCCCTGGCTTAATTACAGTGCCGTTCGCGGGGGCTCGGATAGAGGGTGTCGCTGAAAAGACAGAGGCCACAGAGCCCAGAACGGCGAGGATGGTACCAGTGAACATGAATCGCATCGTGAACCGTGAATGGACACGTTAGTAGCACTGAGCGAACATTTTCATCAACCTAAATGGTTTATATACATAACTAACCGAGGGTGTGATGATACATGAACGGCGGGATAATTGAGCGGCGAAGAACATATAGCCTACATGGTTCATGTGTTAGGCACTTATTTTTAGAATAGGAGACCTTCACCTAGGTGTGATTCCTGCACTGCGCACACTGCCTTATGTCGAGACTTTTGAAATCCTAGCTTATAACACGGCTAGTCGACTCCACCGTGAAGGATCGCCGGGGACCGCAGAGCGCTACGGTGATTTAGCCCAGTCGATAGGCTTTAACGGGGAGAAGATTGGCCTAGGACGGAGACTTTTGGTCCATTGCAGCAAGTTTGGAAGAGAAGACCCTTACTCAAAGAAAGAATCGTCGGTATTGCACCCACAGACATCCATTTTCTCGAAGAAGAGATACTCGAAGAACATATCGCTGTAGAAACACATTCACTTCTATGAGTATCACCGAACTGCTTCAACCACCGTGAAATGCTTGAGAAAGCGTCCACGAATAATATCGCCCTGTTCGCCCCTTGCTATGGGCCAGAGCACTCTGCCCGCGCCGTCTTCCCAGCTTATCGGGCAGGCCTCGTCCACTCTCCCCACCATTTCCATAAACACCGGATCGGCGCTCATATACCCAGGATCCACCGTATTCATCGCCACTCGTCCATTCCGCCATGCCTTCTCCGCTTCTGTCTCGGTGAGCATGTTTAGGGCGGCCTTGGACATGTTGGTGTGAACATGGTGTCCATCTTTTGCACCACTTGCGGGTTTGGTTTCGATGAGTCCCTCACGGGAAGATACATTAACGATGTACCCTGAGGGATTCGTGGTAGTGGTACCGGCGGAAGGAGGCTGGGGAGACTCTGAAGGTGTTCGTCGCGAGCCCATGTATGGCATGAGTTCGCGCAGGAGGATGAATGGCACAAACGCATTGACGCTGTGTGCAGAGATAACATCCTCATAAGGTATGTCAGAGATGCCCTGTACCCACGAGGAACTCGCATGAGTAGATTTGATAAGACTCTTTGTATCTTCCGTTGAACTTTGGGACGGGATACTTGATCCTGGCGGCGGGGAAGTTGTAGGCCCGGATTCGAGCAGATAACCAACGATACCGCCTCTGACGCGGGGTGTGTAGCCATCCTCCACGAGCAAGGTCTGCGCGGGACCGCTTCGAAGATGTTGCTCCCGATCGATGCTCTCACCCTCCTTCTCCACAGAGTCCGTCAGGGTCTGAGCAGCATTATTGATTAAAATATCCAACTTTGCAGGACCTCTAGGGTTCCAATCCTTCAAACACTTGAGGACTGCATTGATCAGTGCAAATACGTCCTTCGCACTTCGAAAATCGGCACCGACGACCTTCAAACGATATTTCCAGTCAAGAAAATCGCCTTCGTTGACAAAGCGCGCCTCTGCATCGAGTGGATATCGGGTGGAAACGACGACCCGAGCTCCACAACGCAAGAGACGAAGGGCGGTGTGATAACCAAGGTTTATCCTTCCGCCAGTGACCAGAGCAGTCTTGCCGAACAGAACCAGATTCGAGGGCAGAGAGAGTGATGAGGAAGCAATATTGAACTCCCCACAAGGGTTGCATAGTGACGGATAAAGTCGGTGGGGGAAGGTCGTGATGAACCGACAGATATAACAATGTTTGTTTCGTTTCTGCCGTTGGCCTAGGGACTCGCGAAGGTCAGGACCATGGGAGAGCTGCGTCTGTATGCTCTCGACCACAGTAGACAACGGAGTGGCTGGACTAGCGCAGATCGCAACCTGAGGAAGTTGGAGGTACTGCAACACCTTGAGTGCGGCCTTGTAATCCCAGTCCGATGGAATTAGGTGTTTTGGAATTCGACCTGAAGGCGAAGAAGAACGTGAAAGGGTAGCAAGATGTGTCTTGATAATTGATATGATACTGGCCAGCCGCATACGGGACACAGCTAACGGTATATCTGGGGTGTCGCTTATTGCTCGTGCGATAAGATCCGTACGAGGTGGAAGACAGTGGACCACAAGCGATGGCACACCCCCACACCGGCAGACTTGTTGATCGCGCAGGATTTGGCGGGCGACGGTCTCAGGTGTCTCGTTATTTGCAAACGCATAACATCCTTCTAGCGAGTTGAGGTCAAGCATGGCGGTGATGGTTTTGAGCAAATGACTTTAGGGGCTGCGATTGAGTGGAGTCAGATGAATCGTGATCACATTGACTCACTCTGAATTCTGAACCAACGCTCTTTTCAACCACACTCGCCATGTCAAGGCCATCCAGGTATTCCAGTATCACCTTCCAAGTCCCAAAATTGCCGCCTGAAGTTGTTCACGAAATCTTTGGCGACCTCTCCATCTTGAAGCTCCTCGAGATCGTCTGCAGCTACGACGTTCCGTATATCGAGAACTGCATCTGCTCCCACAAAGACCTGGGGCAGCTCTTCAACCCCGATGATCTGGCAGAGACGAAGACGTATTTCACCGTCTACCATCGACTCAGCTGCATGAGCCTGGACCGCGCGACTCCAAATCCTGCCCTACTTGACCTAAATGTCGACGCCGTCAAATTCATCCGCGAGCACCTCCGAAAGCCGTCAGTAGCTGTCCTTTCTAGCGTGAAAGCAGCGGCGATGAGCGAGCTGGGGCGCTACGCTCCATACCTGGAGCTGCTGAGAGTCTACGCTCTAGGGGATATTCCAGATCCGAGATTTTGGACGACTGATAGCGCAGATGAATTCAAGACACTTTCAGACATCATCACTACAGCAGAGACCAAGATGTTTTCGATCAAGATTGCACAACTGCGAAAGATGGCTTCCCTCGTACAAAATAATCCCGGAAACTTGCGGATACGCGAATGCTCATCGCAGGCTCCCATTCGAAATGAACAGCACGTAATCGACAAACTCCTGCATTCTACGAAGGAGCTGGAGCATCGTCGACTGTTGTCAGGACGTCACGCATGCCAGGCCATCTTTTCGAGTCCACAACTATACTTGGTGCCCTATGATAGGTGAGTGGAGAAGCGCTTTTCATTGAAATTTTTTTTACGAACGCACCTTTCCAGACTTTTGAGATGTTTTCTGAAGGTCCTTGTCAAATATCCTCCGTCAACCATCCAAGCTAGCCCTCCGAACAAATCCTCCAATCCAACAGCCAAACCCCATACCTACCCGGCCGAAATGGGAGTGGTACTTGGTGGTATAAGCGAAATTTACACCCGTGACATAACCTTCAAAGACGAGCCCGGTTACTGTCCGAGGACATTGTCCACGGTTTACAGCCACAAAAGAGCGCAGAAAGCCCGCGGTTTCAAACAACCAAGATTTAACAATTTGACAGACGGGACGCGACCAGAGAGGCAGGATTTGCTGGGAAGTCTCGTACCTGCATCAGAGAAGGAGTTGTTGTGGTTGGAAGCCTTCCTGCAAATATGTCAGTACATGAGCTCGATGCAAGACGAATGGAAACCGGGACAGACTATAGGGGACTACTGGCGTGGTCACTGCCTCTGATTATCGTCGAGCATTTATATACTTCTGCGCCGGAATATCAATAAGTTGAGAACCACAGTGAGGGTGCCAAATACTTTTGGAACTTAGAAAGTCGACTAATATTCCATCTCTCCAGGATGACATGGGCGCTTATATATTGAGTTAGGTAGAAACCCATGAGTGCTAAGCCTACGCCCTTCATATTACTTTACACGGCATAATCCATTGTCCATGTACAAATGTTGCACGTCGGCGATGCGTGTAATGGAGTGATAAAGTACTACTCCAACAATACGAATACAAATAATGCCGCTCTACACTACATGGGTTATTTTCCGGTCTTCTAATTCCGAATCATCATCAGTCTGAGATGACCCACACTCACAGCGTCGGAGATCGTTGAGTGAATGGGATTCTACATGGACGAAGACTTCAGTTCTGGTTCTTCCAGAAGCAAATTCTAATGGCTCTCGTTGCTGCTGGGTGGAGGTTTCAGGCCGGGATTACGAATGAATGCGGAAGAAGACACTCACAGATCTTGCATTTTCGGAAGGCGGCGTCGGGTTGGAGAAGCGAACATTGGAGGCCAGATGAGAGTCGTCGAGGCTGGTGCTCATCCACCCGCGGCGGGAGTTCAAATTACTGAGAAGTGATACTGTAAACACCTTGCATAGAGGGAGGTTGAAGATGAGGTGCCTAGATGCAACGTGTTAGCTTTCGTCTATTTCACTGGTTTGTGAAACTGACATGCTGGAAGTTGTCTATAGGCCGTAGATGGGTATCCTAGTCAAAAAGTGATGATCGCAAACCAATTAGGGACGCACATCCGCAAGATACACAATGAGGTCCACGACCGCCACAGTGACTGTTAGAAGGCCAGTTTGAACAGCCACTATACCAAATATTAGTATGATATCCATCGAGTTGAGAATTACCTACGAACTTCTTATAACGCGATCCACAATCAGGTCAGACTGATTAAAGCCTGTCTTGTGTCGTTGCTGCGTGAGTAAATCTCATTAGCTGGGAAGTGACATCAAAAAATAGGCATAGCACACCCTAAAACTGTGTCAGTATACCAACCGTGATACTGAACTGAATTACATACAGGTACCAGACCAGGATTGCGGCGATGAGCAGGTCACACACCACACCAGAGACAAGCCATAGGATGACCGCTGCCTTAGATACAGTGTCATTTCATTGGTAGATCACATTCGCATAAGAACTTGCCTTGCTGTCGAGCAGAAGCACGAAGTTCGGCTTCCTAATAAGGTTCACCGTAGTCCATATCGCCCCAGCTAGAATTAAGCCCTCAGTAGTATTCCAAAGAGTAGATGCACATCGTACCTGCACTTGCTGTTGATGATATCATGACAAGTACCGGATATATCCAGTATTTGGTTAGGGCATAAGTGCGCCAGGCAAAGAATGCTTGCACTGAAGAGGAAATGGCCACCTGAAAATATATGACACCAGCATATGTATGACAAAATGGGACAACGTACAGTCATGACCGGTGCTGCGCGGCTCAGTAACATGAGTTCCTGTGCTCCGCATGATGCCAAGAAAAGGGAAATTACCTATGTCGACCACTGTAACAAGGTCAATAGAGAACTCCCAAGATGAAGATAATTCTTACACCAATTGGTCCTGGAGAGGTTGTAGGTGTCGCCTGGGAGAAACATAAATGCACACGAATATGTTTTTGGACACACAATCTCACCAAAATGAACAATGGCAGTTCGGTAGATGAAGATAAGGTCAAATATGGAATTGAGGATATTGATGATGAAGAGTGCCGCAACCTGATCTAGCCAGGAATGGATCAGGGTAGCCCGGACTATAAGGTAAGAGACGTACGAATAGCTTCATCCAGAGAGCATCTCTGAGAACGATACATCAGATTCCAGCGCTTGTGGTTCAACTGTGACCAAGTCCTTACTTCTTATATTTGGAGTAGTAAAGATATAGCTGAGTCGCTAATACACCAAGGAGTATGAGATTGACTACGAGGCCAATAAGCATCGGCCCCTGGCTATGGGAAAAGCAAAAGTAATCAGTTAATGGATGGCGAAGATAACGTTCAAGGTAATTACTTACACTTTTTCTGCAGGGCCCAATGGCATATTTGGCGGGAAAGTCTCTTAGGATTCAAAGGGAGGAATTGAGGAAAAGAATCGGCTAAAATCCGACATGGGAGGTTTTTAAGACCTGGAAATGACTATCATGACCAGTGATGGTGCTGTGTGAATAACGGTGCTCGCTTTGCTCGGGTTAACGGGGGCCTGAGTGGATCATCGGGCCAGCACCCTTAGCCGACCCACAGACTGAGTCTAGGTAGACTGGAAAACGTCACCACGATTTTGGCGTCGCGTGCATGTTCTCGATGCCTTCCAAGTAACATACCTGTGAGTTCAAGCCAAGGGTACAGGTCGTTCGAGTTAGGCGGCTTCTCGGTACTCGACATATTCTGGGGTGGGAGACTCCACACATCTGCCAGAGCGCTAGGCCACCCGTCGGTAATTCGCTAAATGGGTGCCATAAAAGGGTTTGTTGAAATGGAGTTGAGCATCAGTGGTTGAGAAACCCCATCGGGAGAATCCATTTTAATCCCAAAGATTGAAGAGGCGTACCCATTTTCATTCGGTGCGTCCCGCGAAAGCTGCTTATAAGTGCTTCGGAAATAGGCAGAAGCAAGCGCAACAAGGGAATGCTTATATCAATACGTGAGTAAACCTGCAAACGCAGTTGACGGGAAGAGTAAGGGTTACAGCAACGTGAGCAATAAATGAATTGCATGCGAGCCAATATAATACCGAAGAACTTGGACGACAATGACTGTACGGTCTCCGAGGAATATGGATACTTGGCATTTTTATTTATTAGCGAGGCTTCGCTAGAGCTATGTGCTGAAGGTCAGTACGCTTTGGCGTATCTTGACTCTGACGCTTCTATCGGCAATCCATTCGACGCGGACCAGGCTAAGAGTGTCGTCTGTCGTCATTTCAGCTGAAACATAGAATTCATCAGATCATGTTCATGGATGATACGGTCTACAATACCCTCAGATCCAATATTGAAGTTCAAGGTTTTGAAAGGCTCAGAGCCCCCGTGGCCCTGTCGAGGGGGTGCCCCGGGATTGAAGAAGCTAGCAAAGCTGGATCCGACTTTCCACACAAGTACAAGTGACTCCTTCAAACACAGAGTCACCAACCGCCGCCCATCGGGTGAGAAACTGGACGCTGTTATCTGCCTCTTATGTCCTTCGAGAACATACAGCCGAATAGCAGTTTTGAGATCGTACATCACAACGGCACCTTCATTTGTACCAACGGCGAGGCGTTGTGTTGCCATATGGAAATCGACTGTTGGGTAACTGACGAACAAAGTCAGCTTCAGACAAAGGCAGCAATGTGATGATATACGTTTTCACAACATAGCCAATGATTTCTGTGGCAGCATCCAATACAAGTTCTCGATTGGCCGTTGAATTTGGATCGAGAGATTTGACCACAGCTTCCATTAAGCGGGGGAGATTCGATTGGAGGACATGCGGACGCTGGAATATCGGCATCAACACGATGAAGCAAATGTGGACAATTTTATGCACCTTTCTGATGAGGAAGGCTAGAATTTGCAAGACAGAGCGCCTATGCTCCATGGTTGGTGGATTCAAGATGTCTAGGCACACTGTGCCCATTAAAAGAGGCATGTTATTCGTAGCAATTGACAGTACTGCCAGTCGCGCTTGTGCACCAACGTTCTGCACAGAGATCGAATCTTTACGGACAGTGGTTGCAAGGTCGAAAAGGGATCGTAGAATCTCCATCGAATCAATATAGTGCTGCCAGACGTGGAAACCCCGAGAGCATAGGTCGATAGCCAGAGCACGATGTATTGAATTTTCATCATGCAGATAGAGGCCTATTGACTTCGATATGTCCATAAGAGCACTATAAAGAGGTGAAATTGAGTGAAGGGACTAGTGATATGCAAAATGCTTTGTACTTAATAGACATTAGGCTGTACTTCTCTGATGCAATGCATCCGCATATCAATAACGCCAGCGCAGCATTCAGCGTTTCTTTTTCGGCGTCAGGTTGCAATGAAGGAACTGTCGGTCAGGATATTGAGCCCATTTACCGACTTCCAGAATTCAGCGATCTGCGCACCATGATGCTGCCATTTTTCCGTCACCCTGATAGCTTCCTCATCTGACAAATTTGCAACTGTAGCGTCAAAAAGTGTTCGGATAGACGACCGTAATTCATCTGAAGGGGTCTCAGAATTGCGTATAGTTGGCAAAATCGTGAACGTACTCGACGCTTCGAACCATAGCCCTCCCAAGAGCTCGATGCTTGGATTTCGGAAGTGAGGGCCCACACAGCTGCCAAGGGACACGCTGTAAAACGAGATCACAGTATTGGCTCCTTCCGTTAATTCTAAATTGCAAAATGCTTCAGAGGGGTGCAATCCAATCTTCTTAAAGGTAGCTACCTTCAAAGAGACTCATGGCACGAAGAACTGATATGATAGCCAGTGCTCGTGTGGCTGTCACTGTATCGGATATACACCAGATATCTTGCGGCCTCTCTAATTGGTACAATGTCGTTGTTCCAACGCTAATGTCGCTTTAATATACTCGTAGAACAGCAATTACACGAGACTCACCTGCTCAAGCCCACTGTAGCCGATGAAGGATAGGCAGCTAGTTTACCATAGCAGATGGAATCGACGTCGTCGTTCAAGCCAGGAGTTAGGAGGCCCGAGAGAATGAGACGCAGTCTGTCTAAGGTCGACAAGATTTCTCTCACTTCATCTCTGCTCGTGCTGATTGTCTTGGTTAAAGATATGGAATCAATAACCAATTGTTCTAAGTTCAGGGTCAGAGTAGCAGCTGGACAGTCCGACCACCCGTTAGAAGACTGGCAGTAGTGAGAATTATGAGACACTTACCAGCATCTCGACCGTCAAACGAGTCTGCGATGGAACTCCAAGGAGTCTTTGGAATACAAGAATCTTTTTCGAGTACACTGCGTAGTATTATGAGTGAACACGGTTTCTGTCACCAAACAACTTACAGTTCCGCCCATCCACCTTGCGAAAGCAACTCTATGGCTTTGTCTTCGCCCATGGATCGCCACAGTTCTTTTGTTTGAGCATCCCACAAGCGAGCTCGATGATCTCCGTAGATAAGAAGTAGGTTGTTCCCTCCAAGACATATGCGTGTTAGGGGGGATGCAGATCCAGGAACGAGATAAAGGCTAGTAGAATGCTCAAGATCGACTCAAGGTCGGATTAAATGGACACTCACAAGTGAAACCCGTCGATGACAATGATAGCAATCGTACCATCGCGAGCAACGCAAATAGCACATCCGCGGAGGGGCCCAGTTTTCTCTGACTCGAATTGCAAGACCCTGGATAGAGGAGTCGTGAATGTGATCCAGCGCGCCATGACTTCGAAGGTACTGTGGACGGGACGCTTTAGACAGATAAAATGGACCGAAAAAATGCTCCTACCTCAGAGACCAGAAGATAATAGACCCATCGTCAGCCCCGCCCACTATATACTTCTCGCGAGTGCGAGGGTTTTGAACCACGTGCAACCCGACAATGAAGCCATTCACGGATACGTCTGATGTCTTGCTCGAAGATGAGATAGAGAGTGACGAGGTGTCTCCCTTCTTCGCCATTTGAGCCAAAGAAAATTGTCGTAAATGTCCGTCCGCTGGAAGTGTATGAGGTGTGCCCAACAATGTCATAGAGATCAGCACGTACAATATCCTGAAATGATGGTTTCCAGTTCTAATGGTAACATCGCACTCGGCGTGATCCGAGATTCGTTTGGATCCGTTGAATGCCAGAGGAGATGGGATAGGTCTTGATTATCACGGACCGCTTTGCTATCAAATATTGGGTATGATAGAATCTCATGCCGATTGACGTCCTCATGTAGCCTCGAAATGACGACACAGCCATCTTTGCACGTTATAGTGTCATAGAACCCAACATGTATTGAACGAATGAGTTCGGGCCTGATAAAAAGTGAGTGGGAATACCGCTTTGAGTTGAAAAACACTTGCTGTGCATTGACATTAGCATTTAAGAGGGAAGAAGAGTCAACAGGAAGATCCTCGTTGTCAGCATTGACCAATTTGATCGCAAAGAGATCAACACGGTCCTACAACAAGTCAATTCATGCATCAGCAATAAAGTGAGAGAACAACCCACCTCAAAACATAGCACATAGTGCTCATCATCTAGCCACGTAGCTTTTTGGACTCCAATTACCGTCGAATGGAAGAGTGAAGTCAATGAATGATGTGCATATTTGAAAATCTGGTCAAAGGGAATCAATGGGTTGCCGTGATTTGTCGTCCGAAAATGCTTACCGTCATGGAGCAATGATTCCAAGCAATACCCTGGAGGCAACCATTCTCCAAGCATCGAGTGCTCAATCCGCACAAAGATGCACCACCGAGTAGGGCGCCGATATCAAGAGGGTCGAACACAAGCTTAGGTCCATCATCTGTGGATGAAGAACCCTCTTTACTCTTGTCGTTCAATACGAGGTGCTCACTGGACCGAGACATCATTGATTTAATTCCATGCGGGATTGGCAACGTCGACAAATGCAAGCCATGTGAGTGCTTTATGCCGTGTTCTGCAGCGAGCGGACGCGGCAACGGACTGGATCTTTGCGGCATTTTGAATTCCCTGGTAATAAAATGACCATCATGATTTGTCGCAAAGAAGGCCAGGGTTCCTAGGGTCGTCAGCAGGTACCGATGAATAGAAGAAATGACGCATACCATCCGTCTCAGTAAAGATTCCATCACCAAGTGCAGGTCCGTCAACCTCCCACTGACCTAGCCGAACAAGCTCAACGCCAGACGGTGACATGGTATACTCAAAGGCAACACATCGCGATGTCTCAGAGGATCCTTCGTCCGCATCCGAAGGTAGGTCACCTGCATTGGAGGCG
>Ga0247742_10001172_pt1 | contig 18883 bp, 16 predicted proteins | sample UWRJL208509C2_FD_180944 | JGI IMG/M metagenome (GOLD analysis project Ga0247742, IMG submission 180944) | Plant litter microbial communities from Arlington Agricultural Research Station in Wisconsin, United States - UWRJ-L208-509C-2 | ecosystem: Environmental > Terrestrial > Plant litter >... | reverse complement strand
CCCTAACCCCGCGCAGCAAACACCCCCCGAGCAATCGACCGAGCCACACAATCAGCCGCCGCCGACCCAATCCGCCCAATCTCCACCTGCCGCCGAGGCCCATCCGCCACCTCCACCGCCCCCGAAGCCAACGCAAAAACCGTATCCCCATCAAACGGCAAATGCGCCGGCCGCACCGCCCGGGCAATCCCGTCCTGCGCCATGATCGCCACCCGCTTGCACTCCGCCACCGTCAACCGCGCCGTACTCGCCACCACCACCAGCGTGGTATTGGCCCCCGCTTGCAGACGCCCCATGGAATCCAGCCGCGACAACTCCGGCATCGGATCACTGCAATCCATCTCCGTCACCGGCCGCGCCCCACCAAACTCCCCCGCCACCTCCCAGGGCCAGGCCCAGAACGTCTCGCCATCCGGCATGTAGACTGAACCAATCGGGTTAGCCACCACCAACGCGGCAACCACCAACCCATCGCCCAAATCCAAGGACGCCGTCCCCAGCCCGCCTTTCAGCACCCCGGCCATGGCCCCACGCCCGGCCCCGACAGAGCCCAGCTCAAACTCCGGACCGGCATTGGCCAGCGCCTCAAACCCCAGCCGCCGGTAAGGTGGCTCCAGGCCCCAATCCTTGTCCCCGCCATTCGCCAAATCATGCAACACCGCCGCCGGCACGATAGGAATCGCCGGCGCACCCGGCTTCAAATGCAACCCCACCTGGTCCTGGGACAACTTCGCCGCCACCGCATCCGCCGCCGCCAGGCCAAACACCGAGCCACCGGCAAACACCAGCGCGTGCAGCTGGCCCACCATGTTCTCCGGCTCCAGCGCCGCGGTTTCGCGACCACCTGGGCCTCCACCGCGAATGTCGATACTGGCAGTCCAGAAACCATCCGGGCGGATCACCGTGACGCCGGTGTCGGCGTACAGGTCTGTGGCGTGGCCAACCTCCAGGCCGGGAATATCAGTGAGAGCGTTGCGCGGGCCAGGTCTAGGCATACAGAAAAGCTTCCTTGGGTTTAGGTATGGCGTGGGGAGAGCAAGGGGTGTGCCAAGGAGGCGCTCCCCCGGCCCAGCGTACGCTAGCAGCTTCGCGAAAAAATCCCCTGCACAAAAACCAACACCCTGCCCTCCCGCCTGTTAGAAAAACACCACCCGCCCCGTAAACCCTCCAACAACTCCTTGTTATCCAAGACTTTTCAGCGATGGCACAGCCTTTGCTCTCCTGCCTCCACCAGAGCTTGAACTTAACAAGCCGTCCTCGAACAAGGCCCGTTGCCTAACCACACTGGAGTGTTGCACATCATGAATCCATCACGCGCCGCAGGCCGCCGCCAACCCGGCAAGGCTTTCGCCCATACCCTGTTGTTCCTCGCCGTGTGCGAGGCCGTCAGCTACAGCAGCCTGACCCTCGCCGCCGACGCCCCGGTCAGCGATAACCCCCTGGACACCGTCGTGGTCATCGGCAACCGTGGCCAGGCCCGCACCCTGGCCGACAGCCCGGCGCCGGTGGACGTGATTTCTTCCAAGCAGTTGCTCGCCACCGGCCAGGGCGACCTGACCCGTGCCTTGAGCAAGGTGCTGCCGTCCCTCAACCAGCCGGCCTCGTCGGGCTTCGGTTCGACCTCGATCGTGCGCCCCATCAGCCTGCGCGGCTTGAACGGCGACCAGGTGCTGGTGCTGGTCAACGGCAAGCGCCGCCACAACAGCGCGCTGCTGAACAACGCCACCTCCCTCAACTCCGGCTCGCAACCGGTGGACCTGGACATGATCCCCACCGCCCTGGTGGATCACATCGAAGTCCTGCGTGACGGCGCCTCGGCGCAATACGGGTCGGACGCCATCGGCGGCGTGATCAACATCGTGCTCAAGCAAACCGACCACGGCGGCAGCTTGTCCACCACCTACGGCCAGAACTATGAAAACGGCGATGGCGAAACCGTGCGTCAAACCGGCAATGTCGGCCTGGCCCTGCCCAACGACGGTTTCATCAACCTCGCCCTGGACGTGAAGAAACAGGACGTCTCGGACCGTTCCGATGCGGCGCCGTACACCGACAGTGCCGGCAACACCAGCCAACGCCACACCTACTACGGCACCGGCTTGCCCGAGGCGAAGAACTTCAGCCTCGGCTACAACGCCGAGCTGCCGGTCGCCGACGCGCTGACCCTGTACTCGTTCTCGACCTACACCCACCGCAACTCGGAAAAGCCCCTGGCATTCCACCAGCCGCCGTCGTTCAACGGCATCCAGACCCCGTACCCGGAAGGTATCGAAGACAACCTGCGCTTCATCGAAGACGACTTCCAGGTGGCGTTTGGCGGCAAGGGCCAGGCCGCCGGCTGGGACTATGACCTGTCGAGCACCTACGGCCAGGACCATGCCCGGGCCACCCTCACCGACACCTACAACCTGAGCTACGGCCCGAACTCACCGACCTCGGTCGACACCGGCGTAAAAACCTTCAGCCAGTGGACCAACAACCTCGACCTGACCCGCGCCTTCGACCTCGGCCTGTACAAGCCGACGCAGATTTCCTGGGGCCTGGAACAGCGCTACGAAGACTACAAGATCGGCAAGGGTGACCTCGCCTCCTACGCCAGCGGGCCGTTCGACACCGGTGCCAACGGCGCGATCATTCCACCCGGGACCATTTCCGGTGCCGGTACCACCCCGGCCGACGCCGCCGAAAAAAGCCGCATCAGCCTCGCGGGCTACGGCGAGATCGGCCAGGACCTCACCGACAAATGGCACGTGGACCTGGCCGGGCGCTACGAGCACTACAACGACGGCTCGGGCACCACCACCAACGGCAAGTTCTCCACCCGCTACCAGCTGACCCCGATCCTGGCCTTGCGCGGCACCGTCAGCACCGGGTTCCGCGCACCGTCCCTGGCCCAGCAGATCTACAGCTCCACCTCGCAAACCAGCGTCAACGGGCAACTGTTCGACTACCGCAACGTGGCGGTGAACTCCGATGTGGCCAAGGCCCTGGGCGCGACCACCCTCAAGCCTGAAAAGTCGACCAACTACAGCATCGGGCTGACCCTGCAACCCACTGACAACACCAACATCACCCTGGATGCCTACCAGATCGTGATCAAGGACCGCATCGCCCAGACCGGTTACCTGGGCGGCACGCCGCAAATCAGCGCGATCCTCGCCGCCGCCGGGCTCAACCCGAACCAGGCGGTGACCTACTTCACCAACGCCCTCGACACCACCACCCGCGGCGTCGACCTGGTGGGCGACTACCGCCAGGACATCGGTGCCTATGGCAGCCTGAAATACAGCGCCGGCTTCAACTGGAACACCACCCAGATCGACTCGATCCACGCCTCGACCGTGGCTGCCCAGGCCCTCGGCCCGGACGGTGGCTATGACCGCCAGCGCCAGGGCAACCTCAAGTACGGCTTGCCGCAATCCAAGCTGCTGCTGGGCACCACCTGGACCTACGACAAGGTTGAAACCAGCCTCAACCTGACCCGCTACGGCTCCTACACCGAGTACGGCACCGCCGAGATCTACGACCGCAACTTCGCGCCGACCTGGATCACCGACCTGAACATCGACTACCACCTGACCAAGGCCGTGACCCTGAATGCGGGGGCCAACAACCTGTTCAACAAGTACCCGAAACGCACCGACCTGGTAAGCAGTTCCGGCGGCTTCCCGTACGGTACCTTTTCGCCTTACGGCACCACCGGTGGCTATTGGTACACCGGCGTGACGTACGCCTTCTGACCCAGCCCGCGGGGCCGGTTTGCCGGCCCTGCGCCTGACCTTTTGCGGGAGCCTGTCCATGACCCGACGTACCGATCAACTCAAGCTGGGGGCCTTCCTGGCCAACAGCGGCCACCATGTATCGGCCTGGCGCCATCCCCTGGCCCAGGCGGATGCCAGCCTGGATTTCGAGCACTTCAAACACATCGCGCAAACCGCCGAACGCGGCAAATTCGACGCCTTGTTCGTCGCCGACGTGGTCGCCCTGTGGGGCCATCATCATGACGCCCTCAGCCGCACTGCCCGCGCCGAACACTTCGAACCCTTGACCCTGATGGCCGCTTTGGCAGCCGTCACCAGCAACATCGGCCTGATCGCCACCGCCACCACCAGCTACAACGAGCCGTACCATATCGCCCGCAAGTTTGCCTCCCTCGATCACCTGTCCAAGGGGCGCGCCGCCTGGAACCTGGTGACCTCGGTGGTCTCGGATGAGGCCTGGAACTTCGGCCGCGAAACCCATATCGACCATGGCGACCGCTACCAGCGCGCCGAAGAATTCCACGATGTGGTCAAGGGCCTGTGGGACAGCTGGGACGACGACGCCTTCACCCGCGACAAGGCCAGCGGGGAGTATTTCGACCCGGCCAAACTGCACACCCTGAATCATCGCGGCGAACATTTTTCCGTGCGTGGCCCACTCAACGTCGCCCGCCCTCCACAGGGCCATCCGGTGCTGGTGCAGGCCGGTGCGTCGGAACCCGGCAAGGCCCTCGCCGCCCGCGTTGCCGAGCTGATTTTTGCGGTCAACCATGACCTGGCCGGCGCCCAGGCTTTCTATCAAGACATCAAGCAACGCGCCGCCGCCTTTGGCCGTGACCCCGACCACATCAAGATCCTGCCCGGTGTCACCCCGTTTATTGGCGAAACCCGCGAACAGGCCCAGGCGCTGTTCGAAGAGTTCCAGGCCCTGGTGGACCCGGTGCTGGGCCTGCGTTTCCTGGCCGACACCCTGGGCGATGACATCGACCTGTCGGGCTACGACCTCGACGGCCCGCTGCCGGAAACCCCGGTAGGCCAGCGCGGCAGCCGTCGCGACAAACTGCTGGAACTGGCCCGCAGCCAGAACCTGAGCATCCGCCAGCTGTACCTGCACCTGACCGCCGGCAACCCGGTAATCGGCACCGCCGAAGACATTGCCGACTTCTTCGAGCAGTGGTTCGAAGCCCGTGCCTGTGACGGGTTTAATGTGTTCTTCCCGTACTTCCCAGGCGGCATCGACCTGTTCGTCGAGCAGGTGATTCCACTGCTGCAGCAACGCGGGCTGTTCCGCACCGAATACGAAGGCACCACCCTGCGGGAAAACCTCGGCCTGCCGCGCCCGGCCAATCGCTTTACCCAGGGAGCCACACCATGAAGCGCAGCGCATGGATGCTGGCAGTCGGCAGCCTGTTCGTCTCGAAGGCCTTTGCCCTGAACATTTTGCTGAGCAACGACGACGGTTATCAGCACCCCAATATTCGCGCCCTGTACACCGAGCTCAAGGCCCAGGGGCATACGGTGCGGATTGCCGCACCGCAGGCCGACCAGAGCGCACGGGGCGGTGCGTTTTTCTTTGGTCGCGAAGTCACCGTTGGCCATGACGACGACCCGGCCTACCCCGACAGTTACTACATCAGCACCACTGAAAACGGCGTGTGCCAAAGCCCCGAATGCGCCGGTAAAGACGTGCAGATCGAAATCAGCGGCACGCCGGTGATGGCCTTGCTGATGGGCCTGAAAAAAGTCATGCCCCACCCCGACCTGGTGATCGTCGGCCCCAACCCCGGGAATAACCTGGGGGCGATCAACAGCGCTTCCGGCACGTTCAACGTCGCCAGTGTCGCGGTGCAGGCGGGCATTCCGGCGCTGGCGGTCAGCACCGATTTGAAGGAGGCAGACCCACAACGCGCGGCGCAACTGGTGGCGAAACTGGTCAATGCCCTGGGCCAGCATCGCCAGCCCGACGGCGCGCTCTTGCCCAAGGGCCTGGGCCTGAATATCAACCTGCCAAAAGACCCACGGATCAAGGGCGTGAAACTCACCCGCATCGGCAGCTACGTGGGTTTTGAAGCGGTGTACACCGACGACCTCAAGCAATTCAAACTGCCGGGCAAACCCGGCATCGGCTTCCAGTACAGCCCCGCCGCCACCGCCGAGCAGCAGAAGCAGGATGAGGCGGTATGGCTCAACAAGGGTTACCTGACCATCAGCCCGTTCAGCGGCCTGCCGGAGTCGATCAACGCCGGCCCCGCCCTGCAAAAACAACTGGCCCGCGAGGTGCAGCCATGAGTTCGCGTTTTTCCCTGGGGTTTCTCAGCCGCGTCTACAGCCCCGGCTTCGAGCCCAAGGTCTACCGCGACACCGTGGAGTTGTTCAAGGTCGCCGAAGAGCTGGGCTTTGACAGTGGCTGGGTGGCGCAGCATCACTTCGCCAGCGAAAACGGCCGCCTGCCCTCGCCCCTGGTATTGCTTGCCGCCATCGCCCAGCGCACCCGGCGGATCAGCCTGGGCACCGGGATTATCGTGTTGCCCCAGGAAGCGCCGCTGCGCCTGGCGGAAGACGCCTCGGTGCTGGACCTGTTGAGCAATGGCCGGCTGGAGCTGGGCCTGGGTGCGGGTTTTGATCCCGACACGTTCACCGCATTCGGTCGTGAGCCTGAGGCGCGCCACCGCGATTATGAGCAGCACCTGCAACAGTTGATCCATGCCCTGGGCAACGCCCCCCTGACCGACAGCGGCTCGCGCCTGTTGCCACGGGCAGCCGGCCTTGGGCAGCGAATCTGGGAAGCCACCTCACGGGTGGAACGGGTGGCCGAGCGCGGCCACGGCCTGATCATGGCGCCCAACCCGCACCTGCCGCCCGAAGCCGGGGTAGAACTGGTCAAGCGCTATCGCAACGCCTGGACCGGTGACAACGGCACCCCGCCCCGTGTCACCCGGGTACAGGCGCTGATCCCGAACCCGGACGCCGCCACGCGCAACGATATCCAGGCCTACGTGCAACGCCAACAGAGCATCGGCGTGTACAAGGCGCCGGTGGATGATGATTTCGACGCCACCCTCAGGCGCCTCGGCATCCTGCACGGCCCGGTCGAGCAGATCATCGAGCAGTTGCAGCAAGGGCCGAGCCTGACGGCCAACGACCACCTGGTGCTGCAAGTACAGACCGCCAGCACCCCGCTGCGGGAGGCGATCCGTGCCCTGGAAATCATCCGCGAACAGATCGCCCCGGCCCTCGGCTGGCAACCGACACTGCCCCAAGGAACCCTGACATGAGCTTCAAACTGGGCTTTCTCAGCCACGCCTTTGGCGACGATCCACAGCAGGTCTACCGCGACCTGATCGAACAATTCGAAGTCGCCGAGGCCCTCGGTTTCGACGGTGGCTGGATTGCCCAGCACCACCTGAGCAACGGCTTCGGCCGGCTGCCGTCGCCGCTGGTATTGCTGGCGGCGGTGGCCGAGCGAACCCGGCATATCGAACTGGGCACCGGGGTGATCGTGCTGCCTTTCGAAGACCCGATCCGCCTGGCGGAAGACGCCAGTGTGCTCGATGCCCTCAGCGGCGGCCGGGTGCAATTGGGCCTGGGCAGCGGCGGCGCCAACCTCGACAATTTCAGCGCGTTTGGCCGTGATGCCGTGCAACGCCAGGTCGATTTCAGCGACCACCAGCAGCAGGTCCAGCAGTTACTCGACGGCGAGGCATTGATGCCCCACAGCGCGCTGACCCTGCAACCGCCAGCAACCGGCTTGAGCAGCCGCTTGTGGCACTCCCACGGCAGCCTCGAAGGCGCGGCATACACCGCCAGCCAGGGCAACGGCTTGCTGCTGGGCACCGCCACCCACGATCCGCTGACGGTGCAAAAACCCCTGGCCGATGCCTACTTGAATGCCTGGACCCGCACCGATCGCCCACCGAAAATCGGCGTGGTGCGGGCAATTTTCCCGGCAGCGGATCGCGCCGGTGCCCAAGCGGAACTGGCGGTGGATATCGAGCGCCACATCCCGCGCCTGCAACGCGAAGGCCTGATCGATCAAGCCGTGGACCTGCAGGAGCACCTGCGCCTGATGAACGTGCACCACGGCCATCCCGACGAAGTGATCGCCAGCCTGCAACAGGACCCGTCCCTGCTGCCCTATGCTGACTACGTGATCGCCGTGGTCCAGGCCGAAAGCTCGACCCAGGCGCAGATCCTCAAGCGCCTGGAAATCATCGCCCGGGACATCGCCCCGGCCCTCGGATGGCGAGGACGAGAGTAGGATGATCAAACGCCCTGAAAGCGTCAGCTCCCGTAGCAGCTGTCGAGTGAAACGAGGCTGCGTAGCGGTGTGCCAGATACACCGCGAACGCAGCCTCGCCGGGGCTCGACAGCTGCTACGACGACGCGTGATGCTGATGCCAAACTATGGAGCCCGTGTATGCCCCTTGAATTCAGTTGGTTGATGCCCCTCTGTACCCCCGACTGGGCGGCGCGGCCGGGGCAGTGGATCCAGCTGGCCCAGGCGGTGGAATACGCCGGCATCGACGGCCTGTGGATCCCCGGCGGCGCGCTGTGTGCCGACAGCCTCGGTGTGGCGGCGGCGTTGTGCGCCCACACCCGACGGGTGCAATTGTCGGTGAGCGTACCGCCGGAAGTCATGCTGCCGGCGGCCCTGGCCACCACCCTGCAAAGCCTGCAATCGATCAGCAGCCACCGGGTGCGCCTGCACTTGCCCGACGGCGAACAAGGCAGCCTGCGCAGTGCGTTTGGCGAATGGCTGAACCGCGACCAGCGCAGCGAACGCATCGGCGAATACCTGGAGATTCTCCAACAACTGCTGGCACCGAATGACGGCGGCCTGGATTATCAAGGCCGCTATTTCCAACTGGAAAACGCCGGCGTCGCCCGCCGCGAACTGCCCGCGCCGCCACTGGTGCTGGACGACAGCCAAAGCCACGCGCTGGTGGCTGGCCACGCCCAGGTCTGCCTGTTGCGGCCTGGGCATCCGCAGTGGCTGGCCCAGGAAATACAACGCTGGCGCCAGCTTCAGCCGGGCCTGGCCTTTGCCTGTACCTTCGGCCTGGTCATCGGCGACAGCGAGGACCTGGCCTGGGAAACCGCCGCCGCCCTGCTGCCGACCCAGGACCTGCCCAACCACCGCATCGCCACCGTGCCCCGCGACCGTCACCCGTTGCGCCAGTGGGAGATCCACCCGAACCTGCTGCAACTGCACCCTGGCCAACCGTTGATCCTGGTGGGCACGCCCCGCCAAATCGCCACGCGCCTGCAGGAACTGCACGGCCTGGGCCTTGGCCACATCATCCTGCAAGGCGGCCCGGCGGTCGGCGAAGTGCTGCGCTTTGGTGAACAGATCCTGCCGCTGCTTTTTCAACACGGCCTGCGCAAGGAGCGCCTGCACCATGAACACTGAGGTTCGCCCCCCGATCCAGCTCGACTGGTTCCTGCCCACCAATGGCGACGGTCGCCACCTCACCAGCAGCGGCCTGCCCAAGGTCGGGCTGTTCCAGCAAGGCGAACGTGCCCCCACCCTCGATTACCTGCGCCAGATCGTGCGGGCTACCGAACAGGCCGGGTTCGACGGGATCATGGTGCCCACCGCCAGCGGTTTCGAGGATCCGTGGCTGATTACCGCGGTGCTGGCCCAGGAGGTTCGGCGGCTTAAATTCCTCCTGACGTTGCGACCAGGCATGGAGCTGCCGGCCTATACCGCCCACCGTGCGGCGACCTTGCAATTGCTCAGCGAGAATCGCCTGGCGTTGCATGTGGTGACGGGGTCCAGCCGTTTTGAGCAGCGTTCGTTGGGGGACTTTCTCGAACACGATGAGCGTTATGCGCGTACTGCGGAGTTTTTGCAGGTGTTCCAGGCGGTGTGGGCTGGCAAGCAGCCGGCGCATCCGGGGCGCTACTACCGCAGTGGGATCAACACGCCGGTGGCGCCTGGGGCCGAGGTGCCGGCGATCTATTTTGGGGGTGCCTCCGAGGCTGCCGAGCAGGTGGGGGCTGCCCATGGGCAGACGTACCTGATGTGGTGTGAGCCGCCGGCGATGATTGCCGAGCGGGTGCTGCGGATGCGTGAGTTGGCCGCGATGCAGGGGCGGACGTTGCGCTTTGGGTTGCGCTTGCACATCTTTGCCGATCGCACTGACGAGGCGGCCTGGGCGCATGTGGAGCGGCTGTTGGAGGAGATACCCAAGGACGCCATTGACCAGGCGCAGCGGCAGATGGCCAAGTATGAATCGGTGGGGCAGAGTCGCCAGACCGAGTTGATGAAAGGCCGTGGGCGTGGGGCGCGGGAGCTGGAGGTTTCGGCCAACCTCTGGGCCGGTGTGGGCCTGGTACGGGGCGGGGCCGGGACGGCGCTGGTGGGGAGTTATGAGCGGGTGGCGGAGCGGATCGAGGAGTATCACCAGCTTGGGGTGGACAGCTTTATTCTCTCGGGGTTTCCGCATCTGGAAGAGTCGATTCATGTGGGGGCGGAGGTGTTGCCTTTGTTACGCAGGATTGGGGCTTCGGGGAGGGATGTTGAGGTGGGTCGGGGTTGATTGAGTACATATCCGTTTCTTCGGTTATGGCTGATATTGGTTCCGCTCTTACAGCGGCTCACTTTTGAAAAGCGCAAAAGTAAGCAAAACGCTCTTGCCCCACCACTCGGCACCTCGCCTAGGCTCGGTGTGCCCTCACTCCGGCTTTGGACCGTGGGCCGCCGTCATGGGCCATCCCTGGCCCAGGACGGCTAACCCGGCGTCCTGCCGGGTTACCCACGCTCCAAAGCCTGCGTTCGGCCAGCGTGGTTTAACGGGGCGCCCAAGATCAAGATCAAAAGCAAGAGCACAGCGGCCTCCCGGCCGGCTTGAGTGTTAAAAGCCAGATCAAAATCTAAAGCGGGCACGGTCCAAAATGTGGGAGCGGGCTTGCTCGCGAAGGTCTTTAACGATGACGCGGGCATTCTGGATGAACGCGGCGACCTCAGGTTTTTCGCGAGCAAGCCCGCTCCCACAGAAAAGCAGATCTGTTTTCGCTCTGGTCTTTGCTTATGCTTTTATCACTCAAGCCGGCCGGGAGGCCGCTGTGCTTTTGCTTTTGATCTGACTGCCCCAATAAGCCCGAGGCCGAACGCAGGTATTGCGGAGCGGGTAAACCGGCAGGACGCCGGTTTAGCCGCGCTGGGCCAAGGATGGCCCATCGCGGCGGCCCGCGGAGCAATGCCGGAGTGAGGGAACGCCGAGCCCTAGCGAGGCGCCGACAGGCGGGGCAGAGCGCTTTGGTTACTTTGCCGCTTTTGCAAAGTGACTCGCTGTAAGAGCGAAACCATAAGCAGCCGTTACCCAAATAACGGATATGTACACCAAAAAATCAGGGTTTAACCCGCCCCTTGAGCATCCCATGATTCACCAAAAGCGTCCGCATGGCATTGCGCGTCACCCCCAACAACTCCGCCGTACGCAACTGATTAAACCCACAAAACGCAAACGCCTCCCGCACGATCAAATCCTCGATATCGTGCAACAACGAATCCCCCGGCACCTCGAACAACCGCAGCAACTGCTCCCGCACCACCTCCTGCGGAATCCTCGGCGCCCCGCTGTTAACGCTGGCATGCATCGCACTCAGCCCCGCAGAAAACTTCAAGTGCGACGGCATGATCGGCCTGTCCCCAGCCACCAAAAGCGCCAGGTGCACCACATTCTCCAGCTCACGAATATTCCCCGGCCACGGATAATCCAGCAACGCCTGGGTCGCCGACTCCGACAACATCGGCTCAGCGATTTTCAGCCTGGCACTGTAGAGCCGCCGAAAATGCTCAACCAACGGCAGGATATCCAGCGGCCGCTCACGCAACGGCAACACCTGCACCTGCGCCACGTTGATGCGATAGAACAGGTCAAGACGAAAGTTGCCCGCCTCCACCGCCTGCTCCAGGTCGATGTTGGTGGCCGTCACCAGCCGGATATTGATCTTGATCGGCTTGCGCGACCCCACTCGCACCACTTCCTGCTCCTGCAATACCCGCAGCAGCTTCACCTGCAACGGCAGCGGCAAGTCACCGATCTCATCGAGGAACAGGGTCCCGCCATCGGCTTCTTCAAACCAGCCGATCCGCCGCCCCGAGGCCCCGGAAAACGAGCCGGCCTCATGCCCAAAAAATTCGCTTTCCGCAAGGTTCTCGCTGATGGCCCCACAGTTCACCGGCACAAACGCACCGGTGCGGCCGCTGGCGCTGTGGATATAGCGCGCCACCAGCTCCTTGCCGGTGCCGGTCTCGCCATTGATCAACACCGGCGCTTCACTGGGGCCGACACGTTGCAAATATTCGAGCAGTTGCAGGGAACGCGGGTCGGCAAAAACCAGCGCCTTGGCGCGAATCGACAACGGGTCTTTTTCGCCTTGGGGTAAAGTCAGGATCGGCGTGGGATGCCCGTGGGGACGGTTCATGAAGAGTATTTCCCGGCGACGAGGTGAAGGTACGTAAGGGAACTTTACTCAGTCGCACATATAACTAGAAATATTAAAAATTCATTAGTACATAACCGTTTATCGTCGATGCGCCAGCGACCTCACGCAACGATCCCCCAGGCTTTGCACGCCTTGGACCAGCACCACCAACACAGTCACCGTCACCACCATGATCTGGTTATTGAAACGCTGGTACCCATAACGAATCGCCAGGTCCCCCAGGCCGCCACCGCCAATCACCCCGGCCATGGACGAAAAGCCGATCAGCATCACCAGGGTCAGGGTCAACCCCGCAAGCAACGCAGGCAGCGCCTCCGGCAGCAGCACCTTGAAGATCACATGCCGAATATCTCCACCCATGGCAACGATGGCTTCGATGCGCCCCTTGTCCACTTCGTCCAGCGCGTTCTCGACAATCCGCGCAAAGAACGGAAAGGCGCCAATGGTGATCGGCACCACGGCGGCGGTGCTGCCCAGGGTGGTGCCGACGATCAGCCGGGTCAGTGGAATCAAGGCAATCAGCATCACCACAAAGGGCAATGAGCGGCCCAGGTTGATCACCGCACCCAGCACACGGTTCACCCGTGGCAAGGGGAACAGCCCGCCGCGGCGACTGACAAACAGCAGCACCCCCAGGGGCAGGCCGATCAGCAAGGTAAAGACCGCCGCCAGCAGCACCATGTACAGGGTTTCGCCGGTGGCCGTGAGCAGCAGTTGCAGGATGTCGTTCCAGTCCGTTTTCATACTGCCCTCACCGCTGGCAGGCTGGGGGCCAGTGAGCGGCCCAGGCTTGAGGCGGGGTCGGCCTGCAATTGAATCAGGCTGCCGCTTTCCACCACACGCCCATTGGCCAGGGATACCGCGCTGTCGCAGATAGCCTTGACCACATCCAGCTCGTGGGTGATCAACACGATGGTCACCCCCAGTTGCCGATTGATACTGCGCAGCAGTTCCAGGATCGACGCGGTGGTTTCCGGGTCGAGGGCGCTGGTGGCTTCGTCCGACAGCAAATAATCCGGGCGCGCCGCCAGTGCCCGGGCGATGCCGACGCGCTGCTTCTGGCCGCCGGACAGTTGCGACGGAAACGCCAGCGCCTTGTCACTCAGGCCGACCAGTTCCAGCAATTCCTTGACCCGGGCAACGCGCTCGGCCTTGGGCTGGCCGGCGATTTCCAGGGGCACCGCCACATTGTCGGCGACGTTGCGTGAATGCAGCAGGTTGAAACCCTGGAAGATCATGCCGATACGCTGGCGTTGCTGGCGCAGTTGCTTGTCACTGAGCAGCGTCAGGTCCTGGCCGTCCATGAGGATGCGCCCGGAAGTCGGGCGCTCCAGCAGGTTCAGGCAGCGCAGCAAAGTACTCTTGCCCGCCCCGCTCCGCCCCACGATCCCGAAGATCGAACCGTCGGCAATCTGCAACGACACGTTATCCAGCGCCGGTGGCTGGCCATCGGCGTAGGTTTTGCTGACCTGCTCGACGACGATCATTCGACAGCTACCGGAATCACCGAGCCTGCATATTTCTCGGTGATGAACTTGGCCACCTCCGGCGAATTCAGGTCCTTGGCCAGCTGTTTGATCCGTGGGTCGTCCTGCAATTTCGGGGTGGTCACGAGGATATTCGCGTAGGGATTGCCCTGGGCTTTTTCCAGCTCAAGGGCATCCTTGGCCGGTGACAGGCCGGCCTCGAGGGCGTAGTTGCCGTTGATCACGGCGAGGTCGACATCATCCAGGGCACGAGGAATCTGTGGTGATTCGATCTCGAGGATCTTCAGGTGCCTGGGGTTCTCGGCAATGTCCTTGGGCGTTGCCTGGTCCTTGGCCGGGTCGTTGAAACCGGGCTTGAGCGTGATCAGGCCGTTGGCTTGCAGCAGGTACAGCGCACGGCTCAGGTTGGTGACGTTGTTGGGCACGGCCACGGTGCCTTTATCCGGCACCTGGGCAAAGCTGGTGTGGCGATGGGAATAGATACCCAGCGGCTCGATATGCACGGTGGCCGCCACTGTGAATTTCTGGCCGAGAGCCTGTTCCTGGGAGTGCAGGTACGGCAAGTGCTGGAAGTAGTTGGCGTCCACATCACCGTGGGCCAGCAGTTCATTGGAGTTCACGCCGTTGGGGATTTCGATGATTTTCAGCTGCAGCTGCGGGTCGAGCTTCTGCACGTATTCGAGGATTTGCGCGTGGGGAATCGGGTCCGCCGCCACACGCAGGGCCTCGGCGGCCTGCGCGTCGAAGGAGGCAATCAGGACGGCCAGGGCCAGGGCTGTTTTCTTGAGCATGGTGATGTTCCTTATCAGGCGGACAGGGCTTGGGGAATCGTGGCATCGGCGTAAAACCGTTGGGCGACATCCGGATGGGAACGCAGGCGGCCCTTGAGGTAGTTCCAGCCGACGTCCCGCAGCAGCGGGTTACGCGGGTCACTGGTGGGGCCGTGGGCATCGCGCAGCAACTCGGGCGGCAACTGATACACCGGCACCACCGCGTCGAGTTGTGCACCGAGGAAAAACGCCAGGGACAAACGCTCGCTGCCCAGGGGCGGCGATTCGACCCGATGCACCGTGGCACGCAGGTAGCCGTTGGTGGCCAGTTCCAGCAACTCGCCGATGTTCACCACCAGGGTGTCGGGGCGCGGCAAGGCGTCGATCCAGCGGCCCTCCTCCACTTCCACTTGCAGGCCGGCCTGCTGGTCTTGCAGGAGGAAGCTGAGAAAGCCGGAATCCTTGTGGGCACCGACACCCTGGCGACTCTGCTGGGCGTGGCGGCCGGGGTAGCGGATCAGCTTGATGTGTTCGTTGGGCTTGGCGCCATACAGCGGGTCGAAAGCATTTTCCGGCAGCGACAAGGCCTGGGCAAAGGCGCGCAACAAGCGCAGGGACATCTGCGTCATCGCCTGCTGCCAGGCCAGTAACAAGGGCTTGAGTTCAGGCAACGCGGCAGGCCACTGGTTGGGGCCTTGCAGGCGCGACCAGGCCGGTGAATCCGGGCCTTGCTGCAGCGGCTCGCGCTCGGCGCCGAGGTCGAACTGTTCACGCAGATCCGGCTGCCCCCGGGTGATCTCCGACGCGGCGCGGTTGTAGCCGCGAAAGTGCGGGGAGTTGATCATGCCGACAGCAAGCTTGTCGGCCTCCGGCAAGGCGAAAAACTGGCGCGCCTGCTGCTGCACCTGGGTGAGCAACCCGGCGTCGATGCCGTGGCCGGTGAGGTAGAAAAAACCGATATGCCGCGCAGCGTGGCGCAGGTCATCGAGAAACTGCCCACGCTGGGCCGGGCTGCCGTCGAGCAGCGCCAGGTCCAGCAGGGGCAAGGTGTTGATTGCCAGCGGGTGCGACATTGGGTGCTCACTCCATGAACAGGTACGTGGAGTGGTGAAGCTAAACGATCTAAAAACCCCGCAATAAATACCTTTTTGGCATTAGCTTAGGTTGGCGCGTTCGCTGCCCTGGCTTCTTCCAGCAAGGCCTGGATGACTTTCTCCTGATTGTCGTAGCGGCCCTCGCCGAAATGGCTGTAGCGCACTTTGCCGGTGGCATCGAAGAAGTAATGGGCCGGCCAGTACTGGTTATCGAAGGCGCGCCAGATGCGGTAGTCGTTGTCGATGGCCACCGGGTAATGGATGTCCAGCTTCTTGACCTGGCTGCGTACGTTATCCAGGACTTTCTCATAGGCGTTTTCCGGCGTGTGCACACCGATCACCACCAACCCGTCCCTGGCGTACTTCTTCGCCCACTGATTGACGTACGGCAGGCTGCGCTGGCAGTTGACGCAGTCGTAGGTCCAGAAATCCACCAGCACCACCTTGCCCTTCAGGCCCTCGGCCGTCAGCGGCGGCGAGTTGAGCCAGGCCACCGCGCCGTCGAGGGACGGCATGCGCTCATCGGACTGGCTGAAACTTTCGGCATCGACGTTGTTGATCAGGTAGTTCACCGCCTTGGGCACGCCGACCAAGGCAACCACCAGTGCCAACAGCAGCAGGCCTTTTGAGCGGCGCAGGTATCGGATGAAGTTCATGGGTGTCACCTCGTGGCCGGGGGTGTTTCGGCGCGTTTGCGAGCCGCGCCGTTTTGCGCCAGCGGCGTGTTCTGGAAGCAGGTTTCACTGCCGGTGAGTTTTTTCGCGGTAGCGGCGTTCACATCCGCCGCCACACCCGCCATGGAAAACGCCAGGGCACTGAGAAAGCTGTTGAGTGGGGTCATGGCCGGTCTCCTCAGCTGCCTTCAAGGCAATTGCTGGAAAATTTGCGGTAGTCGAGGACGTGGCGCTGGCCCTCGGAATCGAGGTAGGTCAGGTGCGAGTTGACGATGCCGCACAGCGCGCCACCGGACTCTTCGGAGATCGACAGCACCTGGTGGATATCCGGCTGGCTGGCGGTGGTTTCGGCATGGGCGGCAACACTCAGGCCAGTGAGTAAGGCAAACAGGCAACTGGCATAGGCAGCTTTGATAGTCATGGGTGGTTCCCCGGGGGTTCAAGTGGGCCGAGGCGGATTACCTCGATGGGCTCATTTGAACCTTGCGAGGTATCCGGATTGTGTCGGCCAGGCCCGGATTTTTGCGTCGATGTGTATCTCGTCACCGCCAGATACACTGCAATACAAAGGGCACAAGGCAAGCCCGCCGCCAGTGGCTAGACTGCGCATCAATGACTAATCAACGAGGAAGGCAGCATGGATCACGTCGATCACATTCTGATTGTCGATGACGATCGGGAGATCCGCGAACTGGTGGGCAACTACCTGAAAAAGAACGGCCTGCGCACCACCGTGGTGGCTGACGGCCGGCAGATGCGCAGCTTCCTCGACACCACGCCCGTGGACCTGATCGTGCTGGACATCATGATGCCCGGCGACGACGGCTTGCAGCTGTGCCGCGAACTGCGGGTGGGCAAGCACAAGGCCACGCCGATCCTGATGCTCACCGCGCGCAACGATGAAACCGACCGCATCATCGGCCTGGAAATGGGCGCCGACGATTACCTGGTCAAACCCTTCGCCGCCCGTGAACTGCTGGCCCGCATCAACGCCGTGCTGCGGCGCACACGGATGCTGCCGCCAAACCTGGTGGTGACCGAAAGCGGCCGGCTGATCCGCTTTGGCCGCTGGCGCCTGGACACCACCGCCCGCCATCTGCTGGACGAAGACAACACCCTGGTGGCCTTGAGCGGTGCCGAATACCGTTTGCTGCGCGTCTTCCTCGACCATCCGCAACGGGTGCTCAACCGTGACCAGTTGCTGAACCTGACACAGGGCCGGGACGCGGACCTGTTCGACCGCTCCATCGACCTGCTGGTCAGCCGCCTGCGCCAGCGCCTTTTGGACGACGCCCGCGAACCGGCCTACATCAAGACCGTGCGCAGCGAAGGCTATGTGTTCTCCCTGGCCGTGGAAATCCTTGGGGACCCGGCATGACCCTCACGTTTCGCTGGCCGCGCACCCTCGCGGCGCAACTGACGGTAATTTTCATCGTCAGCCTGCTGTGCGCCAACGCCCTGTCGTTCAGTGCGCAGTTCTATGAGCGCTACATGAGTGCCCGCAGCGTAATGCTGGGCAACCTGGAAAACGACGTATCGACGTCGATCGCGATCCTCGACCGCCTGCCCGCCGCCGAGCGTGCCAGCTGGCTGCCGCGCCTCGACCGCAACGCCTACCGCTACCTGCTGAATGCCGGCGAACCCGGCGAGCCGATGGCCAGCGACAACGTGCCCATGGCCGCGACGTCGATTTCCGATGCGTTGGGCGAGCACTACCCGCTGACGTTCCGCGACATCCCGGGCCTGCAAAAACACTTCCAGGCGCACCTGACCCTGGCCGATGGCAGCCCGGTCACGATTGATGTCTATCCCAAGCCGATCCCGTTTGCGTTCTGGCTGCCGGTGGTACTGGTGCTGCAACTGGTGGTGTTGCTGGTGTGCACCTGGATCGCCGTGCGCATCGCCATCCGCCCGCTGACACGCCTGGCACGGGCAGTGGAAACCCTCGACCCGAATGCCCGCCCGACGCCGCTGGACGAAACCGGCCCCACCGAGGTGGCGCATGCGGCGGCGGCGTTCAACGAAATGCAGAAGCGGATTGCCGAGTACCTCAAGGAGCGCATGCAGATTCTCGCGGCGATTTCCCATGACTTGCAGACGCCGATCACCCGCATGAAATTGCGTGCCGAGTTCATGGAGGACTCGGTGGACCGGGAAAAGCTCTGGAGTGACCTGGGGGAAATGGAGCATCTGGTGCGCGAGGGTGTGGCGTATGCCCGCAGTGTGCATGGGTCGACCGAGGCCAGTTGCCGGATCGACCTGGATGCGTTTCTCGACAGCCTGGTGTTTGATTACCAGGACATGAACAAGCAAGTGAGTTTGACCGGTAAAAGCGCGGTGGTTTTGGATACGCGGCCCCATGCGTTGCGTCGGGTGCTGGTGAACCTGGTGGACAACGCGCTGAAATTTGCCGGGGAGGCGCAGTTGGAGGTGGGGTCGACGGCGGCGGGTGAGCTTTCGATCAAGGTGCTGGACCGGGGGCCGGGGATTGCCGAGGATGAACTGGTGCAGGTGATGCAGCCGTTTTACCGGGTGGAGAGTTCGCGTAATCGTGGCACTGGTGGTACAGGGCTGGGGTTGGCGATTGCCCAGCAACTGGCGGTGGCGATTGGTGGGGAGTTGACGTTGAGCAACCGGGACGGC
>Ga0247742_10001169_pt1 | contig 18899 bp, 16 predicted proteins | sample UWRJL208509C2_FD_180944 | JGI IMG/M metagenome (GOLD analysis project Ga0247742, IMG submission 180944) | Plant litter microbial communities from Arlington Agricultural Research Station in Wisconsin, United States - UWRJ-L208-509C-2 | ecosystem: Environmental > Terrestrial > Plant litter >... | reverse complement strand
GCCCTCATACTCAGCGAACAAAATGTTCCTCCCCGTAATCAATCCAAATACCGAGATACTGTGGACAATCGGCTCGAGGAGGAATAGGGAGTTGAGTGTGCGGAACACAGCGATGTCGATGCGGTTGCCCATGCATTACCAGTCTTGCGAGAAACGAGAACGAGGAACGACCTCCAGTCGAGGTGGTCCAGCATGATGAGTAGATCAAGACGGCTGCAGCCTGGATCCAAAGTGTAGTGGTCCAGACGCAACCACATCCTCGTCTATATCCTTCTCCACTCACCGCTGAAAGCTCTCATCCACATACAAGTTCTCATCGCTATGGATGCCGATGAGCGTCTCATACAGTTTTTTCACAAATGCCAACGAATAATCAGCCTCCCTCTATGTATTGAGGCAAAGGGTTGTGCACAAGACTTGATACTGAATACTGCAGTTTCAATCGCCAAAGCTGAAGCTGAAGGATGACGACGGCGACCATAAGAGGGGCTTATCATCCGAGTGCGTATTTCTTGTCTACTCTCCTCTTTATAAGCCATTGATACTGATACAAATTCCGGGCTTTGCTCACTAGAGTAGACACTCGCTGAACTGATATCAGTGAACGGGCTGGACAGAGAGTCGACTCCCAATCGTAACTGGGTTTGCCTGTGGACGAGTGTCGAGGCGGAGCGGAAATGCAGAAGTGGATTGGGAACATGTTGTAGTCGGATTGAGATTAGGAGGTTCGTTCATTGTGTCTCAGATCTTCTTGTTTGTTCTTTGCTTCTCTGTTGATGGAGACATTTTCTTGACCTTCTACGTCATCTTCTTCCTCCCCCCCTTTCTCTAAATGGACACTGACCCTCCCTTTCCATCCGCAGATACGAAATATTCCACGGTCATTGCTCTAACGTCAAGCTACGCGCCAACGTCCTTGGCAAACCAGCCTGTGCAAGAAAATACGGCCTTTCCTGAATGACCAGTCGCCGTTGGTGCCTCTTGAATCACCTCCCTCTTGAGCCCAACTTGTGCGCTTGCCAGCAGTCTCAAAACGGATAACCCAAGGCTTCACCGTCATCGCAACCAGAACCTCCCTCACGCAAGTCCCTGGTGCCAGATCTCAGAGCTGTGTTAGGTGCTCGGTCAACTTCTTCAAGTTTGGGCCCGTCCATGGCGATGTCGATGTCCTCGTCTGCACCAACGCACATCTTCCCTCGGAATTCGGAGGCGAACCTCCAGCCCACACCCACCTCTTCTGCATCCTCCGTCATACCATCCTTCATATCATCTTGGATCCACACACCGCTATAGACACTACGGCCGCCTTGTTGGGCTTTTAGAACCACCGGCTTTCGTCCTACAGGCCAGCATAAGGAATCGAGGACACCGAATCGGAATCGCGGATGCCAACATACGTGAAGACTCAAAAAAATCTCCAATTTGGAAACATCTGTGACGCGTTTGCCCAACACACCGGCGGTGATGCTCATACTCAGGAGTCAATTCATGTCAACGGAATGCTCGAGCTGGTGATGTTTTAGGTGGTAAGTGGACATTCCCCTCTCCAGACGTCTCAAGCTCGAGGCGGATTATCTACTTTACAGTGTATGGCGTACCCACCTTGAAGCTCGGAAAACTGTGATCGCAGCCGACGACCAACGAAGGCTTCCAGATGGACACCCGGACACGATCATCTTTCATGAAACAGTGGCCACGCCGAATCCCAACCGAGCATCCAACAAGTCTGACCAATTCGTGCTTAGTGTATGCACAGCTCGAGGTTACCGACTGTCGACGTGGACGCATATTGGCCGGATCAACACCCAGGACTCTACACTCAGTTTTGAAAGGATAGCAACCGCCGATAGAGTCACGCTTACCATCTGAGTGCATACTCTACCTACTTCTGACTGTTCAGTGTTTGCTAACTCAACACCCCCAATCCTCCAGATACTCGCGACACCGATTTCGAAGAGATTCCAGGAATAGGCTAGACAGTGAGTATGTTTTATTCATGGACGAGTGTCGAAATGTATCTGTGGTTGCGAGGTTGTGATGGTCGAGATCGTTTCGTTGTGGCGACTGTTTGGTGGTTCGCTCATGACGCGTTTGGTGCTCAGTCGTTGCGGCTTCACTGAGTAGACGAATGGCAAAGCGCAATGAGAACGACATCCATGCAGGAAAGGAAGGAAACTTCAACGAGGAATGGTGGACCGATGTGGTCGTGGATGGATTGGGGTGGATGGGGCGTTTTCGCGGTGGAGAAACAGTTGTCGGTTCGTAACTCTCTTCGAGGAGAGTTAAAAGACTGCGGTCTGTCATTGTCTTGACATTCAATTTGTGTTCTCGTCGTTCCTCTTGTGTCACCCTCCCTTCTCCCTCTTTACCGCAAACATCCACTAACCTTTTTTTCTCCCCTTTCTAGGCACGAAATTTTATGCGGCCTTGGCGTCAAGCTCGCCTGATTCGTTGTCAAGCTGCAAACCAACATCCTCCTTGAGCCTGTGAGGCATACAAGGCCCTCGAGTGAAGCCAAGTGGGTACATCTTTCCCTTCCCTTCTCTCAACTCGACCTAACTCTTCCCAAAGAACAATTGAAAATGGCGCCAACACCTTGCCTCAGGCTTTCTTGGACTCTTCGCCATCGTCGCTCAGTAAAACATACCGTTCCTCCTGCAATTCATCGGAAATGCTGGGATACTGTGGATGATCAGCTCGAGGTCAGCACAACTCGATACAGCTGCATATGCGAGCTCGCTGAAGAGGTTGACTTGGGTCATAGGCTTATGCAGTTGCCTACACCTTCGGTTGATCTCGATCCCGCTGGAAATGGGGCTTGCTTCAACGATTCGGGTATCCACTCGAGGCAGGCCGGCGCGACAATGCAAATAAAGACAGCTGCCAGGTCCAACATGGTCCAACGCGTGGTGGTTCAGACGTCCCAATCCGCACCTACCGCTCTTCCGCTCAGCAAAAGCCACAAAAGCCTACTCTCATCACTATGCACACGATGGAGCTTCTCCTACGCCTCTAGCATTTTCATATTCGTGTTCGGGTACACGGTATTCGCAATCTGATTATGAGTTTCGTTATCTCCATGGAATTCTGCGAACAAGGAGGTGTTTCTATCATGTCTACGCTATCTGAAGCATTCTCGACCCTACGCGACAAGTTATTGTTCATGGACGGTGTACAATGCTACAATCCATAGTTTCGTATCACGCACACCGGTGGGATGTGCATTTCAACTGGCTATCCAGGCCATGTGTATTGAGACATTTCCCATTACGGCCGAAGTTTGCTTTATTTGTCTTTCAACACGTGTTCCTAGACGAGAAGTTCTCCCTTATCTTCTTACTTCCATGGCTTTCACTCAAGACGATCGTTGGTAATTATGGAAATTTTGGTCGGTGCTAAAAACACCCAGTTTCAGGGCGATATCAATGCGACGCAAGTCCATGGAAATGTCTACAATGGCCCCACCGATGTTACTCAGAACAACTACCACGGTGCCTCATGGAAAGGTGTGCTTGTTGGGATTCCCTTTTATTCCCTTTTTCTAACCCGAGAGATATAGGCATAGATCTCCTCCATCAACACACCTCCCCTGCTGCCGTCTTAGATGTGAGGGCACGGCGCAATCCACCCAGGTGCATGGAGGGAACCCGTGAAGCCATCATCCAGGAGATCTTGGACTGGTTGAGGAAAGTCACCAAGTCGCCTTCCATCTTCTGGCTGCGAGGACCTGCTGGGCACGGCAAAACGGCACTGGAGTTCACTATCGCGGAAATATGCAAAAGGGAAGGGCTCTTGATAGGGTCGTTCTTCTTCTCGAACCGAATCGCCAAATGTAGTGATGCCAATCTCCTCTTCGCCACGTTGGCAACCGAGCTCATCCAAGCTTGTCCGTCGACGAAACGTTATATTGATAAGGCGATCCACGACGACCCACATATCTTCGACAAGGCGCTGGAGATGCAGATGAAAGCGCTCATCGTCGAGCCTATGCAACGCATAGCCACGCTGGCCCACATCGACACCGGGCGGAAGGCCTATCCAACCCTCATCGTCATCGATGGTCTCGATGAATGCGCCGACCTCGACGATCAGGATGAGATTGTCAGGATCATTGGCGACTTGGCTCAGCAACGTGGTCTTCCCCTCCGTTTTCTCATTGCCAGCCGACCCGAACCAAACATCTGCGAAGCCTTCGAGAAGCTTCAGTCTCGCCTTTCGAGGGATTGTTTTTCGACGCTGCTCCTTACGGAGGATGCGCTGACTCGCCGAGATATCCAGATCTACTTCAAGCGCAAGTTTGGTGAGCTCCGTGCTCGGCATAGCTACCTCCCACCGGAATGGCCAGGGCCAGATATTATCGTGCGGTTAGTGAACAAGGCGTCGGGTCAATTCGTCTACGCAACAACAATCATCATATATGTTTCTTCACGAGATGACCGACCAGATGATCGCCTCGATGTGGTCTTGAAAGTGTTGGACACGCCTGTCGGTGACACCCCTTATGCCCCTCTCGACCAACTCTACCGGCACATCGTCCGAACCGTGAAGCATCGCAAGGAAGTACTGCTCATCTTGGGCCAGCTTATTCTTGCTGAAAAGATGTCGAATGGGGAGGACATTCTAGGCTCACCCAGCAACTCGACTTCTCAAAAAAGGGTCGAGGTAATCCTCAACTTGCGCGTTGGAGATGCGAAGAGGCTGCTCAACAGGGTTCACTCTGTCGTTGACGTTGGCGAGGATCTCAAGCTACTTCATGCATCATTCCAAGATTTCTTGTTGGATCCCTCAAGGTCAAATGAGTTTACTGTTAACTTATCAGAGGCTCGGGTGATGATGGGATTGGCTTATATCCAAGCAATCTGTACCTGTTCTTGTATGTGTGTTTACCACTGGCTATATCGTCTTTACTGTCCTCACTTCTTCACATCCTCAGCTGAGACATCAACCAGCCTAGAACCAGCCAGAAAATGTAGACCAGATCTGTCAAACGCGCATAAAGCGATCCTGAATAACTATTCATTCTCACCGGGATATACAGGGGATCTCAGTGATGTGTCCTGCGCTATCATGATCTCGGCCTTCAGAAGTGCAATCCAACTCACCCGTTATGATCACCCTAATCTACCTGTTTGCCTCAGTAACCTTGCAAGGTTACTGTCTGGTCTCTTCGAATATACTGGAGATCTTACCTGCATTTCCTCTGCCATCTCAGTCCAGCAGAGCGCCATCCAACTCACCCCTAATGGCCACGCCGACATGCCGGGACGACTAAACAACCTTGGAATTTCATATCTGGGGCGCTTCAAACACACAGGCGATGTTTCTGACGTCTCAGAGGCTATCTCAGTCCAGCAGCGAGCAGTCCACATCACCCCCAGTGGCCACGCTGATATGCCAGGCCTGCTGAACAACCTCGGAAACTCATTTCGCAGTCGCTTCAAACGCACAGGCGATGTCTCTGACGTCTCAGAGGCTATCTCAGTCCAGCAGCGAGCGGTTCAACTCACCCCCAATGGCCACGCCGATATGCCAGGGCGACTAAACAGCCTTGGAATTTCATATCTGGGACGCTTCAAACGCACAGGCGATGTCTCTGACGTCTTACAGGCTATCTCAGTCCAGCAGCGAGCAGTCCAAATCACCCCCAATGACCACGCCGACATGCCGGGACGACTAAACAACCTTGGAATTTCATATCTGGAACGCTTCAAACGCATAGGCGATGTCTCAGATGTCTCAGAGGCTATCTCAGTCCAGCAGCGAGCGGTTCAACTCACCCCCAATGGCCATGCGGACATTCCAGGACAACTGAGTAACCTCGGAATTTCATATTTGAGTCGCTTCGAAAGCACAGGCAATGTCTCTGACATCTCGGAAGCCATCTCAGTTCAGCAGCGAGCGGCTCAACTCACCCCCAATGACCACGCCGATATGCCAGGACGATTGAATGATCTTGGAATTTCATATTTGGGACGCTTCAAACACACAGGCGATGTTTCTGACCAGTATACCGCCATATCAACTTTTCGAAAGTCGGCAACGACCTTTGGACCTCCGTCCGCTCGTCTCCATGCTGCTCGACAATGGGCACAACTCTCCAAGATTCTCTGTCTCCCACAAACGCTAACGGCATACGGTGTTGCAGTTGACCTTATAACGCAGATCGCATGTCTGGACCGTACAATCCAACATCCTCACATGGATCTCAATAAAATCTCAAGTTTAACCGCATCTGCTGCTTCGGCCGCTTTTACCCTGGGAGATATCGACAAAGCCTTTCAATGGCTTGAACAAGGTCGTTGTCTTTTCCAGAGCCAACTCAACCTGCTTCGCACACCCCTGGGCCATCTTCGCGCTCATGATGAACACCTGGCCCACATCTTTTCTGATATCTCAGGTGCATTAGAGGTGTCCGGATCCCGCCGTGGATCGGAAGGCCTGGGTCAAGACGCTTCACTATCTCGAAAAATCAGCTTACAAGATGAAGCTCACCTTCACCTCAAGCTTTCTCGCGAATGGAGCGAGCTACTTGACAAAATTCGCCGCATTCCCCAATTTCATGATTTTCTTCGACCACCTAAGGCATCATACCTCCTGAAACATCTTCCGCCGGACGGGGTTGTCATCTTGGTCAATGTTCACGAAGACCGCTGTGACGCCCTGGCTCTAATCTCTGGTGTCGGAGCCCCCCTACACATTCCTCTTGATTTTACTTATGACGAGGCGTCTAAGCTCAGAGAGCGTCTGCGTCTCTTCCTTTCGCCCTACAGGGTTCGTACATTGGAAGGCGATCGTGGCAGACGCCCAATTCGAAATCCCGATGCCGAAAAGCAGAGTAACATACACTTCGTTCTTCAGGTACTCTGGCTGCGTGTGGTGAGGCCAATCTTGGATGGTCTTGCGTTCTCCGTGAGAGTTTCTCAGTTACAACAGATCATTTTATTGATATATCTTTCAAGCCTACTCCCCCGTTAGACCCATCCCGAATCTGGTGGTGTCCGACTGGCCCCCTTGCATTTCTTCCACTCCACGCCGCGGGAATCTATAGTCAGAACGGGCGATCTCCCCCAGGCTCCAGCATTTTCGACTTTGCAATCTCCTCGTATACACCGACTATCAGCTCGATCCTCCAGAAGCTTGAAGGATCGGACAAAGAACAGCTCGCATCGTCAAAGCTCCTTATCATTAGCCAACCAAACACCCCAGGCTGCTCTCCGATGCCCGCAACCACGAAGGAAATGGATTGCATTTCGAAGGCGATTAGGACGTCTAATATCGAACCTCTTTGTCTGGAAGGAGAGTCTGCCTCTCTCACCCGCGTCAAACTCGAGATGGAATCGCATGGGTCGGTTCACTTCGCATGCCATGCAACTCAGGATCTTGAGAACCCTCTCAAAAGCGGCTTCTACCTCCGCGACGAACGGCTCCAGCTCGCAGACTTAATGAAGCAGAAGTTTTCCGTTCGTGAGTTGGCATTTTTGTCAGCATGTCAGACGAGCACCAGCGACGAGAAACTGTTGGAAGAGGGGGTCTACCTGGCGTCTGGGATGTTAGCGGCTGGATATCGAAGCGTGGTAGCGACTATGTGGTCCGTCGAGGATCAGTACGGCCCTATGGTAGCGGAAAGTTTCTACACATATCTCATGGAGAGAGGAAAGACTTCTGAAGGATCACGACTCGATGGCAGCCATGCTGCGTACGCCGTGCATCGTACCGTTCAGGATATTCGAGAGAAACTCGGTGATACGGCGAAAGGACTTCTGACTTGGGTAGCGTATGTTCATTTTGGCTGTTGATTTCTGTCCTTCGTTGTTCCCTAGTGTACTGCGCCGACTGGAATGATATATCCAATTACTTGTATCTTTACTTCCAATCCATGATGATTATTATTCACCATCCCGGAGCCATTGTAATCTAGTGCAAAAATTTCGGGCTACTATCGTATCGTGTGATATATATTGGCTGTGTTAAGTCCGAAAGCTTGAAATTTTCGGAATGAACTTCCTCGCTCTCTGACCCATGTCCTCAGTCTGCTGCCTTGTTGAAATTCACCAACACGTGGGCCAGGCTGGAGGTGGGCCAAGATTTCTACAGCGCAGACCGACGTGAATGAGTGTGAAGTATAGTGTAGCAGATCGGCCAGACGCATCCGCTCGGATCGTGCTTCGAGGTTCGAATAGGGTATGGACGATTGGTGGTGAAGAAGGACGCGTCAGGCAGTTGGGCAGCTTGTAGAACCTATATTGAATGGATGAACATGAGTGAGGTGAGTAGCATGGAAGTCGGCTAAACGAACCTGCTTTATCTATGCTTTGAGGTACGGATGTCGAGCTGGCGACGCCAAGCGGTAATCTTCGAGGACCGCATAGCTCAACAACAATGGCAAAGGTCCACACTGTGATGCTGGAGACCAAGTACTTGTACTGCAGTCAGGTCCAACGACGACGCAGGCAATCACGACAGACGTACGTTCCACCGCATGGCCATTTGCCTACGCAGAATTGGATTGGATTTCCTTCTGCATATGTGTGAAAACGTTGGCCGAATCTAGATCCTCTCTCAGCATAGACTGACAGTAGGGACCTCCAAGCACCAACGAAGACGGTGGCGTAGTAAACGCCACTAGCACACCATTCGATCGTATCTGGTCCCTCTCCAAGTGGTATATACACCAGAGGCGGTGGAGCCAGAGGTGGAAGCACGGGGGTGTTGGATGTTGGATGTTGACACTTCCAACGGTGCTGATGCTGGCGTTGGGATAGATCCAAGTGAGGGCTTGACATCCTGACACTGTTACTGTTATTGAAATCGATACCCCTCCATCCTCATCCTCATGTTATTCTAACAACTTCTTCGCTCCGGGTTTTCAGGCCAACCGTCCTTGCGAGCGACCCCTGTGTCTGAATACTGGAAATCGCCTTTACGCTTCCGAAGGTCAAATGTGGACGAGCCTAGTGGCTGAGACGTATTGGGTCAAGTTAGATTGATACACGAAGCCAAGGCTAGACTGGATATCGAACCAGGATTCAGGCCTCTCCGTGATGCTGGGTTTGAACATGAAAGCTGAACCTGAAAGATGACGACGCGAATATAGGAGTGGAGTATCATCCGAGTGCGTATTTCTTGTCTACTTTTCGCCATTACAAGCCATTGACGCTGATACAGTATCCACGTTTTGCCCACTGGAATAAACCGACGCTAGAACGATATCAATGAATGCGCTGGACGGAGAGGCAACTCCCAATCCGATTCGTGCATGAGTTGACGAGTGTCGAACATCTGGGAATCTGTGGCGGATAGATAGGAATGCGAGTGGAAGCCTGCTTGGCGGGGGGCAGGAAACACTGACAAAGTCATACGAGAGCGAATAGGACTGAGCTCTGGACGATGAATGTGGTACGAAGACAAGAATAGACTAGAGAGAACTGCAATATGATTTAAGTGACGTATGTGTGACTACGTGACAATGCAGCCTTACAGCGGGCTTGGGGAGGTTCATCCATTTCTCATCTGTTCTTTGTTCTTCCCTTCTCCGTCATCGAGCAATATCTTCTTGACCTACTACGTCACCCTCTTCTCTTGCTTACTGTCCCTCCTTGCCTCAAATGGACGCTGCCTTTCCCTTTCCACCCGCAGACCCGAAATATTACGCGGCCCAAGCGTACGAGTCGAGCTCGGCCAATTCCTGTACTGCTCCTGGGTCAAGCAGTGCACCAACATCCTCTGCGAGTTGGTAAAGCCAAGTGCGTAGATCTTTGACTTTCTTTCTATATATGTGACCTGACGTTAAATCTTCCTAAAGCGCAATCGAATACGCTGACATGCATCGCCCAAACCTTTCTCGGGCCTCTTGCCATCGCTGCTGCCTTCATCCTCGGCAAAATCTACCTAACCCATCGAAAGGCCAGAACATTATGGATGATCAACTCGAGGAGCTCAGCGGGAAGAACACTGATTTGAGTGAGCGGGTGGACCATCATCAATCGATTGTCATTTGTTGATCATAAGGTCTGTAAAGGAGACAGGGTGGACCTTTGATCGAGGGTGAGTAAAGCCGGGGGCGTGTGGTTGGCAGTGGCTCATTCTAAACCTCTTCCTATTATAGGGACACCTAACTTTGGAGGAGCATAGGTTGTGGACATTCGATTGCGAGGAAGGGCATGGGCATATGCAGTTGTCGTGCCCGTGGTTATTCCTGGCCACACCCATGGACGCGAGAGCGATATCCTCTCCACGTCCAGTACGATGCAGCTTCGTCTGAACACACACTCCGCAAGCTGCGTCCTTCGGATCCAGGTCCAAACTCAATGCTAGATGTTTGGACCCCGACTTCAATCTGGTGCCCTTTGGGGACTGGCAACTGGAGATACAAACCACGACCACTGTGTGTTTATCCATCTGGCTTAATATCATCAGCGGCAGCTCCTTGAGGTTCCGGTACAAGACTTCTGATATGAAATGTCGTCAGAGGAAAAAGATCGCTACGCCAACCATCCAAGTGCGTGTATCCGCTGCCTTCTCTCGTTGCACCTGACTGATCTGCGCGCGAACAGAACCTCCTCTCCTCAAACCGTTTTCAGGAATGACAGGTCACATAGTGAGTCGATTTATCTATATGCCATCTGCATTGGTGTGGAATTCCAACAAGATGGCGCGGAAAACAAGAAGCTTGGGATGTTTCGGACGAGGAGAACACACCGCCGTCTGGTCAAATAAGGAGCTTTTGGGCTTACAGATTCAGATTGTTTTTCGGTGGTTGGAAGGCCTGGCCTGTCTTCATCCCAGAGTTTTCGTATGAGCATTGTCCGCGGAGTGGTTGCAGCTTCAATAGGCGGAACCTGGCCGGCATCGACGCAGGCTTTCACGTCACGATATGCGCCTTCTTACAAAGCATCCAGACTATTGCCATTGCAATGCTTCTGTACAAGCTTTGCTTGCCCGCGGCTTCGCCGCGAGGTGGGAAACGTAGGGAAATATGGGACTTACAACATAATATACATTTATTGTGACTTATTTCGCTGACCCGTTTTAACCCATGAAATGGTGTTTCTTTGCTGGACTGCAAGGGATAGGTCGCTTAGGGTGAGCCCCGGTAGGGCTCAGGAGAGAGATGGGGATAGAAGGGCACTGGGGGTCCTGTAGCACACATAAATGTATGATACATTCAGTGTAATTCAACACAAAAAAATTAAGCCCGTTATAAGCATTGTAGATAAAATTATGGAATGAGGAAAATATATGGAGATTTACAGAATAATCATGTACCACTGCAAATAGCTGTTCAGGTATGCAACTTACATATTTGACCCATGTAGACCCAATTTGGACCCAATAACAAATGTTGTATTGAAAACCACTCGTTTACAGACTTCCGTAAATCATTATTACTTACACATGGGCAGGCTTGACCACCCGTTACCCCTCTCTTTTGGAATTTCCAACCCTTGCTGGCACGGCTCGCGCTGAAGTGCTTACGATGAACGCGGGCGCCTATTTGCGCGTCGCCTCCGCTCCGCGTTCCCGGGCTCGCGCTCGCAGATTTCAAACCCCGCTTATCATGTAAGCCATTCCCAGGCATTCTCTCTTAAAGTATTAGATCTTAAAGTATTAGATCGTCTGTGACCTCATCATTCTGCCTATTGTCCCTCAGAAATCACATTCAGACGCTGACTATCCCTCTCCTTCTCTAGGCACGAAACCTGACCTCGTAGGCTGCTATCAGCCTGTGGATTTAACACTGGGTATTTGACCACGAAAGCTGAAGCTGAAGGACGACGATGTGGGGATGGATTGGTTATTATTCGAGTGCATATTTCTTGTCCACTTTTCGCCTTTACGGCGCTGATACGTGTTCTGCCCGCTAGACAGTGAGTGTGATTTATTTATGGACGACTCGTCAATGGAGGCGGTTTCGCTGGGTGGTCGACTGTCGAGGTATATCTGTGCACCTCTCGCGGTTGTGGTGGTCGAGGTCGTTTCGTTGTGGCAACGATTTGCTGGTTCGTTCATGATGGATTTGGTGCTCGGTCGTTGGGACCTCACTGAGTAGACGAACGACGAAGCGGGGTTGGGATGCAATGAGAACGACATGGCAGAGAAAGGGACAAGATGCATCGCTACGGAACAAGATGAAGAAATGGAAAGACATTTCAACGAGGAATGGTAGACCGATTTGGCCGTGGATGGATTTGGGTTATTTCCGCGGTCGAGAGGCAATTGTCGATGTGTAACTCTCTTCGAGGAGAGTCAAAAGACTGCAGTCTGTCATTGTTTTGGCGTTTCTTTATGTTCTCGTCGTCCCCCTTGTGTCACCCTCCCTTCTCCCTCTTTACCGCAAACACCCACTAACCACTTCTCCTCTCCTTTCTAGGCACGAAAATTGTCGTCAAGCTCGCCCGATTCATCGTCAAGCTGCACACCAACATCCTCCTTGAGCCAAGTGGGTACATCTTTCCCTTCCTTTCTCTCGACTCGACCTACCTTTTCCCCAAGAACAATTGAAAATGGCGCTAACGCCTCGCCTCAGGCTTTCTCGAACTCTTCGCCATCGCCGCTGTCCCTGTGCCCAGCGAAACATACCGTTCCTCCTGCAATTCATTGGAAACGCTGGGATACTGTAGATGATCAGCTCGAAGTTAGTGCATCTCAATGCAGTTGCATATAGGAGCTCGCTGAAGAGGTTGGCTTGGGTCATAGGCCTATGCAGTTGCCTACCCCTTCGGTTGATCTCGATCCTGTTTGGAATGGGACTTGCGGCAACGACTCGGGTATCCAGTCGAGGCGGGCCAGCACGACGATATAGATCAAGACAACATGGTCCAACGCGCAGTGGTTCAGATGCAGCCACATCTTTATCTATACTCACCTCTCCGCTCGCCGCCGCCGCCCAACCTGCACCTGTCGCTCTCCCACTCAGCAATAGCAGCAAAGGGCCCGCTGTCATTCGCGCGGAAGCACTCATCAATACGCACGCCGGTGGAGCTTCTCAGACCCAAGGTGTTTTCACGTTCGTGTTCGGGCACATGGTGTTCGCAATCTGATTATGAGTCTTATCATCTCCGTGTGGTGATGGGGACTTCAGCTGGGAGGGGAAGTTTCTATCAAATGTACACTGTCTGAAGCATTCTCGACCCTACGTAACGAATAGTGTTCATGGACGGTGTACAATGCTACAATCTATCGCTTCTTGTCATGCACACTGGTGGAATGGTAATATGGGATATTTGTTCGGGCGGATGGAGACCCGACCCAGGGGGATTTGGAGTTTGATGGTTGTGCATTTCAACCGGTCACCCAGATTCGTTAGAAAACTGCAGGCTATGCATAGCCGTGTCATTATATTGCCATCGGTCTTAAATTTCAATTTGGGCGGCTTATTTGTCTTCCAACACATGTAAGCTTTCCTATACAGGAAGCTCTCGTCTATCGTGGGCACATACCTTGGCACCTTACTTCCATGGCTTTTACTTGAGACGATCGTTGGTGATTATGAACATTTTAGTCGGTGCTGAAAACCCTCAGTTGCAGGGCGATATCAATGCGATACAAGTCTATGGAAATGTCTACAATGGCCCCACCGAGGTTACGAATACTGCTGGTGCTTCATGGAAAGGTGCGCTTGTTGGGATTCACTTTTATTCCTGTTCTCTAATTTGAGAGATGCAGGCATAGATCTCCTCCATCAACACACCTCCGCCGCTGCGCTCCTAGACGCGCGAGCACGGCGCGATCCCCCCAGGTGCATGGAAAAAACTCGTGAAGCCATCATCCAGGAGATCTTAGACTGGGTGAAGAAACTCACCGATTCGTCTTCCATCTTCTGGCTACGAGGACCTGCTGGGCACGGCAAAACGGCACTGATGTTCACGATCGCGGAAATCTGCAGAAGGGAAGGGCTCCTGATCGGGTCGTTCTTCTTTTCGAACAGCATCGCCAACTGCAGCGATGCTAGTTTTATCTTCTCCACATTGGCAGCCGAGCTCATCCAAGCTTATCCGTCGACGAGATATTACATTGACAAGGCGATCCGCGAGGACCCTCACATCTTTGACAAGGCGCTGGAGATGCAGATGAAAGCGCTCATCGTCGAGCCTGTTCAATACATGGCCTCGATGGCCGATCATACCAATACCGTGACGTTTGAACGGAAGTCGTATCCAATCCTCATCGTCATCGATGGTCTCGATGAATGCGCCGACCCCGACGATCAGGATGAGATCGTCAGGATCATTGGCGACTTGGCCAAGCAACGTGGTCTTCCCCTCCGATTTCTCATTGCCAGCCGACCCGAGCCAAACATCCGCGAAGCCTTCGAGAAGCTTCAGTCTCGCCTTTCGAAGGATTCTTTTTCGACACTGCTCCTTACGGAGGATGCGCTGACTCGCCGAGATATCCAGATCTACTTCAAGCGCAAGTTTGATGAACTCCGTGCTCGGCATAGTTACCTCCCGGCAGGATGGCCAGGACCAAATATCATCATGCGGCTGGTGGACAAGGCGTCAGGCCAATTCGTCTATGCAACAACAATCTTCATATATGTCTCTTCACGAGATGACCGACCATATGATCGTCTCAACATGATTTTGAAAATGTTGGATATCCCTGTTGGTGACACCCCTTATGCCCCTCTCGACCAGCTCTACCGGCACATTGTCCGAACCGTGAAGCATCGCACGGAAGTGTTGCTGATCCTGGGTCAGCTTATTCTTGCTAAAGAGATGCCGAATGAAAAAGACGTTCTAGGATCGCCCAGCAACTCGACTTCCCAGAAGAGGATAGAGGTGATCCTAAACCTGCGCGTCGGGGATGTAGAGAGGCTGCTCAACCGTATGCACTCTGTCATCGACGTTGTCGAGGATCTCAAGCTGCTTCATGCCTCATTCCAAGACTTCTTATTAGACCCCTCAAGGTCAGAAGACTTTGCTGTGAATCTACCAGAAGCTCGCTTGATGCTGGGTTTGGCTTACCTCCAAGCAATCTGCACCTGTTCTTGTATGTGTTTTCGCCGCTGGCTCTGTCATCTTTACTGTACTCACTTTTCACGTTCTCAGCTGAGGTCTTCAACAATCAGGAGCCAACCAGAAGAATCCAGCCAGACCTGTTAAACGCGCATAAAGCCCTCCAGAATAACTATTCATTCTCGCAATACTCGAAATGTACAGGGGATCTTGGCGATGTGTCCTGCGCTATCATGATCTCAGCGTTTAGAAGTGCAATCCAACTCACTCGCTATGACCATCCTAACCTACCTGTTTGCCTCAGTAACCTTGCGAAGTTGCTTTCGCGCCTCTTCGAACGTACTGGAGATCCTACCTACATTAACTCCGCCATCTTAGTCCAACAGACTGCCATTCTACTCACCCCCAATGGCCACGCTGACATGCCAGGCCTGCTGAACAACCTCGGAAACTCATTTCGCAGTCGCTTCGGACGCATAGGCGATATCTCTGACGTCTCTGAAGCTATCTCAGTCCTGCAGCAAGCAGCCCAAATCGCACCCAATGACCACCCTAACATGTCAAGCCTGCTGAATGACCTCGGAAACTCATATTTCAGTCGCTTCGAATGCACCGGCGATGTCTCTGACATCTCAGAGGTTATCTCAGTCCAGCAGCGAGCAGTGCAAATCACCCCCAATGGCCACGCCGACATGCCAGGCATGCTGAATAGCCTCGGAAACTCACTTCGCAGTCGCTTCGAATGCACAGGCGATGTTTCTGACGTCTCAGAAGCCATCTCAGCCCAGCAGCGAGCGGTCCAAATCACCCCCGACGGCCACGCCAACATGCCAGGACGACTGAATGACATTGGAATTTCATATCTGGCACGCTTCGAACACACAGGTGATGTCTCTGACGTCTCTGAAGCCATCTCAGTCCTGCGGCAAGCAGTTCAACTCATCCCCAATAGCCACCCTAACATGCCAGGCCTGAATAGTCTCGAAAACCTATTTCACAGCCGTTTCGAACACACAGGCGATGTCTCTGACGTCTCAGAGGCCATCTCAGTCCAGCAGCGAGCAGTGCAAATCACTCCCAATGGCCACGCCGACATACCAGGCCTGCTGAACAGCCTCGGAAACACATTTCGCAGTCGCTTCGAACGCACAGGCAATATTTCTGACCTATATACCGCCACATCGACTTTTCGAAAGTTGGCAACAACCTTTGGACCTCTGTCTACTCGCCTCTATGCTGCTCAACAATGGGCACAACTCTCCCAGATTTCTCGCCTTTCGGAAACACTAATGGCGTACGGTGTTGCCGTTGACCTTATAACACAGATCGCGTGTTTGGACCGTACAATCCAACAGCGTCACGTAGATCTCATTAAAATCTCAAATTTGACCACATCCGCTGTGTTAGTAGCATTTGCTCTGGGTAAGGTCGAAAAAGCTCTTGACTGGCTTGAACAAGGTCGTTGCCTTGTTTGGAGCCAACTCAATCAACTTCACACTCCTCTGGACCATCTTCGCACACATAACAAACTGTTGGCCCGACAATTCTCGGAATTCTCAGGCGCGTTGGAGATGGGATCGCGCCGTGGATCTGAGCACCTAGACATCGATGCTACGGTGTCACAGGAAACCAGCTTGCAGGACGAAGCCCACCACCATGCCAGGCTTTCTCACGAATGGAGCAGGCTACTTGACGAAATTCGATGCATTCCCCAATTCCATGATTTTCTTCGACCGCTTCAGGTATCATACCTTCTGAAACACCTTCCGCCGGACGGCATCGTAATCTTGGTCAATATTCAGGAAGACCGCTGTGACGCCCTGGCTCTAATCTCCGGCGTCGAAGGCCCCCTGCACATCCCTCTTAACAATTTTACTCACAAGGAGGCGTCTGAGCTCAGAGAGCGTCTGCATCGCTTCCTTTCATCCAACGGGATTCGCTTTCGCGAAGCCAATCGTCGCGGGAGTCTTGCTCGGCCTCACGATGTCGAACGGCAGAGCGACGTCTATTTCATTCTAAAGCAACTCTGGTTACTGGTCGTGTGGCCAATTCTAGAACCTCTTGCGTACTCCGTGAGTCAGTCTCAATCCATTGTATATGGTCTTGTTTATATCTTTGCACAAGTCTCCTGCCACATCAGAGCTGGCTCGAATATGGTGGTGTCCGACCAGTTCCCTGGCGTTCCTTCCGCTTCACGCAGCAGGAGTCTATAGTCCAAGTGGGCGATCGTCACCTGGTTCTTGTATATCTGACTTTGCAGTCTCATCATATATACCCACCGTCAGCTGGCTCCTCGAGAAGCTGAAGGAATCTGGTGATGTACGACAGCCCTCATTGTCAAAGCTCCTTATCATTGGCCAACCAAACACCCCAGGCTGCTCTCCGATGCCTGCAGCCACGAAGGAGATAGATTGCATTTCGAAAGTGTTTGGATCATTTAATGGTGAACATCTTCGTCTAGAAGGAGAGTCTGCATCTCTCACCCGCGTTAACCTCGAGATGGAATCGCATGGGTCGGTTCACCTCGCGTGCCACGGGACCCAGGACCTTGAAAACCCTCTCAAAAGCGGTTTCTACCTACACGACGGATGGCTCGAGCTCGCAGACATCATGAAGCAGAAGTTCGCCGTTCGCGAGTTAGCATTTTTGTCGGCATGTGAAATGAGCACCAGCAGCAAGAAGCTGTCAGAAGAGGGTGTCTACCTAGCGTCTGGGATGTTAGCGGCTGGATATCGAAGCGTGGTGGCAACTATGTGGTCCGTCGATGATCAGTATGGCCCCATGGTGGCGGAAAGTTTCTACACATATCTTATGGAGAGAGGAAAGACTTCCGAAGGATTACGACTCGATAGCAGCCATGCTGCGTATGCCCTGCACCATACCATTCAGGATATTCGAGAGAAACTTGGTGATACGGAGCAAGGACTTCTGACTTGGGTAGCGTATGTTCATTTTGGCTGTTGATTACTTTCCTTCGATGTTCCCAGGTGTATTGGCCGACTGGAATGATATATCCACCTTCACAGGGTCTAACTGCACCGTCGCAGTCATCAAGTTATTTGTATATTTGCTTCTAATCCATAATGTTTACAAGTTGTTCGCCTTGCTCGGCTTCGGCGTCCTGCTTATTCTATGGTGTAAGCCGTTGAATTTGGGAATTAAGTGAGTGTGCCAATGCGCAATGTTCTATTTTTCATACAGACATTTCTATTACTCGGAAATTTAGGTATGAATAACCGTGGTAAGGCCACAATACCCACTACCGTTTTATTTAACGAGATCTGAAGACACTTTCTGCTGCTCGTGAACCTGCGGAAGTTCTATGCCACATTTATTGAGTGGCTGGGGGCCCATCAGCGAGTGTTGTGGGAGGTAGTTCTGGGCTAGTACGAGAAGTTCAAGGTGAAAGTCATTTCTAAGGAGCAACTGAATTGTGAATTCACTCATAATAGATTCGGCACACCGGGAGAGCTGAAGATGCAGATATCAATGGGAACGTCTGTCTGGTTGGAGGATGTTTGAGGACTATCAGGTACAGAGAATAGACCAACGGTTATGAGGGGCGACATAGTAAAGGAGTGTGGAGGTTGAAAACTTTAAATCAAGATTTAGACAACTGATCTATACTAGAGCTGTACCCGTGCTCCGCACGGTGGAGGTGTTTTGAAGGGCTATAATTTTCTTTGTATCCCTCACTGGTCAATCAGTGGTCTGACTGTTGCCAAGATCTTCTGCCTTGAATGCACCTACCCATATTCCGCACAGTGGAGGTACTTATTCTCAACGGAGAAGCGTGACTAATTGTATATTTCTCACTGATTTCTTTTGAACATTAACTTGAATTAAAATCGCCTTACGCCTTCAATACAACGCCGCATGGGAACGCGGCGTTGCATTGAGCGGCTTCGGCTCTCGTGAAGTGATTTACAATCTACCACTTTA
>Ga0247742_10001168_pt1 | contig 18914 bp, 17 predicted proteins | sample UWRJL208509C2_FD_180944 | JGI IMG/M metagenome (GOLD analysis project Ga0247742, IMG submission 180944) | Plant litter microbial communities from Arlington Agricultural Research Station in Wisconsin, United States - UWRJ-L208-509C-2 | ecosystem: Environmental > Terrestrial > Plant litter >... | reverse complement strand
ATCATTTGAATGAGAGGGAAAATCATGAGTGATCATCGATCATCGATAAGGCTTGTGATCCCGGCCCACGTCACCACTGAGCGCCTTTTATGACTCGTGGAAGCCACGGAATCCGTTCTGGGCGCTACTGACCTCGGAAAGTGATATAAAGCCACAATAGACTCGCAATAAAGAGCATACTACTGATCTATGGCCCATATGGGACATTGGCACTCAGAAATCAGTGACCGTAGCTCCCACCCGACTCTACCAATTGCTCGGAGTCACCTTGCCTCCGAGTCCTTTTGAATTGGCCAAGTTATTGGATATGCAGCTTGCTTATTGCGAACTCCGTTATTTCAATGTATCAAAGGTGTCTGAAGGGTTGGCTCATGGCGGCTTCTTGAGCGATAATGTAAGTTTTAAACCCCAGATTTTTGGTAGACCACACCCGCCACACCGCATTATGATGCGAGAAAACGAATGAATGTAAACTACCAACTGTATTGCCATGTTTGACGAGGCTGCAAGATATAAGTAAGTCAAAGCTTACTCCATCTCCATCACCATCACCATCTTCGTCAATTGCTCCTCTCTCAAACATGGCAAAGGGAAGGAATAATGGATCTGCATCCTCCGAAGACAACATCCTTACCGTCAAGGCGTCAAACCTTTTTGTTTTCACTGGAACATATGCCGAGTCTCTCTCACCTGGTGAGCGAAGCAACTACCTATAGTATTTCTAACATGAGTCATGACCATCATCCCCCACCACTATTAGACCCACTCCAGGAGTCAAAAAAAGGGACCGTTGATGCCTTTTCCGAAGGGGAATTCAGCTTCAAAGTTGAAGAAGCAAGCCCGGCGGATGTAAAGATCACATTTACCTCGCTCGCCGACCCAGTCGAGACCGGTACTGTGAGCAGATTTTTTCTGCAATTGACGCGTACATTTTACTGACCTGTTGCTGCGCACGTCATTGATGATTGACAGTACACTGGTATGTACAGTACCATTTTATGTATAAAAATTTTGTGATTCACAACGTAACTTAGGCGAGTGCTCTGTCCGGCGGGGCTCTGGAACTGGAGTGTGGGCCTACACACTTCCACCGCGCACTGACACTAGCGCAAGTGGATAAATGAATGTGCCACTCGACGTGGCGATGTGAGCGCGGTGATATAGCGAAGAACATGATAGCGAAATGTACTACTACCTTATGCGAGACCCAATACCAGGAATCAAATCGATAGTCTATTTTCGAGTTTTGGTGCCGAAATAAGTAGATTTTATGCGACCTCGTAAACGGGGTGTCATCACCCCGGATAGAAAATGCTTACAGTAGATCAAAACCACTTAGTCTCAAGCCTGAGTCTTCGATACGTATAACAGGATGTAGACTTGAATGAGGTAAGTAAGTGCGTATGTCACTACGTACGCAGTTGTTGTCCAAAAGTGGGGTTGGAAGATAAGTGGGGGCATGAGTCGGGAAGACCGACTCGGAAAGCTTGAGCGTAAGGGATCCCAAGAGCCAAGATGGAGGTGCGCTGTGGGCGGCGGGCATGGGCATAGGCAGTCAGAATCGCAGCCAGGTCGTCAAGTGTCCAGGTGGTAAAGATCTGTTCTTGACAGTGCTCAATGTGGAGTAATGGTGCTGATATTGACGAAGAGGACAGGATATCAGGCATAGGATACTGAAGACCAACGCACTCTATGCCGATGACCGTGGCTGCGGCCATCTAAATACGAGCACGACAACTCGAGGCTTAAAGATCGAAGTCATGGAGAACGAGAAAAACTGCTGATGCTAAATTAGCGTTCGAGCGGTGAGCGTTGCTGACCGCTGGACGGTCGATGTGCCAGTGTTGGATGCGCGAGTACGAGACCGTGACGTTGAACTTTGGAATGCGCGGGTGTTGGATGTGCAAAGGTTGTCGTATCCGAGTAAGATTGGCTTGCTATAGAACTAAGGAGTTGAAGTTTGACTTTGAATCATAACCACCCTGAGGAGCTCGAGCTTGAGAACGCAGTTGGGGACTCTTGAAGGTCGAGGGTTGCTGGTTACAGATCTTGGGCACGTTGCGGGACGAATGTCTCGTCGAGACGTCAACGGTGAATCGATACTATTACTAGTAGTATGTGGTTAATACCCACTCCAGAACGCGGCCCATCTACGTCCACGTTTCGTTTGCTTGCCATAAGAAGCATGAAGCATTCGGTCATCCAAATCAATCCCCGACTCTATCGACACCGATGTTGACACCAGTATACAGGATACCGATGCCCCACGCCCGTGGTTGCGACCATCTGAGTACGAGTGGGCCGAGTACGAGTCTGAAATTTGAGCCGTTGTTGGGTTTGTGATGGCCGACGTGGGATATGCGTCGAAGTTTGGGGTGTGCGGTGTGTTGTATCGGATGTTGGATGTTGGACGGCTCATGTTGAATGTGCAGAAAGGTTTGACGTCCAGATCAGATTGGCAGGCAAGTAAAATGAATTCAGGGAGTCAAAGTCTGAACCATAGCTAGACCTGAGGAGAACTCAAACGCCGTTGGGGATTCGGGAAGTTTGAAGGTCGAGCTTAGCTAGACTCAGAGCCTGAAAGTGTTGCAGGTCGGACATCAGAACGGTGAATCGATACTAGTATCCGACGACTGAGTGATGTCGGGGAAGGGCGACAAGTCGTCAGTGGGCCGGAGAAGGCTGAAGGTCGCTGTTGCTTACTGAATCGAGGCCTGTCCCATCCGTCTGCATGCGCCGAGATGGTTGGATGTGGGTGTGGATCAGACGACTGGGTGTTGTTCTCGAGTCCTCTGCTATCATTGTCCTATCAAATGGCAGTAAACAGGCATTCGCATCGACACCTGTTGGCGGTCGGGAGGCGCGAGGTGCGAGTGTGTCACAATGTTGTCTGTGGCAGACCGGGATATGTCTGCGTCCGAGTTTGAAAGAAGCTGGTGATTGGAACCATTCGATCAAATCTAAACAACTCCTGCTCCTCCATCCGTGATCACGACGAGCTGCTGCTACAGATCTCGACTTAATCTGCAACCAAAGTAAGGTAGACTGGAGAGAGGCAGGGGCAGCCTGAGAGGCGGGTGGGGAGATAAAGAGGATGAGGGTAGGCAGAAGGATAATTCACGCAACAAAGGCGACTGCCCATTAATGAACCCTGTCAGTGAATAGGGCTAGAGTCGGATGATGAGGCTATCGAGGGCCAACAGTCGAGAAGTATCGTTGTTAGTGTTGGTAGCGTGTATAGTGTCCGTATGCTGGTCGCGTTAGGCAAGGAGGCTCGGTGCAGAGAGAGGAGGAGCAATGAGAAACGAAGAAAAGGCCTGACAGGACGTAGAGTGAGCGCCGCTGCGAAACGCACGGTATGTACGAGTCCTTGGTGGTATGCGCCGTTTACCCCAGTGTGAAACCGTGAGAGTTTTATCGTGATGGCGCGTTACATCAGTGAGCCACAAGCACCAGACGCATAAAGAACGAGTCCTTAGATAGGACTCGTAACTTGGTTCTGGGGTCAAGTCATGCATCTGATTGGAACTTCCCGCGAAAGGAAGGCAGAAAACCAACTAGAGAAGAGTGCCTGAGGGTGTAGTGTTGAATGCGTTATGATGATTAGAAGTTTATGCTTCCGAGTCGCCATAGACAAGACTCGGACGAAGATACACCGTCGAAATGATCTTTGAATACAGTGTGAGGCCATATCCGTTGCACGGTACTGCAGAGACTCGAAATCCCAGTCTTGCGGTCGTCTTCATGGGTCCACTACATGATGAGACGCTTCATAGAATGTGCCGGAAGAATTTACATCTTAAAGTCGTAAGTCACACAAGATGATTCTCCTGACCCAGTGGAAGTATGCACTTTGAACGCGAAAAGTGATGATGAAAAGGTTAATAAAAACACGAAACGGGGTGATAAGCGCTGTTTGGACAGGTTCCTCGACCCCTACATGAGCTGGGGGCCTAGCCCAACAAGAGATTGCGATGGCGAAAATGGGGACAGTGCCAATGGAGTTTACGACCTTCAGGGTGTATGGATACTGGTTTCAACCTATTGATAGTGTGAGCTGCTCAAATGGCCGTACCACAAACGTGCCATTGCATCCATGAACGTTGGCAGAGAAACACGCACATCAAGTTGTTCACCGACAAGCATAAAAGACTGGTTGACGGATACTACAGTTTGATTCCAGAAGGTAAGAGCCATTTTGAGTTTTATGCTATCATGGAACTGTCCTTCAGATCCTTCCAATACATTGGCGCAATTCCCAGAGGCCATATCCAACAACCCGGCTCATTCAAAAGGCAGCGGTGTAGTTCAAGGCATTGGTAGGATCAGATGGAACCTTTGATCACTGGACCTTGAGCTTGGGTTCCAATGTTCCACAGATCAGTCAAATGCTTCAGATTGCGAGTTCATTCTGGCTATCTGGAATCTTCCGATGCCAGTAGCGCCCAGAACAGAGTCCACTTATGTAAGGCGCCTACTTAGTATGACATGGAATGGGATCGTCTTATCGATGATCGATAATCACTCAATGTTTGTATTCTTTGGCTTCAGTGAATTCACGGGAGCGGATAATCATATGCCCCAGTGACATCTGGACATATGTTCTGATGAGAGAAAATACTAGGAGGGCTTTCGGCGCTTAGATCTGGGGTTGTTCTATTAATAGCGTGAGTACAAATCTTTGTCAAGGACAAGCCTCGGACTCACATAAACCCTTCCGAGTCGCCTCTGAAGGAGAAGTCTCGCTAGCTATTGCATATACAGCGCATTTTTGATTGTTCAACATTGCCCAGACATGGTCGAAGTGGAACTTTGGCGCTTGCGCACGGAGTCGGTAAGAAAAGATTTCCAGCTCAGCAACCAGAACTACTCTACATTAACTTCTAGGTATCTATCCCATATTTCTGAGACTGAAAGGCAAGGGCTGTCTTTTTTTGAATACTATCCTTCACATAAGTTCTTGTTCAAGCACTGGAAATAAATTGGTAGAGCAATGTAGCCTGATGGACTCGGCCATTCATCTGTCTCTCCGTATAATTACGAGGAACAAATGTGCTCCATGGAAATTTTGGGGTTTGAACCCTAAACTTAATTTGAACATCTTTTCTACTGCCATTCGTCCAAATATGTCGCCTGATCACCTCTACCCGGGAGCTCAGGAGTATAAGTAGATGATGGCATGGAAATATATTCCTCAGTCTCATTGATTCACTCCGCGTCATAAACATGTCTGAACTCACCCATATTCTGCCTCCCGACCTGACGGTGAAATCAAAAACTATATTTCAGAACAGCTCGGAAGCTGTATCTCAAGACAACTTACTTCATGTCTCCGTGGAAGTCCTGCTTGATTCGCTGGGGAGTGGGCAAGGGAATCCTTCATCCACCACTCCTCCTCTCAAATTTACTGGTTTGTACGTGCCGGAACTTCAGGGTAAGCAATGTTTGATTGTATAACATTCCGACTTAGTACTTCTGATGATTTATTATTTTCTCTTTTAGACCAAAAACGCCAAGCCAAAGGGAATTTTCCTACCATCTGGGAACATCTCGTACGCTCTATCAATCACCCTTGCAAATTCCAAGTCTCCAAGTCTGGCGGGAATGTAAAAATTGTTTTTACTTCCCTTCATTATCCCCACACGGAAGTGACTAAGGTAAGTGATGTTTCAGTCGTTGAAGATGAGCAGATTTTTATTCTCTTCCATTAACCCTACGCCTCTATTTAGTTCAATGGTATGTACAATATTCCGATTTGTGTTTGAGTTCCAATTATATTTGTCATTAATCACATAACATATACAGGCCCCGGCGATCTTCGCGTAGGCACTGGAATAGGATGTTGGGGAGATTCACTTTTATCGTTTACTGATATTTGTAAGCTTCTCCAGAAGGGCTTCACCGAGGGAGCAGGAGTAGTCTGCGAACATGATATCCTTTGTGTCACCGTGTCGTCCTCTTTGTTCAGGAGGCCGCCTCCACAACAGTTTCCCGAGTTCATCGGACTGTATGACGAGAAAGAATATAAGGGTAAGTACAGGATATTATCTATTGCATTTAATAATCCAGGAATCCTGATTCCATTTATCACCCCCCAAAACCTCATTTCTAGATCCAAAACACGAGTCCCAAGGGAAGATTACATTTAAAATCTACTATGGCTTCGACTCCAACCCTGCATGCAAATTTAAAGTTTCCAAGTCTGGCCAGAACGTAACAATCACTTTTACATCCCTTCAGAACGGCATGACAAGGGCTATAGTGCGTCATCTTTTTCTCCAATGAGTCGTGTCAACTGAGCTGGAGCTTATTTTTGACTTTTGACCTTCTCATTCACAGTTCCAGGGTAAGCACACTCTCTTAATTTCCACACATTACCGATGATTTATGGTATACAATTCTACTCTAGGCCATGCTAGCGCTAATCTCCGTGAAGGCACTGGAAAAGGACGTTGGGTAGATGGGCCGTTGACTGACCTTGGCTTTAATCCGGATGATTTAGCGCAAGTCATAAACCGTCTGGTCAACTCGGGAGATGATTTAGCGCAAGTCATAAACCGTCTAGTCACCTCGGGAGATGACATTTATGTATATTGGCAAGGTGCGCATCCGTCTTCTCTGCATGGAATGCCAACTCTCATCACCGGTTAGGGACTCCGGAGTATAGAGACGCAATAGTTCACCGCTTCCCAAACGGCATCTCAGAAGTCACGCACTGCGTCCTTGAACCGGGTAACGAGGGGGCTTTGCGTGGGCTTGTAAGTGGTTTTCTTCTTGGATTGTTAGTATGGACTTCTAATTTTACTGCCGGCCCCACTTAGTTGGAAAACCTTGCGAAAATGAATATTCCATTCGGGGTATGTAGTATCGCTTCTCTATTATATCTCACATTTACTCAAGGGATAATACCATAGATCAAGAGCGGTGGCCATATCTCCGTCCCTAAGATCCATCCACCCAACAAAGGATTCCTCATTTCTATGAAACGATTCAACTACATTAAATATGAGGAGGTAAAGAAGACTCTTGATGTTGGGGCGGGTGTCCTCTGGAAGGATGTCTACGACTATATGGGAAATCGCCCAGTGGGTGTCGTTGGTGGTGACCCTCTGGTAGGAGTCTCAGGATGGCTCTTGGGTGGCGGTTACTCCCTCCTGACCAATAGGTTTGGATTGGGTATTGACAATATTCTCGGTTTCCGGGTCATTCTTCCCAGCAAAGGTGTCTGCAACGCAAGTCATGAAGAGAATCCCGAAATTTTTATGGCGCTCAAGGTACGATCACTCTACCACGATACGAGAGGGGGCTTACATTCGTTTTACTGGGAAGGGAGGAGGGCATAACTTTGGGATCATAACCCAGTTTACTCTGCGAGTTTATGATCATGCCGAGAGGGTTAGTTTTCCGTGTTGGTATACTAGTTGAATTTCACTGATAGTATTTGATACAGACCTCGCCCGTCATATCGCATGAATTCCTCGAATCTGAGAGCAGCCTTGTCAAATACATTATGGTCGGTTTCATCTATATCCAGAATACACTGCATATACTGCCGCAGGCAGACGTAATCTTAGCAGCATTTCGACATGATTTCAAGGACGGCAAATTGAAGGTATTTTACTTGCCTCAGTAAAATTTCCCAGTCGGAGCGCTCACCTCTCTGGAATAGTCGACTATTCCACTGTATGCATGGTGCACCGATAGATCTGTATCGCAATTGCCTCAGATTTTAGGTGAGAGGTTCACGCTTCCAAAACCATTTCTCTTGCCCCAGATTCATTCCGCAATGTTACAGAGAATCAAGATTCAGCTCCGAGTCAATCTCTGGCCGAGGCGTACGAAGCCTTTTCTCTCAGGCATTTACCAGTTTCACTGGAGACACTGAAAACGTAAGTGCTTTCCAATTTCCGAGAAGAAAGAATAAGTGCTCAATATTTTCTTCACTCGTAGAGATTTCCAGCCCGTTGACCTCGATTACTCACCGGCATTAAAAGCGTGCGTTCCCCAGTATTTTGAGTTGGCAACGAGGGCACTTATTGTCTTGCGCATAGGGTTGTGCCAAACGCTAATAAAATTCACAAGTGCCTCCAATTCTTCAACTTAACGGACGAGTGCTTATTGTCGGTTTACAGAAATCTACTCGGGCCACTTCAAGGAGAAGAGGAAATCGATCGGTGCATTGCTGCAAACTTCTGCGTTCGCAGGAAATTACTCATCGCTTTAACAAACAGGAATTCACTGACGGTATTCACGGTTGCAGGAGAGACAATGGTGATGAAAAGGTATGTTTCCAGAACCTTCTGAATTAGCATGATCGAGGTTTAATCAGGATACATTCCCAGTCCTCCTGATCTCAGAGGGCGAATGGCTAGTATTGTGGTGACAACTTACACCTACACCCTCATCGACGAGGCAGAAAAGCAGGCAAAGGTAAGCCAGAGCCATCCAACATTGCACGAAATTAACTTTTCATTCTTGAAATTAATTTATTTTGCAGCTATTGTCGTCTTTTATGAAGGATAACCAAGGGATACGAGTCTCATTCGAAATCTGGCCGTTCCATAAGAATGCCTTCAACGGTGTTAAACGAGAAGACTCCGCCTGGCCACACGAAAAAGGACAGGTTTTTGGCCCTCTGGTCGGATGGTTTGAATGGTCAGGGAGGGACAAGGACAAATTTTGGCTGGACAAAATTGCGAAGTCTCTGGGGGAATTACGCAAGGTTGCTCTGGCGGAGAAGTGCACGACCGAGGATTTGCCGATGTACCTCAACATCGCACTCGAGGATACTTCGGTCAATGCCATCTATCGCGACCATTACGAGAAGTTGAAAACCATACGACACGAGTGCGATCCGAAGGATGTGATGCGGTTGGCGGCGGGCTTTGTGATTTGAGTTGGTTGCAGAGCAAGGAGTTGAGACAAGAGGGAACCATAGTGTCTGTTTGTTTTGGAGGCATCCCTTTCGGTTTTGTGTATTTTTGTGCATTGATTTAGCGAAAGTTTATAGTACGAAAAAATGTCCTGTAGTCGACTGGAATTATCACATTTGCGTCATAACTCTTCTACGAATTCTACATCGTCTTGAAACTCAGTTGTTCATTACGAGTCTCTCTCTATGGACTCGTACTTACTAATATCCCGCACTGCGAAATTGACCATGTAAACACTTGAATGGCCGCAATCATATTAATTCTACCACAAGCTACCACAAGTTCCATCACCATATCCGAACCCATTTCCTAATCACGGTCGTTGTAGACTACAGCGCACCATGTATGCTACACCCTTCTGAATCATCTCCCTGCGGGCAAGAACACGTCAGATCATGGATAAGATGCGGAAAATATTCAAAACCTCGCGACGCTATTGTTCAATTACAATATTATCTGCATAATGTTCAGGTTTAGTCATCGATACAACGTGTACTTGCCTGCAGTGTCACGGTCATTGCAGCTAAATGCAAAACCGTAGGCCTATTCCACATTTCCCATCTGCGCCAATGTTTGGTAACAAACAACCGTCTTGGGCAAGAGGCGCCCTCACGTGCTGGGGCAGACTTCACAAGGTCCCGCCTTTGAGCCATAGTAGCTACGTCGCCTCGCAAACCATAATCTGAATTACCATGGGCAACTATCGATACATTCCCGACTCGGAGGAGCAGAAGAACTCGTACTAACCATGATTCATCGAGAGACACCTATATGTAATATCGTCGAGGCTACAGGAATTAGTAGGCATACAGTGAGCGGGATCAAGACGACTTTGAAGTTGACTCAAAGCGCAGAGGGGCACATGGGCAACCCGAAACGCTTGGGTCACCGGCTCATGCGGCTGCCATATTTGGTTGTTTGTAACCAAACCTTTGCGCAAACGGGAAATGTGGAGTAGGCTAGCTGTAATCTACAAATGTCAAATGTTACATAAGTCAGAGCAAAGCTATCCTTGATCAACTTTATTGAGAGTTGCAGATGTACACGTTGGTCAGAAGTTTAGTGAGGGGAGTTCTCTGTGTTTTGAGACGGTTCAATGTGTACCGAGTGTTCTCAAGTCTTTTGCTGTCATCGTCATATCAAATAGCGGTGGGCATGCGTCAGCTGTCGGCGGTCACCGGTCAAGAGGTAGGAGGGGCAATCAGCATCAGTTGTTTGGACCAGACCGCGGTGTAAGTATCCGGGTACGAAGCACTCAGTCATCTAAAACAATCCTCATTGACCTCAAGCATAGATGACCACGCTCAATGCGCCCGGTCATTGCTGGACATCCACATTCCTTTCGCGGATGAAGAAGTTGCGAACCCACATGCGTGTCGTAAGGGACCCTGTAGATCGAGTTCACAAGGCCGTCCATCACTTGGCAGATCTTGGCGGTGAGGAGAGTGGCGTCACTTTTGCTTTCTAGCAGTTGGTTCGACTTTTCAGCTTACATTCTCTTTCATGATCTCCAAGTCCTCAGTGGGCCGGAAAAGGTCTAAGGTCGCTGTTGCTTACTGAATCAAGGCCTGGTGTGCTCTTCCATCCGTGATCACGACGAGCTGCTGCTACAGATCTCGACTTCGTCTGCAACCAATGGTTATAAACTCGGGACTTCGTGTTATCACTGGATAATCTCAAGCAGTTTGGTTCTTGGACTCGTATGGACTTCAACGACTGGGCACTGGCACTTGGCACCGTGACATGGATGGCTCGGTTGCCACTGGGGACTTGATATGAAATTGGACATTGGTGGCTGGTCAGCATGGACTCAGCGCTCGGTTTAGGCTGCACTGACATTGCATTCTCCTTTCACAGATACCGCTCCAAACTCGGATGTTCACTTGGGGTCAGATACAAGTCACGACAAAGTGTCGTACGGTTACTCCCTCGTGCACAACATGAGCTACAATTGGGACTGGAAATACCGCTGGTTTTGGAGAAGCTCTCGAGCTGGAACCAAACACCTGCATTGGCGCAACTATATTTCCTGCCCGCACCGTATGCTCAAATTTTCAACGTTCGACTCGAACCCATGCTTGAACTCAAAATTGCAACAATGCAACATGATATCATTTGACAAATGATCTTGCCTCAAAGCTTTCCTTATGTTTCTCTGACTCTAACACCTCTCGGAGCTTCTTGCGCACTATCTCATTTGGATTCACTGGTAGTCTAGCGACTGCAGAATCGTGGCTTTGGAGGTTAGATTACGGTACTTGGCCATCGAGCGTCCGTGGAGTCATGCTTCAGGGTTCAGCCTCAGGCCTCAGACTTCGACATCACGTTCTTCAAAATCTCAATCGAGTCCCAGAGCTCAGACTTCACCTTAGGAATTACTTAGCTATAATTCTCGGGCCTTGGGTGCTTGTATTTGTGCCGATATGCGACTATGCAAGTACACGAGGCGTGAGGCTGGTATACATACTTTTACATCTGTACTCGAGTAGACATTTCAAAATTCTCTACTTTGCTGTTTCACGAACTCGGACTCGGGCTTGGTGTTAAGCCTCGATTTTACAGATTCGCGTCAGACTGAGACATTGTAAGGCTGGCGCTTACAATCGCCATATATAGGTCCCGGGTAGACGACTGATGACCAGTCGTTTACACTGCCTTTTCACCCACTGAAACATCGAGTCCTGGCAGGCGCAGGTGGGGATATAATGTCGATGTTTCGGATACCGTGCCATCCTTAGTTTGTGATTTTCCTTAAGCCAGTTCACAGGCACCTCTAGCCTGCGCCACAACTGATTATTCACGAGCGGACAGCGCATTACAACTGCAAGCTGTCGTCGATATACATATTTCCATCTCAGGTGCACAGCCGTCTGTACCGAAAAGAAATTGGGAACAAGCTGTTTCTTACATTTTCAAGCTTGAAACCGCAAAATAGAATAATATTGCTGCTACCTCTATCCATGCGCATCCTCAACTAGCTTCGTCTATTCCTCCATTCCTCCAAGATGTTGATAATATGCATGTCATTTCCCTCTCTCGCAAATTCAATGGCCGTCTTCCCGGATCCATCTTGCAATTCGAGGTCTGCCCCAAGGTCTAAGAGCAGCGATGTCATCTCCATGTTGCCCTGCTTGACTGCTGTATGTAACGGGTACGACGGTGGTAAATAATTACCAGGATCATTCACGTCCGCTCCATTATCCAGTAGGTATTTTGCAGTGGTGAGGTATCCTTTGTGAGCTGCCGCTGCTAACGCTGACGATCCGTTGACGTGTGCGCCACGCTGGAGTAAAAATCCCACCATCTCTGGGGAATCATAGCGAAAAGCGGCATACGCGAGAGGAGAGATTGTATCGTTGGATATTGCATTCGGATCTGCTCCCAATGAGAGTAGATACCTGATAAACTCCTTGGAGACCCCTTCAGAAAGCGCAGCTGCAAGAAGTGTTCCACGTCGCTCATAGAACTCGGTTATGCATGCTGGATTCCTGGCGTAGATGAGATCGAACGTCTCGATGGAGTTGCTAGCTGCTGCCGCGCGAAAGACTTTGTCGTCGAGGTGGTTTGGATGGTACAGATTGAGAAGATATTGAACGATCTTGTCTTGCCCATTACATGCTGCATCTTCGAGCATGTCGAACACGAAGTTATCGGTCATAGTAATTGAAGAATTAGACAGGATGGTTGATAAAGTAGGGAGATCGCCGTTAGCGCAGGCTTTGAGGGCTTTGGTCTGTGACATGGTGGAAAGATGACAGACCAAAGTCGAGCACATATGAGAGATAGTCTGGTTCTAATTCCAAATGGAGTTCGAAATGGCTGCTGCCATGTAGACGCTTTGATGAGCATTGTATTGGGCCATTGTTTGTCAGCGCCCACAAGCGCCCACCGTTCTATTGGCAGTTTGTGTGCACACACTCATGGACGGTTCAATGGTCCCTGCCCTTTCCTTCGCAATACCTACCTCAGGTTGTTGGCTTCAATTACACCAAATCTGGCCGTCTGGGCCCCCTCCGCACGTTGATCTCTTTAGTCGGAAGCGATCGAGCAATGCTCGTGTCCCCGGCAGTCCTTGAAGGCTTGAGCATGAATGCCGATGGACTGTAGAAAACTTTGCCCAATGTATACTGCTACGCTGTACGCTACATTGTCACCCTCTCCGCTCTGACCTCTGATCTATTTCAGTCGACACCTCAGGCGCTCGCATCAGTTCGTGTGGGTTTTATGTCCACGAATTTCATGCATAAGTCACACGTTCACGTCTTCAGTAGTCCCTAGTGCTCAGAATCAGTACCGAGCAGTTAGTCCTAGCACAGAATGCAACACTGCTACTTCGCTGAACAAGTGACACGTAGATGATAGTGGGTGAGTTTGGTTCAAAAGTCTAAAATGAAGGGAATGTGAGGAAGAAGAGCGAAGACAGAGGACAGAAGATGAAGGAGGGGAAGCGGAGCGGGTGAAGGAGTGAGAGAAGGAACAGCTGAAATAGAGAAAGGTAAAAACTCACAAAAGAACCCCGTACAAAACGCCAATGCGCTAGAATAGCTCGCCGCGGCCCACCACAGGGTTTGAGCGGCGCGGGAGGTGTGTCAGCATTGAGCGTAAATTTAGATAGGTTGTGTAAATCGAGTAAAGACGTGTCCGTCGATTATGAAATAATCTAATCAATCCAATATCAATTTAAGTATAATCGCGGCTACGTACCGCACTGGCAATAACGCGTAGTACAGGACCCCTGTAGTACTTTAAGACAATCCACGTTGAGGGCTCCTCGGCGCGCTTAATACCTAGTAATGACTTACTACGAGAACTTACATTCGTGCGATGTTTTTGGGGTGAAAAGAGATGTATATTTGATTCCTAGCTTACATCCTTATATACTAACTACTGCAGAGTATACTAGAGCGTTACAGAACTCTCTACGACGTTATACAGAACTCTCTACGACGTTATACAGAACTCTCTACGACGTTATACAGAACTCTCTACGACTATGGAGAATCTTTAAATGAGTCGACATCCGAGTCATTTGCATAGGCGCTAAGCCCTTCACGCGCCACGCACCGGTAATTCCCGGTCGTCGTGATGCGAGACTACCATAACAAGGTGAAAGAAGCCACAACCGCGACGACAGCGACGGTGGAAGAAAAAAGGTAAGTCGGAAAGGTGACCCCACACGGTCAAGTGCTAGAACGTATGTAGCTGGCGCACATGATCATAGACCTCAGTGAATCCAGCGAAGCAAAAGAAAGTAGACCTTGAATATTTGAATGATCATCGATCATTGATCAGGCCTTCAATCCCGTTCCCTGTTATCACTGAGCGCATCCGAGTCGCGTACTGGTAATTGAGCCAACTCGAAGTTGTGGGATTGGATCTATTCTAGGCGCTAGTGACCTCAGAAAGATAAGATCGATTTATAATCCAAAGGATTCTACTAATCTGTGGAACGTTCAAGTTGGAACTCAAGACGGTGATCATACCATCCATCTGACTCTACCACTGACTCGGTCTCACCCGGTTGCTCCTTTTGAATTGGCCGGGCTGTTGAATATGCCGTCTAATTTGTGAATTGCGTCAATGTACCAAAAATATCTGGGGGACACTCTCACGGTAGCCCAAAACTCAAAATAAGCCCTTCTGCCCGGAACTAGTCTTCGTCAAAGAGTCTTGTTGCTTGGTCGGTAAATAACTTGAAGGGTACCCTTTTATGTCAACGTTCACAAACACAATAGCACGTTTGTGGAGCATTTATTTGAACAATTCGTATTAATAGGAGTATACATACGCCTTGAAGGTTGTGAATTGAATTAGCGCTGCCTCAAATTTCGCCATCGCAATGTCTTGTGGGGCCATCCTAGCATAAGTTTTGAGTACTTGAACAAGCAGTGCTCATCACCCCGTTTCATCTTTCTATTACCTTTCTATTATCACCTTTCGTTTTCAAAATGTACCATTCCTAGAGGGTCAGAAGGGTCATGTTTGCAATAGTGACGCCATTTGTCGAACGACTGATGACTTTCAAATGAATCCCTCTAGCACATTCCTCATCATGTGGTGGATCCCTGAGCGTTCAATAGTGGATGCTAAGCCTCACAGAAATATACAACGCCCTGTTCCTGGTCCAGCACTACCGTACAGCGCAGAAGTACAACTCCGAGCACAAAAAGTTTCTATACGTGGCAAATTTCCTTTTTCTCTCGTGCTCGTGGTCTTGGGTAGGGCACACGTGGTCATTTGCCACAACGTGTCGTAGACTAGATGGGAAGGTTATTCCTTCCGTGTAAGTAAATAATAATACTATTTAGGCGCAGCCTCGATGCCCTGTAAAAATTTCGAACCCAGCGGGCATGATAGCACTAGGTTATCCCAGGACTGGCCGTGTGGTCTTGTTTGAATGGTATTCTTGGCGCACGTTCAAGTTGTCAATTCAAGCACTGCAAATGAATTGATAGAACAATGCAGCCCAGTGGACTCGGCTATTCATTCGTCTCTTGATATAACCGTAATGTATGAACGTGCTCCGTAGATAAATTTTGGGGTTTGAACCTTGAACCTAATTTGAACATAGCGCAATGTCTTCTGCAACTCGTCCACACCTTACCACCTTTGTCGAGCCTGAGAGTATAAGTAGATCAATGCTTGATACAAATTCTTCGTCTCCTTGATTCACTACTCTTCACAAACATGTCTGACCCCACCAACATTCTGCCTCCCCAGTTGACCGAGAAAGCGAAGGCGGTCTCTCAGAACAACCTACTCCACGTCTCCGTGCAAGTCGTGCTTCCTTCGCTCGGGCATGGCCATGGACATGGTATTCTCCCACCTCCAATTCCGACCCTCAATTTTACCGGGGTGTACGACGTGAAGGAACTTCTCGGTGAGCAGGATTTAACTGCGAAGCATTCGATGACCAAGTATTCCTGATGATTTATTATTTACCGCAACTTTCACTTTTAGACCCAAAACGCGAGGCCGACGGGAAGATTACTGTGGAATCAAACCTCACACCCCCCCTCAATCAAACTTGCAAATTCAAAGTCTCCAAGTCTGGCGGGAAAGTTACAATCGTTTTTACTTCTCTTCTTCTTCCCCCCAGGGAAGTGGCTAGGGTAAGTGATCTTTTGAAGTCGGCGAAGACGAGCTAATTATCTTTCTTCGGCATTACCCTACATGTCCCATTTAGTTCGAAGGTATGTACAGTATCTCGATTCGTGTCTGAGTTTTAGTGATTGATCGCATAATAATAGGCCACGGTGATCTCCGTGAAGGCACTGGAGTAGGACGTTGGGGAGATGCGTTGTGGCCGCTTACTGATCTTCATAAGCCTCCCCCGAAAGGCGTTACCGAGGATGCGGGGGCCGTCTCCGTAGAAAACATCCTTCGTATCACCGTGAAGTCTCCTTTGTTTGGGAAGCCGCTTCTGCCACCTCCATTCCGATCTCTCCAGTTCATCGGCGTGTACGACGAGAAAGAACTTGAGGGTGAGTTCATAATTGTATCTAACACACCTCAACCACCAAATTTCACTTTTAGACCCTGAGCGCGAGGCCCAAGGGAAAATTACTTTTGAATTTGACCATGGTTTCGACCCCGACCCCGAGAACAAATTTGAAGTTTCCAAGTCTGGCCAGAACGTCACCATCATTTTGACATCCCTTCTGGACGGCAGGGAAAGGGCTAGGGTACGTAATACTCTTCTCTGAAGACTATGAGCTGGGGCTTATTTTTATTTGTTCTCTCTTTTATTCTACCCGTTCACACTGGCAGTTCCAAGGTATGTACACCCTCGTAGATTCCAAAACGATACCCATAATTTATACTACTCAAGGCCAGGGCGATCTCCGCGAGGGCACTGGAAAAGGACGTTGGATCGATGGGTTGTTGCCGGTGCCTCCTGTTGGGAAATAAGCAATTGCAAGTGGCGAGGCGAGTCGTGTAACGAGAAAGTGCGAAGCGATGTTCTATCCAAGAGCCTGTAACTGCCAGTGTAAAAATAGCTATGCGAATCATGACCCAATGCTTTTGACAAATCACCCCGTTTCGGATGTAATCATAGTCACTTTCAAAAACGACTCTCGGATGACGTCATCCACAGGCGCTTAGGCTTGATAAATAGAAAGAAGGTAATCGTTTATTGTTTAGCGCCCGTCTTGCTGCGTCTTACCTTTTGCGTCGGTCGGGTCATCATTCGATCACAAATGAATATAAATTGAATTCGAAATATTGGCGTCTACGAATAAGTCCCAACCGATTGAATCTACCGTCCCAGGGAGCATAATATGGTCCAACCATTGACTTCAGTGTTCGAAAGTCGGGAGCCCGCTTTTCTTTCCCCCCAATCCTCTGCCAGTATAGTAATAGGCCATGATTTTCTGGGTCCTAATTACTCGTGCAGTCCAGTCTCCAATCCTCCGCTTTAGGGAGCATTTATCAGAATGACCTCCATCTCTCCCGTTTCCCAGTGCCCGTTCTGTTGAACTTCCGCTTGATTGATTCTAGATCGGCATCTGTCCAGCGGATGTCTTCTGTGTTATTATACCTCTGATATTTTCTGCACTGAACCACCCTCGAGCTCGAACCTTGGCTTGAATGTCGTCTGATTTATATCCACAATATTCGACCATAGTCGATTATGTGAGGGTGGGTGGTCAGTTTTTACTCAGGCTTCGCGGCGGTCAATGCTACAAGTTCCAACTACGACTATTTGTCGGTGCCCTCAACTTTATTCTGACCTGAGGAAGTTGCGTGGGTATGCACCGGTCAGAAGCTTAGTGAGGCCCCTACAAGTTGGCGGCTGAGATGGATCAGCTATCGGTAGACATGTGTTGAGTGTCGTTCTCAAGCCTTTTGCTGTCATTGTCCTATCAAATAGTGATAGGCGGGCGTCAGTTGTGGGCGGTCAAGAGGCGGGAGGAGCGATCACTGGCATCAGTTGTTTGGACCAGACCGCGGTGTAAGCATCTGTGCCCAGGTGCGAAGCACTCAGTCATCCAAAGCCATCATCAATGTCCTCTAGCATAGACGACCACGCTCCCTTTGTCCAACGCGCGGCTACCCCGGTCGTTGCTGGACCTCCACCTTCCTTTCGCGGATGAAGAGGTAACCCCATGTCGGTGGCCCATCACTTGGCGGATCTTGGCAGTGCTAGTGAGGAGCGGTCCTCCTCCTGTTGTCCGCTGCTCCTCTCATAGGATACAGTACGTCCACCCCATTTCTCTCAACCACGCTAACCTCAACCCTTCCTAGATCAAAGTCGTAGCCATATTCACCTCGATCCTCCAAAGCGTATTCACTCTTAGGAGGTTCGTTAATGGGCAGTCGCCTCTACTTCGTGAGTTTGTCCTCTTGCCTCCCCTCTTCCTCCTACCTCTCTCCCGCCTTCCCCTCCGGGCCCTCCTCTTTCTCTCCTACCCACAAACCCCAGATTGCTAACTCTACTCCCACCCATAGACATATTCGGAAAACTCGCCGGCGCACTCTCTATCGCGACATGGCTCTGGATTGGGCTCCTCCTCATATACAACCGCCGTCCGCAATCAAGCAACCCACTAAGCAGATCGTACGCACATTGTGTTAAATTTGGGGTGGATCGGTGAGTAGTTTTTTTTCTTCATGCCTGGGTTTTTTCTACTAGGGCAAAATCAGATTTTGACGATTGTTCGCTAACTATCTTTTTTTCTGGTGATACGTAGCCGTAGGCACCATGCTCGCAACACAAATTCCCTATGAATGTGCCGCTCAGACGCGATGGTGTGCCGCGGCGATCCTTTCGAGCGCCTTGGTTTTGCACCGGCTTCTTCTGTAAGTTTTTCTCTTCTCCCCATTCGATTCCTCTCCTCCCTTCCCCGCTCCTCTTCTTCCCTCCTCATCTTTATCTTCCTCCCTTAACCCCTCCCTCTCCTTGCTTCCCCACGTCCCTCCCCGTTCCCATTATTTTCCTCAACAACTTCTAACCTAAAAAAACCCTCACCAAGCCTC
>Ga0247742_10001167_pt1 | contig 18920 bp, 18 predicted proteins | sample UWRJL208509C2_FD_180944 | JGI IMG/M metagenome (GOLD analysis project Ga0247742, IMG submission 180944) | Plant litter microbial communities from Arlington Agricultural Research Station in Wisconsin, United States - UWRJ-L208-509C-2 | ecosystem: Environmental > Terrestrial > Plant litter >... | reverse complement strand
TGCTTTCAATATTATTAAATCCATCCTCCTTATAGAATTCATCCTCAAGAAAACTCACTTTCTTCTGTACCCGGATAAAGGAAATAGACTCATTTACCATTATCCGCCTGATCCACCCCTCAAAACTTCCCTTGTGCTCAAAATTCTTAAGGTTTGTAAAGACTTTCATAAAAGCCGTGATCATTACATCTTCTGCCTGCTGAATGTCTTTTATATATTGTCTGCATACACTTAACATCTTTGGAGAAAACGTAGTATAAATCTTCTGCTGTGCATGTCGGTTATTAGCGACTGCCAACTGTATGATTTCGTGTTCTTCCTGATGTAAGTTAATTACTTTCAAAATGTTTCTATAGTGTTTCTATTAGCATAGACGATAAAGGTCAGGAAATAGTTGCATGGATATTAAATATTTTGAAAATAAATTTAGAAGAAAATAAGAATAGCCAGTAAAATCAAGGCTTGAGAGAAGAAGTATTTTAAAACAAATGTTATTTTTTCCTTTCAATAACATAATTAACCATCAGTATCAATGCGTCTTTATATAAGGAATCTGGATAATTTTGCAAAAGATGCAGTGCCTCCTGCTGAAATTGAATCATTTTATCCTCAGCATATGCCAATCCGTTTTTATTTTTGACAAAAGAAATAACTTCTTTAACCCTTGTTTTGTCTTTATTATGATTCTTAATGGAATTGATAACCCAGCTTTTCTCTTTCGAAGTACAGTTATTCAGAACATGTATTAATGGAAGCGTCATTTTTTGTTCCTTAATATCAATGCCTGTTGGCTTTCCAATCGCTTCGTCAGTATAATCGAACAAATCATCTTTTATCTGAAAAGCCATCCCTATGAGCTCTCCAAATTTACGCATGTTTTCTACCTGTACAGCATCATCTATAATTGATTTTGCACCAAGCGCACAACAGGCCGCTATTAATGTAGCCGTTTTTTGACGTATAATTTCATAGTATACTTCTTCAGTAATATCAAGTCGCCTGGCCTTTTCGATCTGCATTAATTCACCTTCACTCATTTCCCGTACGGCAACTGAGATGATTTTTAGCAAGTCGAAATCTCCATTATCTATAGATAGCAATAAACCCTTAGACAATAAGTAATCCCCTACCAGAACTGCGATCTTATTTTTCCAGAGCGCATTTATAGAGAAGAATCCTCTGCGCCTGTTACTGTCATCCACCACATCATCATGAACAAGCGTGGCCGTATGTATTAATTCTATCACAGAAGCTCCTCGGTAGGTCCGTTCGTTTACATTTCCTCCTGAAACCATTTTGGCAGTCAGAAATACGAACATTGGCCGCATCTGCTTCCCTTTTCGATTAACAATGTAATAAGTGATTCTGTTGAGCAACGCCACTTTGGAAGTCATAGAATCATGAAACTTCTTTTCGAAAAGTTCCATTTCCTGAAATATGGGCTGTTTAATTTGCTCTGTTATCTTCATGTACTGTACAAATATAGCACTAAAGAAGTGAAGAGACAAAGGTTCGAATACACAATATTTCCATTTGATTAAGCTTCTTTATTTGCCAACTGTCCACATGCCGCATCTATGTCTTTCCCGCGGCTCCTCCTCACTTTCACAATGATATCGTTAGCCTCAAGTCCCTTGATATAAGCATTGATACTTTCTTCAGAAGCCTGCTGGAATTCACCATCATCAATAGGATTGTATTCTATAAGATTGACTTTACAGGGAACATATTTACAGAACTTCACCAAAGCATCTATAGAAACCTTATTATCATTGATACCTTTCCAGACCACATACTCATAAGTAATTTTACTGCGGGTTTTAGCATACCAATATTCTAAAGACTCCCGCAAATCAATTAAAGGGAAATTAGCACTGAACGGCATGATCCTGGAACGTATCTCATCTATAGCAGAATGTAGTGATACTGCCAGCTTGAACTTTACTTCATCATCAGCCAGTTTTTTTATCATTTTGGGAACACCCGAAGTGGATACAGTAATCCTTTTTGGGGACATCCCTAATCCTTCCGGTGATATAATCATGTCAATTGCCTTAAGAACATTATTATAATTCATCAACGGCTCTCCCATGCCCATAAATACTATATTCGACAGGGGCCGGTTATGATAAAGTTTACTTTCATTATCTATAGCAACTACCTGGTCGTAAATTTCACCGGGACTCAGGTTACGCATTCTTTTTAACCTTGCGGTAGCACAGAAATTACAGTCAAGACTGCATCCCACCTGGCTTGATACACAGGCAGTAGTCCTGGTATTGGTTGGAATCAGAACCGATTCCACAACCAACCCATCATGTAAACGTACTGCGTTCTTTACCGTTCCGTCCGAACTGCGCTGCATATGATCAACCTTAATGTGGTTGATCACAAAATTATCTTCAAGCATCTGCCGGGTATTCTTCGCAACATTTGTCATATCGCCAAAACTGTGGGCGCTCTTACTCCACAACCATTCATATACCTGGTTTCCCCTGAATGCCTGATCACCATTAGCTACAAAAAAATCGCGCAACTGCTCTTTTGACAATGCCCGTATGTCTTTCTTTTGAGTTTCCATGCCGCAAAGTTAGATATTAGAATTGAGATTTTAATACTTCTGTGCTTTTGATTAACTAATTAGCGTTTTTCATCCATTGCATGTGGTTACAGGAAGTATTTTCTACCTTTACAGAAAAAATTAAATTATGCATTTCCTATCTGATGATTTAGAAGAATATATTGAACAGCACTCTGAAAACGAACCTGAGCTTTTAGCCCGGCTAAACAAAGAGACCTACCAAAAGATATTACTTCCAAGAATGCTCAGTGGTCATTTTCAGGGACGGGTATTGAGCATGCTCTCTAAACTGGTACGTCCTGTAAATATCCTTGAAATCGGCACTTATACAGGTTATGCTACATTATGTTTATGCGAGGGGATACAGGAAAAAGGAACATTACATACCATAGATATCAAGGAAGAACTGATAGATTTCCAACGTAAATATTTTGACCAATCACCCTGGGGAGCACAAATCACACAGCATTTAGGAGAAGCAGTATCTATCATTCCTACACTGGAGGCGAAATTTGACCTGGTCTTTATTGATGCTGATAAGGAGAATTATATCAACTATTATAACCTTATAGTCCCGAAAATGAACAAGGGAGGGATTATATTATCCGACAATGTGCTTTGGAGTGGAAAAGTTGTACAGCCTTTACAGCCAAACGATATAAGCACCAAAATACTTCTTGAATACAATAAATTATTAAAAGAAGACCCAAGAACCGAAACAGTCTTATTGCCTATAAGGGATGGCCTGACCGTTAGCCGGATACTATAATTAATTATTCTATAAACGTATTTCTCTTGACAAAATAATCATAAAGCACAAAAATCAGGTTCCCTGTTATAATCCCACAAAGATAACCACAGAGTATATCTCCTGGATAGTGGAGTCCAAGATAGATACGGGTATAGGCAAAAATTAATGGCCATAAGAACAGCAGTGACATACCCCTATAGTAAGGTTTTAACAACCTGAATATAAATATGGCTGCAGCCATTGAATTGGCAGCATGTCCCGAGAAAAAACTATAAGAGGAACTCTGTTTTACAATACGGATAATAGTATTGACAGTAGGATCATTTACTGGACGGAGTCTTTGGAACTTATATTTAACAAAATTGGTAAGTTCATGGGTTATTGCAATAAGTACTGCAATAAAAAGAATTACAGTTAACGTCTTTTTTATACCTATTTTTTTATGGATCAGATAGAATAGAAATATAAAAAAAGGAGTCCAGTAAACCTGCTCTGTAAGCAGTAGAAAAAAAGGATCATAGGATTTGGAGCCAAGACCGTTTAAAAAAATAAGCACTTTTTTATCAAACGATAATAGTTCATCAAGCATTTTACAGTTGCCTTTTTATCGGACCTGATAATCCATCCAGAGTTTCTTTTGCCTTTGTAATTTCAGTAGTGATATCTGAAGTTATATCTTTAATATTAATAGGGTTTTCCGGTGTGTTATCAGTCATCATCTTGGTAAAGTTTTGCTTTACACTTTCTATTTCTTTGTTAACACCACCTGTAAGTGAATTCACATCAAAGCCATTTGCCTCAGCACTTTTAGTTATTTCACTTTTTATATCATTAGTAGCGTGTTTTAACTGTGCCATTGCTTTTCCAAGTGTACGTGCTATTTCAGGAATTTTATCAGACCCGAATAACATTAGTGCAATAAAAATGATAAAGATCATTTCTCCTCCGCCTATACCAAACATAGATTTTTATTTGAATATTATAATTGCCAAAGTTACAAAGATTTTACCTTCCTGATAAAACTTTAAGATTTTAATCAAACTTGGATTTCACCTCTTCTTTAGGCCAGCTATTGTTTGTCACATCAACATCTGCAGTTTCAAGCTTTGGATCGATTACAATTTTCTTAATTATTTTCTGAGTAGCAAAAGTCCTTGACACCTCGCTATCATTCATTCTCCATATCTGCGCGGGAAACACCTGATTCTCCGTTGTACCGTCTTCAAAAGTTAATTCCACTATAATAGGCATAACCAGACCTCCTGGCTTATTAAAAGTCACCTGATAGAAGTATTTTGGCGCAGTAAGTTTTGCCCTTTGCTCAGTAGTAAAATTACTTTCGAGAAATTCATTTAATGGCTTTACACTTTTAACATCAAATGCCTTATTCATTCCTGGTTTTAAATCCTTGCTGTCTTCTGCTATCATATATACCTGCGGACCTGTTGTCGTCAGTCTTTTTCTTCTGGAAGGCGGTGCCTCAGTAAAGTTTTTTGGTTTTTGGTCACTTACAAAATAACGCTTTACGTCCTTAATTCCAATATCATTAAAATCGGTTGTATAAAACCATTCTCTGAAAAACCAATCCAAATCCACAGCAGAAGCATCTTCCATAGTGCGGAAAAAGTCTTCAGGAGTTGGATGTTTGAATTTCCAACGGTTGGCATAGGTCTTGAATGCAAAATCAAATAATTCTCTTCCCATTATAGTTTCACGAAGTATATTCAGGCCTGCAGCTGGCTTACCATAAGCATTATTCCCAAATTGCTTGATACCTTCAGAATTAGACATAATTGGTTCCAGGTTCGACTGGTCTCCACTCATATACGGAACTATTAATCTCGCAGGACCACGCTCTACAGGAAAAGCAGCATCCCATTCGATCTCAGCAAGGTATTCCATAAATGTGTTTAAACCTTCGTCCATCCAGGTCCATTGCCGTTCATCACTGTTGACAATCATCGGGAAGAAGTTATGTCCTACTTCGTGTATAATTACGCCTAACATTCCAAATTTAACACGGTCAGAATAAGTACCGTCTTCTTCCGGCCGGCCGAAATTCCAGCAGATCATTGGGTATTCCATTCCCTGGTCCTGTGCGTTTACAGAAACAGCTTTAGGATAAGGAAAATCAAAAGTATGTGATGAATAGCTTTTCAGGGTATGGGCAACCGCTTTTGTAGAATACTCTCCCCATAATGGATTCCCTTCTTTTGGATATACTGAAATAGCCATAACATCCTTTCCTCCTAATTTTACAGCCATCGCATCATAGATGAATTTCCTTGATGTAGCTATTCCAAAGTCACGAACATTTTCTGCCTTAAACTTCCATGTTTTTTTCTTTTCAGAAAAAAAGATTTCCTTTTCTGTAGCTTCTGCCTGTGTAACAACTACAACTGGTTTGTCATAAGTTTTTTCAGCCAGTTCATATCTTTTTACCTGTTCAGGAGTAAACACTTCACTTCTATTTTGCAAGACTCCTGTAGCTTCCATAATATGATCTGATGGCACGGTGATATTTACTTCAAAATTACCAAAAGGAAGAGCGAACTCACCATTCCCCCAAAACTGCATATTTTGCCATCCTTCAACATCATTATAGACTGCCATTCTGGGATAGAACTGCGCAAGTATATAGAGATTATTGCCATCCTTAGGAAAATGCTCATAACCGGAACGGCCTCCATCGAGCATATAGTTATTAATAGTATACCACCATTTTATTGAGAATGAAATTTTCTCACCGTGTTGTAGAGGCTTCGGTAAATCTACACGCATCATTGTCTGATTGACAGTATAAGGCAGGTTATTTCCCGATTTATCCTTAATATATTCTATTTTGAACCCACCATCAAATTTTTCCTCCAGGTATTTTCTTGAAAATCCCTGAACCCCAATTGAAGCATCTGGCTTCGTACTTTCTACCAAAGGAGATTTGGAAGTCTTCGCACTTTGATTTTGATCGAGCTGTATCCAAAGATAATCAAGCTGCTCTTTGGCATTATTATGATAGGTTATGGTTTCAGTTCCATATAACTTTTGTGCTTTATCATCAAGCTCTATATCCATCTTATAGTCAGCCTGCTGTTGATAATATTCCGGGCCTGGGGCTCCCGAAGCAGTCCTGTACATATTTGGCGTAGCAAGCAGGTCATACATCTGCCTGAACTTATTGATATCCTCATGACCTGGCTGTTTGACTTTTGGGCTTTCCTGTGCCAGTAATGAGGCAGAGATCACAAAAAGGACTGAAAAGAAGTTTATTTTTCTCATAAAATAGTAAGATTCTTCATAAATAGGGAGACTAAAAGTAATTATTTTTTGCTTCAATATATACTTTTAATCCATTTTTAAAATACCATTAACAGTGTCTGTAGTAAGCAGAAGGCTCTGCTTTTTCCCGTAGACAGTCGTTTGTATAATATTTTGCTGTTCGTTATTCAGGTCTGTCAATGCAGAATTATAGATTTCCAAAGAGGTAACCTTAGCAATATCTTTTATATTATAATAACAGATGACCACATTCCCTTCAAGTTCTTTGCTGCGATAATTAATTATCTTTTTCTGCCCGTTTACTTTAATGGTAAAATGCTCAGCCAGATATTTTTTCATCAATTCTATATCCCCTGGAGACTCATTATTCTCCCCTACATGTGTTTTTTTATGGTAATATTTTTCCAATCCGGCATTTAGGTCATCTATAAAAATCCTTGAAGTGATTTGCAACATCTTTTTCTCGGGAGCAAAATTGATTTGGTATATCGAAACATAGAATTTATGTGCTGCCATCGAGGTCAGCATAAAAAACAACAATAGTAACGCAATTTTCTTCATACCTCAAAAATACTTAATCTTTTTTAGCCAATTTGTACTCTTTGCTTTTTTGAATCAGTAAATCGATAAGTGCAAACTCCTTTTTTGGATCCAATAGTACCCTAATATTTGGTGTATTTTCACAATAATTTAGAAAAAGGCCTATTTCATCCGGTTCAAGCTGTAATGTATTGATAAAAAAACTCTCAGGAAAGCGTTCTCTTACCGCTTCTGCAAATATCTTTTTCGATACATAAACGATTTCTTTTGCTCTCGGTTCTGGACCCGAGGCAGCCCCAAACAACAATTTTCCCACAGCAATAAAATCAAACATATATCTGGTATCTACATAACCCGGCATCAGTTTATTGGCAGGAGAAGACTCTGTATCATCCTCAAACTTCGTTGCAAGAGCAAGCTTCACATCTACAGGTTCAAGAGTTATTACCTTGATGTTCTTATCGTCGGTCTGTAAATTACCTGTCAATGCATAAGGAGATATAACTACCTCATCCAAAGGGTTAATAAATGACTGTAGCTTAACCCGCATCACATGAACATTGAAATTTGCTTTAGTTAAAACAATTCTTTTGGATTCAAAAGCCATGTTTGAAAACACAAGTGTATCCTTCTCCCTCGCATATAATGTAAAATAACCCTGATTATCAGATATAACGTATTTCTTTGTACTAATATTTGTTATATTCACATTCGGGATACCCGCCAGGGAATCACCAACAATCTGCCCGTTTAATATTTCACGGGGAATCTGCTGAGCAAATACAAAATTCATTGTAAGCAATAAAAAAAAGTAAAGCAGGTTATTTTTTTTCATCTTTAAGTAGGGTATTATATTCAAATGCTAATTCACTCATAACAAAAGCAACCATAGGGCCATTTTTAGCATTAATTGCCGTAACAAATTTCTCATTCTCTATACAGTAATACTGAAATGCCTTAATATAATCCTTAGGGATTTTCAGCGTATCTGTATAATAGGAATCTTCATATAATCCATCCGTTTTTCTAAGCAGGATTTCTTTTTTCTCAAGTTTCAGCTCCTGTTTCAATAGTTTAGTTCTCCCACTTATCCAGTTGATCAGTGCATCGGTACCTATTGCAGCTCCCGACATTGTCCCGAAACTTGGGTATACTTCAATACCCGTTCCCGCTTTTAGTCTTCTTTCGGCAGGGGTAAGAGATTTTATTGGTTTTGATAGTATACCCAGTGACAATGCATTAATATTATTTTCTGAAATCTCTACCTCATCCAACTGGTTAATTTTTGAGGTCATCTGAATAATAATAGTCCCTGAATTATAATCTGTATCTTCTATAATCTTTCTCATATAATCCAGATGAACTGCCGAAAACACCAGTAGATCTTCTGTTTTTGCAAGTATTGCAAATTTCCCATCCACATCCGAAATCGCCTCCTTTTCATTAACCAGATTGATTATATGAACTCCTTGTACAGTAGCATCTTTTACCACTATCCTACCCGATATGAGTTTCTCTTGTGAAAAAACAGAGTGATTCACAAGCAGTATAATAAATAAAAATATATAGCTATTTCTTCCCATTATTATTGAGCAAGTTATATTCACGGGCCAGATCAACAATAAGAAAGGTAGCCCGTGCTTTATCTTTTGAATTAAGTACTTCTGCAAACCTACTATCTTCTGCCAGATAATAATGAAATCCTTTGATATTTTCTTTAGCTATCTTAAGATTATCTATATAAAATGAATCTGGATACAAACCATCCAGATGTTCCAGAAGAAATTCTTTTTTTTCTATCCCCACCTCGTTTTTAAGCATTGTTGTCCTTCCTGAAAAGGCATTCAATAGTATATCCAGAGGCCCACTGGTTGCTGTACTCAGCCTTCGTTCTGCTGGTGTATATGCTTTGACCGGCTTAGAAATTATCCCCATTTGGACAGCATCGAATTTCACAATCTCAACCTCATCAAGCTTATTAACCTTAGAAGTCATTTCTATTTTCATAGATAACGCCGCAAACTCATTCTCTTCAACAATTTTACGCTGAAAATCAAGATGCTCTGCCGATAAAATCAATATATCATCCGTTTTTGCAAGAATAGTAAAGTTACCATTAAGATCTGATATGGCTTCTTTTTCATTAACCAAATTAATTACATGCACTCCCATTGGCGTTGCATCTTTGACTATTATTTTTCCATTAATGAGCTTTTCCTCTTGGGAGAAAACAAATTGGGTCAGAAAAAATAAAAAAATAAAATAAGTAATGTTTTTTTTCATAAGCAGTTTAAGGATATATATTGGATTGCCAACTCACCTACCAGGAAAGTAGACATTGTCTTGTTCTTACTGCTAAGCGTATCAACAAAACGTTTGTCCTCTACAAGATAATACTGAAATCCTTTGATATAATCTATGGGTATCTTTAATTTTATTGCAAAAAAATTGTCATCATACAATTCTTGTATTTTTTGCAGCCAGAATTCCTTTTTTTCTGTAGCCACATCCCGTTTCAGCATCGCAGAACGCCCGGAAAGCATATTTAATAGAGGGTCGACAGATATAGAGCTATTTAATCCCACTTTGGCATCAATTCCCGTGCCCGCCTTTAACTTTCTTTCTGCTGGCGTATAGGATCTCTGCCCGGCCGGTATAATCCCAAGTGAAACAGCATTAATATTTTTGTATTGCACCACTACTACTTCATTTAACTGCTGAGCCATTATTTCAAGGTGTACAAACAGCATGTCATTTTGGATATCCGAATCGGTTACAACAACTTTTAATGCCTTAAACTGAACAGCAGAAAACATCAGGGTATCACATACCTGAACCGGGATTGAGAAATAGCCGTCTGAATCGGTAACCGCATATTTTTCAGTCTCAATGTTGACAATATTAATTCCTTCACGGTTTGAAACCTCAGTAATTATCTTTCCTTTCAGATTTTTTCGCATCCCAGATTGCGGCCGGCAATAAAGTGAAGAGAATAACAGTAATAAAAACAGTAACTTTTTGGCCATTAACAAGGATCGTTTAATTGTAGAATGAAATCTCTTACATCTGTAAAAGTATCTTATAGTGTTCTAAATTAATTACTAACGCAGTCGTAAAATTGTGTTAATTAAAACAGTAACTTTTTTATCAGGCAGCAGTCTGGAAAGAAAACAGATTTTTTATCTTTAGCACAAATAAAACCAAATGAAAAATCTGATAATCGCCAGTACTTCCACTGTACATGGCGGGGACTATTTAGAATACCTGTTACCAGAATTACAACAACATTTTAAGGATTGCAAAAACCTGCTTTTTATTCCTTATGCCAGACCTGGGGGAATTTTGCATGAAGATTATACTGATAAAGTGAGAATTGCTTTTGCTAAAATCAACATTAATGTTAATGGTCTTCATGAATATGATTCACCCATAGAAGCAATACAAAAAGCAGAAGGCATATTTACCGGAGGTGGCAATACTTTTTTACTTGTAGCACAACTATACAAATTTAAAGTAATGGAAGCACTGGCAACAGTCATCAAGAATGGCACGCCTTATTTAGGCACCAGTGCCGGCAGTAACATTACTGGCTTGACAATGCAGACTACAAATGACATGCCCATTGTATATCCACCTTCATTCCAGACTCTCGGTCTGATACCTTTTAACCTAAATCCGCATTATCTTGATGCCGACCTTCAATCCAAACATATGGGGGAAACACGGGAAACACGGATTAAGGAATTCCACCAGTTTAACAGCACTCCAGTTCTGGGATTACGGGAAGGAAGCTGGCTTGAAGTGAAAGGGGATAAAATACTCCTTAAAGGAATCCTAACAGCAAGGATCTTTAGACAGAGTCAAAATCCTATAGAAACAGAAAGCGGAAGCGACCTGAGCTTCCTCAAATAACAAATAGGCTGTCCGAATAGACAGCCTATTTGTTTGATTGATATTATACGTTTTATAATACCCCTCTTATACGGCTTTTTCGAGTCTTAATCCAAGTAAGTCTAACATTTGTTTTATATGAATCAATAGTGAGTCACTACGGACTCACCCCGAAGAAAAGTACTATTTAACTCCCAATAAATAGGTGTCGGCATTAAATTTTGCATTATAAAAAAAAGACTACCTAAATTAGGCAGTCTTTCTTATGCAAATTGCTTAAATTATTCTATAATTTGGTATCCCTAATACTTTTCAGATAGCTATTTTTTATGGTGCTGATCTTGAATCAGCACCATAAAAAAAGCCCTAAATTTTCATTTAGGGCTTTGGAGCGGAAGACGAGGCTCGAACTCGCGACAACCAGCTTGGAAGGCTGGAGCTCTACCAACTGAGCTACTTCCGCGTTACAACGGTGCAAATATAAGCAATAACTTTTCTTAGTTCCAAGCTTTTTTTGAAAAAAAATTGGAATATTTTAGAACGTAAAAAACATTTTTACGTTAATTGTTTTACTACTAAAAAGTTATACCCATATTTGTACTACATAAAATTTTAAAAATAAATGCAACTAATAAAAGAAATAGGCATATTCGAGACATTTCCTGTAAGACAGATTGTTTTAAGACCTGGAAAACCGGTTGAAAGTTGCCATTTTGATGGTGACGATCTGCATACCACCCATCATTATGGACTTTTTAATGATAATAAAGTGGTAGCGGTAATCACTGTGCTGGAAAATCAATTAAAAGACTTTGATATGCAGCGACAATTCCAGGTGCGTGGAATGGCTGTTCTGGATGAATTTCGCGGAAAAGGTTATGGAGAAGACTTATTGCTTTATACAGAAAACCAGATTAAATCCCAAAATGGTGAATTAATCTGGTTCAATGCTAGAATAACCGCTGTGGGCTTCTATGAGAAATCTGGATATCAAACTTTGGGTCCTGCTTTTGAAATTGCAGATGTTGGACAGCATTATATAATGTTTAAACAATTGAATGCTTCCGATATTTGATTTAATTTAGCTAAGAAACGAACTTAGCAATTGCTTTATGGCTTCTAGAAGGATGGTAAATAAATAAACAGGATTTACCTTTGATCGTATTAATAATTTCTTTGGTCAAAGCTACAGGAATTGCAGGGCAACCTAAACTTCTGCCAAGTCGATGATTGCTTTTAATGAATGATTCCGCAACATAGTCGGCACCATGCATTACAACTGCTCTTTCTCTGGCACTATCGTTAACCCCTTTCTCAAGGCCATCCAGTTTTAAGGAAGCCCCGTGTTTACCATTATAAATTTCTCCGGTTGCATAAAATCCAAGACTACTTTTGAAAGATTCCGGTGAGTTTGAAAAAGAGTTTGCAAATTCATCTCCCGTGTTTCTTCCGTGAGCAACAAGCGAATTATATAGAATGGTATTAGTTGTAAGATCGATTACCCAGAGTCTTTTCACATTAGAAGAAAGACTAAAGTCTACTAGTGTAAGGATATCTCTTTTGATAAGCCCCTTTTCTTTTAAGCTGTAAAAACCTTCTAATCCTTCGGCAAAACTTTGTAGGTTTGGCAAAGAAAAATTATTGGCATTTAAATGGCTGTAGATACTTTCTGCTTTCATTTCAAAATCTGATTTTGTAGAAGCGGCAGCAATAGCTTTTGTCGGAGTTATTTTGTGTTCGATTGGGGAAAAGCTGGTCAAAAAGAACATAAATACTGGAAAAAATTTGTACATCATTGACATTATAAGGTTTAGATGGATTAATTTTGGCTGCTAAAATAGCTATGTTCTTTATATAAATCAAATTTGGTGCCAGTTTTAACTTTTCAAAGATTCTTTACATAAAGAGTTACATAAACGTCATTTCACAAAGTATATTGTAAAGAAATTGTTAATTTTTATTTTATTTTTATTTTTGAAGCACAATAAAACTCGTATGAACCAGTTTTTTAAGTTTATTTTTTTAACCCTGTTACTGTTTTCTTTTCAGTCACCGGCTCAAAAAAAGATACTCTTAGCAAAAACTGCTACAGAGAAAATCACTATTGACGGAAAACTCAATGAAACAGCATGGAAAACCGCTCCAATAGCTGATGGCTTTGTAATGTTTAAACCTGATAACGGGAAAATTATTGACAGTACTAAACGAACAGATGTACATATATTATATGATAATGAAGCTATTTACATAGCTGCTACATTATATGACAATGAGCCTGCGAAAATATTAAAGGAAATTACACAGCGGGATAATACTGGTACTGCTGATATGTTTGGAGTTTTTATCAATGGCTTTAATGACGGGCAACAGGATTTTCAGTTTTTTGTGAGTGCTTCGGGTGTGCAAATGGACAGGATTGCTACCGAAGATGGGCAGGTTGCACCCGACAATACCAGTCAGGACTTCTCCTGGGATGCCATTTGGGATAGCGAAGTCAACATCACTGATTTTGGCTGGACTGTAGAAATTAAAATCCCTTACGCAGCACTTCGTTTCTCCGAAGCTAATGTACAGACCTGGGGACTGAATTTTTATCGTGGAATAAGGAGAGACAGACAAACTTATACCTGGAATCCGATCGATGCGAAAATAAATGCCGTACGCACACAAAATGGGGTGCTTGAAGGCTTAGAAAATATCAAAACCCCTACCCGGCTTTTCTTCATACCTTATTCCTCTTATTATTATGAAAAAAACCAATCGGGTTCCGAAAACAGATTTAAAGCAGGAATAGACATTAAGTATGGGATTAATGATTCATTTACAGTGGATGCTATTCTGGTTCCCGACTTTGGACAGACTAAATTTGACAATGTCATTTTAAATTTAAGCCCATATGAGCAGCAATTCACTGAGAATAGGCCATTCTTCACAGAAGGAACAGATTTGTTCAATAAAGGTAATCTTTTTTATTCCAGGCGGATTGGAGGAAGTCCACGGTTTATTCCTGAAAATCTGGATAGCTCTAATGAATATGTAGCCAATCAGCCAGCGACTGTAAATTTACTTAATGCAACAAAAGTTTCGGGGAGGACAAAACATGGATTAGGTATTGGCATTTTAAATGCTGTTACAGAAGCAACTTATGGGACTATCCAGAACAGCGTTACCGGAGAGAAGCACAAAGGAATTGTTGAGCCATTAACAAATTACAATATTTTCGTACTTGACCAGCGGTTTAACCAAAACTCATCTGTTTCATTGGTTAATACCAATACCTCACGAAATGGCAAATATAGGGATGCTAATGTAAGTGCGCTGGTATTTGATCTAAATACAAAACAGAACACTTATAACTTATCGGGGGACTTTAAGTACAGCGCAATCAATACTGTTGTTGATTATAATGGATTTAAAACATCACTGAATTTTGAAAAGACCAGCGGTAAGTGTCGTTTTTCAGTTTTCGGAAAATACATTTCAGCCAATTATGACATTAATGATCTGGGATATGCAACCCAAAACAATTATTATAATGCGTATGCCGACTTTAGCTACCGGATATTAAATCCGACAAAGCTTTTCAATACATTCCGGTTTGATTTAAAATCAAGTGTAGAAATCCAGAATAACACGGGCAAAATACAGGATAATTTTTATAATGCGGGAATAGAAGGGAATTCCAAAAAGAACGATTACTATAAGGCATTTATACAGTTAAATCCATTAGAAACTTTTGATTTCTATCAGCCTAATGCTGTGGGACGTTTTTCTTATGTCCCCAGAAGCTTCACATCTAATCTTGTTTTCTCTTCCAATTATAACCGTGCTTTTGCAATCGACCTGAGTGGTACATTAAAAACATATGACGAAAACCAGAGACAGGAGTATGACTATTACATAAGTCCGCGATATAGGGTTAATGATAAAATCCTTTTGATTTATTCATTTGAATACTATAAGGCTACAAACAATCGAGGATTTGTATATAATGACGGACAGGAAATTTATTATGCTCAAAGAGATATAAAAACTATAACCAATGAGCTTTCCGGCAAGCTTGCCTTAAATAATAAAATGACAATAAATCTTACAGCCCGTTATTATTGGTCTTTTTCGAAGAACAATAAATTCTTTGCTCTACAAAACGATGGTTATCTTGCGGATACTGATTTTACAAGGGATTTGAATGAAAATTTGAACGCATGGAATTTTGACCTGTCTTACTCATGGTGGTTTGCTCCTGCAAGCCAAATCTCTATTTTATACCGGAACAATGCTTTAGATTACCGGGAAGAAATCGAAAGGAAGATAGGAAATAATTTGAAAAATCTTTTTGACAACGGCCTAAACAATATTTTCTCTGTAAGTTTTCGTTATTATATTGATTATAATAGAGCTAAGAACTGGTTTTAATATTTTTATGACCACATAAATGGATCATACACAAACAGTATAAGACGTTTTATTCCTATAAGATTTAAAACAAAATTAGCATTACGTAATCAATAACCCTTTTAGAAATGATTTATATTTGCTTAAAATATAAATTCCATGAACAAGAAAGTAATCCTAATGATACTGGATGGCTGGGGTAAATCTCCCGATCCAAAAGTTTCTGCTATAGATAATGCAAATATTCCTTTTATAAATAGTTTATATACCAAATATTCCAGCGCGCAATTAAGAACTGACGGTTTAAATGTTGGTTTACCCGAAGGACAAATGGGAAATTCTGAAGTAGGACATATGAACCTTGGAGCCGGAAGAATTATCTATCAAGACCTTGCAAAGATAAATCTTGCTGTTGAGAACAAAAGTCTAAATAAGGAACAGGTATTGGTTGATGCATTCCAGTATGCAAAAGACAAAAACGTAGCTGTACATTTTCTTGGGCTAGTTTCGGATGGAGGAGTTCACTCCCACACTTCCCATTTAAAAGGACTTATAGATGCTACGCAGGATTTCGGCTTGGAGAAAGTTTTTGTACATGCTTTTACTGATGGACGTGACGTAGACCCTAAATCCGGAAAGCATTATATCCAGGATCTGGAAAATTATATTACGAATACTAAAGTAAAACTTGCTTCTGTTATTGGCCGTTACTATGCTATGGACAGGGACAAACGTTGGGAAAGAATAAAACTTGCCTATGATTTACTTGTAAATGGGGTTGGAACAAAATCCAAGAATGCTATTGAAAGTATAGAAGAAAGCTATGCTAATGATATAACAGATGAATTTATACAACCGATCTTAATGGTTGATGAATTTAATAATGCGTTATCAACTATCCGTGAAAATGATGTTGTAATTTTCTTTAATTTCAGAACTGACAGAGGAAGACAATTGACTGAGGCGCTGTCACAAAGAGATTTCCACGAACAAAACATGCACAAACTGAATCTGTATTATGTTACACTGACTAATTATGATGAAAGTTATCAAAATGTAAAAGTTGTTTACAATAAAGACAATATTACCGAAACCCTTGGAGAAGTTCTCGAAAGAAACAATAAAAAGCAGATCCGTATTGCTGAAACAGAGAAATATCCACATGTTACTTTTTTCTTTTCGGGTGGAAGAGAACTGCCATTTGAAGGAGAAACCCGTATATTAAAAAATTCGCCTAAGGTGGCTACTTATGATTTAAAACCTGAGATGAGTGCTTTCGAACTTGCCGACGCGCTGGTTCCTGAACTTGAGAAAGGTGAAGTCGACTTTGTGTGTCTTAATTTTGCCAATGGAGATATGGTAGGACATACTGGAGTAATGGAAGCTGCCATTAAGGCCTGCGAAGCGGTAGACAAATGTGTAGAGAAAGTAATCACTGCTGCTTTGGAAAATAATTATACCACACTTATAATTGCCGATCACGGAAATTGTGAGACCATGATTAACCCTGATGGCAGTCCAAATACTGCACATACCACCAATCCAGTGCCTATTATCTTAGTAGACCCTGAGTTAAAAACAATCCACGATGGTGTTTTGGGCGATTTGGCCCCTACCATTCTAGCATTGATGGGAATCGAAAAGCCACAGGCTATGACAAGAAATTCATTATTATAATCTATACAATAACTTTATTGCATCTATTACTGTCTTAGAGAATAAGTAACGAAAGCCTGGACATTACGTTTCAGGCTTTTTAATTCTACAAAACGATTCATAGAACCCTAAAAATGATAAAAACTCATATAAATAACTTATTGAAATAAATTGTATTTTTGCACACTGAAATTGACAATCATGATTATACAAAAAACAAGGGAAGAAATAGAATTGATGCGAGAAAGCGCATTGCTGGTTTCAAAAACATTAGGAATGATTGCCGGGGAAATAAAGCCGGGAATTACTACTTTACATCTGGACAAGCTCGCAGAACAGTTTATCAGGGACCATAATGCCCTTCCCGGCTTTTTGGGATTATATGGCTGCCCGTCAACACTACTCACGAGTGTTAATGAGCAGGTAGTTCATGGACTTCCGACAAACCGCCCGATTGAAGAAGGTGACATTGTATCAGTTGACTGTGGGGTGCTTAAAAATGACTATTATGGTGACCATGCCTATACTTTTGAAATTGGAGATATAGCACCAGAAACTAAAAAATTATTACAGATAACCAAGGAGTCCCTTTACGTAGGCATCCGTGAATTTAAGATCGGAAATCGTGTAGAAGATGTAGGAAACGCAATCCAGAAATATACTGAAGCCCATGGATATGGAGTTGTACGTGAATTAGTAGGCCATGGTTTAGGCATGAAAATGCATGAAGATCCGGAAATGCCTAATTATGGAAAACGTGGACGTGGAAAAATGTTCGTTGAAGGAATGGTTGTTGCGATTGAGCCTATGATTAACATGGGAACTAAAAATATCAAACATTTAAAAGACGGATGGACAATAGTTACTGCTGATAAAAAACCAAGCGCACACTTTGAACATGATGTTGCCCTGGTTGACGGTAAGCCAGAGTTATTATCAACTTTTGCATATGTCTATCAGGCATTAGGAATTGTTTCTGATGAAGAGAATGAGTTTAGAAAGTTGCCATTAGTCCTATAAATGAAAAAGCTTTTTAAATTCATACTGAATACAATCCCGCGCCCATTATTGATAAGGCTTAGCTATATTGCAAGGCCCCTTTTGGCTTTGGCCCTCAAAGGCAATAAATTCACTGATCCTATTGATGGCAAAAGCTTTCGTATGTTCCTTCCTTATGGCTATGGCACACAAAGAAACAATGTACTTTCTCCAAGTACGCTTTCGCTTGAACGGCATCGTTTATTATGGCTCTATTTGAATAATGAGACTGATTTTTTTACGGCGCCAAAAAAGGTACTTCACTTTGCTCCTGAGCAGGCTTTTTATAAACTGTTCCGCAACCAAAAGAATCTTGATTATACCACTACCGATTTGTTTTCGCCTTTGGCAGATGTCAAAGCTGATATCTGCGATTTACCTTTTGATGATAATTCGTATGATATCATCCTTTGTAATCATGTATTGGAACACATTCCTGATGACACAAAGGCAATGCAGGAATTGTATCGTGTGCTTAAACCTGGCGGGATGGGAATCTTTCAGATTCCACAGGATTTAAAAAGAGAAACTACATTTGAGGATAATTCTATTACTGATGCGAAGGAACGTGCTGCCATTTTTGGGCAGTATGACCATGTAAGGGTTTATGGAAGGGATTACTTCAATAAATTGAGAAGGATTGGTTTTGAGGTAGTCGAGGAAGATTACACAAAAAAAATAGCACCGGAACTGGTGGAAAAATATTGTCTTGCACCGGGTGAAATTATTCCGGTATGTTTTAAATAACAAATAACATTAGGAATTTTAGAACATCAAAATTTCATTCATTTC
>Ga0247742_10001166_pt1 | contig 18942 bp, 28 predicted proteins | sample UWRJL208509C2_FD_180944 | JGI IMG/M metagenome (GOLD analysis project Ga0247742, IMG submission 180944) | Plant litter microbial communities from Arlington Agricultural Research Station in Wisconsin, United States - UWRJ-L208-509C-2 | ecosystem: Environmental > Terrestrial > Plant litter >... | reverse complement strand
TTATTCTTTGTGAGTAACCAGTAAGCGGCTGGTCTACAGGAGGCTGATGTTGAGCCTTGGCCGAAGGTTGATCATGTTCTGCTTCAATGCAGCGTGGACGGTGCTGTTCTCAGCAATCTACGTGCTGTGGTATATTGACGGGGCAAGTCATTTTCTGGCGAACGTCGCAAGCTCTGTCATTTGGCTGCTCCTTACCTCTGCTTTATGGGTGCGTTCGTAGTCTAGCATCCTCGCGCGAGCCGTTCTGACAGTCGACATTACACACAGGGCACAGCAGCTGGGATCATGCACAACACAAGAACAGGCTCAAACTGTGCAGGACTCCCGATGATATCCAGGTGTCGACAGTCATTGACAGTGGAGGCCATTGGGTGGACCGAGTTTGGGCTTTGCTCATGTGCCCTGATCATGACCTGCTTGTGGTTGCTCGCGGGCAAGTTGAGATTGAGAAAGCACAAAGATTCCAGTGGGTTTGATTCGGCCGGTGATTCTTCGCAAAGGCTTGTGTAGAGCAAGTGTAGAGCATATGTATGTATGTACCTATTTCAAGTTGTACGTTAGCTGAAGAGAGGAAGAAGGAGTTGCTATTCTCGATCTGGCCGTATGTCAGCGATGTACTGGAACGGGCCGCGGCCGATCTTGACTTTGACTTCAAAGTTCACATGGCCGATGTCATTCTCCTTTCTTTCCATCGACCTGAGGAGCACATTCGCCCAGGATCACTATCGCAGCCTGGGTGTCATCAAACTTTACCATGGACAGTCGGCCACAAGGTGTCCACCAAGCTGAGGACTACCTGCAGGCAACTTGTAGTCATTTACTCGAAACCTCCATGATCGACACAGACTCAGAACTTGAAGTACCAGCCGAACCGGAAGGTCTCCTTGGAAGTGGACCTGAAGAAGATGTACAGGCAGCAGAGGCTGAACAAGCCGCTGCACTTCGGAGGTGCAAATCGCTGAAACGGAGAGCGTTTTTCGTCCGGACGGTAGCGCTCTTGTGCGCATGTTCGTTGAGTATAGGGAGTCATTAGTACGCATATTCTTTTCCAGCTGCGACTAGATTTTCCTAAAGGCCTACCATTTTAGCTCCTCCAACATTCTAGGGCCTTTAAAGAGTCGTCTTCATCGAGAGCTTGGGACATCACATACGGAGTTCGGACTCCTTCTGTCTGCGTACAGCTTGAATAGCACTTGGACGCCTTTGGTAGGCGGCGTACTAGCAAGTCGACTGGGTACAACAATCACTAGCATTTTGGCCACCGGAATCATCCTCTTAGGTGCGCCATCGATTTCCCGACTGTCAGTGACCCAATGTTCATCGATGCCAAGGTCAATTATGCCTCCTGCTCGGAGACGTATGGGGCAATGTGCGACTTATGGCGCTTGGGCTATTTATTTTTGGCCTTGGGGTCAGTCCTTTAGCTGTGGTTCAAGAAACAATCATCGTCCGATTTTTCAAGTCGCATGGTCTTGGAGTGTCGATGGCGTTTGGGCTCATTGCGGGCAAAGGTGCCTCATTTCTAGCTGCGCGGACGTCATACCCTCTCACCGAACATTTTGGTCCGCGAGCACCATTCTATGTTGCGACTTCCCTTGCGACACTCTCTGTCGTGATCAACCTGGTGTACATCTCCCTTTCCAGGTGGCTCGTTGATGGGGCTGGGGCTGAACTTGAGGCACCAGATATTAGCGAAGAAGCACGACGCCGGCTATCTATCAGTATATCAGAAGCAGAAGCACTAGAGAAAGTTGCTAAGAAGAAGCAAGTTCATGTTCGTCAGATCACGAAGCTTGGAGATGTATTCTGGGCGTAAGTGCACCGGAATTTTGCAAACCTAGACGTTGTCCTGATACTTGAAACAGATATATTGGTCTGAATATCTTATGTGGAATGATTTGGTCCCCGTTCACTCATCTAGCGGCGTACGTAGTCCCAAAGACTACAAGTGCTCTTACTAACACAGATTCTCAGAAATATCATTGAAACGCGGTTCCAATTGTCTGAGCGAGAAGCTGCTAATTCTGCATCATATCTACTTGCTGGTGCCTTGTTTCTGTATCCTTTGGTAGGTCCAAAGATATTTTCATTTGACCGGTGCTAAATTGGAACATACAGTGCGGCTTTCTCGTCGACAGGAAGAAACATAGGGCAATCGTCGTCGAATTGCTTCTCCTGTCTTCTGTCTTGACGATGACCGCTTATATCTGGTTTGCTTTGCCACCAGCGTGGACGAAGACTCCGGTGCCCGCCATTGTCTTCTTCGCCATTGGCCATGGGTTCTCACCACGTTGGTCTCTCATTACTCTGAGATGACGATCTCACCAACGAATACCCCTAGTTTTACTGGTGGTACTGGTGCCGAGAATTGTTCCTCTCAAGTTCGTATCCACTGCTCTCGGTGCCCACAAGAGTGTAGGTGGTGTCTATCGTTCTTTACTAGGGGTCTTACGATTTACTCTTGTTTCAGATGGAACAAACTGGTTCGGTCCTTCTACAAACGCTCGCAGGTGTCCTATTGGATTCTAAAAGGGCGGGAAGTAAAGCGCAAACATTTCAAGACCTCCTCAACTCCTTTGTCGTCCTCAACATACTTCAATTCAGCACAATATTGCTTCTCGCATATTTGCAGTACCAGAAGGGTACGGTCTCAGGGGGGTCCCACTCTCGTCTGGACTCCGCTGTGGACAACCTCCAGTCTCCGGTATCAGAAGATCAGCGGGCACCTCTGCTAAGCAACGGCGACGGTCATGGTCATCATCGGTATTCTACTGCAAGCGAAAGTACCAGACCACGGACTCCACGAGACCTGATTAGAAGTAGAGCAGAGGGTCGACGAGGAAAAACGTTAGCTACTCTTTGCATAGTCCTCGTTATGACTTCCTGGGTATTATTTATGACGACAGCATGGTTGAAGCTCGGAAAGAAGGGAGCTCGCTAATTACAAATGCTTCACGTACCGAATTTACATAGGTCGATTGATCTAATCTTATCAGATGAAAGTACTGTTATGGAGATTGCCGGACCAACTGCACAGTTCCACTCAGCCTCCCTTTCCGCTTTCGTCGATAGTCAAATATTATCCGCCGTCGGGCTCAACATCGTCAAGCAAAAGGTATGCCATTGTGATCATCGTTTCTTAAGTCCAAGACACTGAAATCCATCTCGACAGCCGCAAGATGGGCGCATACAAATACATTGGGGAACTTTACAAAAAGAAACAATCGGATGTCCTCCGATTCCTGCTTCGCGTGCGGTACGCATCCCATCATGTCCCCTTGCGAGTTATATGCTTACTTGAAGCTGGCAGCTGCTGGGAATATCGTCAATTGAACGTTATCCACCGTGCGTCTCGTCCATCTCGCCCCGACAAGGCTCGCCGCCTTGGCTACAAAGCCAAGCAAGGCTATGTCGTCTACCGCATTCGTGTCCGCCGTGGTAACCGCAAGAAGCCCGTCCCCAAGGGTGCGTGTGCTTTGGGACTGGCTGGAGTTATAACTCATATTTTGGATGTATAGGTGCTACCTATGGCAAGCCCGTCCGCCAGGGTGTGAATCACCTCAAGTTCCAAAGGGGTCTCAGGAGTACTGCTGAGGAGCGTGTGGGCAAAAGATGCGGAAACTTGCGGGTACTGAACTCGTACTGGATCAACCAAGATGGTGTTTACAAATACTACGAGGTCATTCTGGTGGATCCCAACCATAAAGCGGTGAGTTTTATTGATCTTATCTTGACCTGTTATTTAGGTTTGAATTTTTGTTTTCAGATCCGCCGTGACGCCAGGATCAACTGGATCGTTAACCCCGTCCACAAGCGTCGCGAAGCTCGTGGTCTCACCAGCATTGGCAAGCAGGTGTGTTTTAATCTTAGTGAAAACCTCCCAGGTTCTTATCTATGCTATTCCTCTAGAATCGCGGCTTGGGCAAGGGTCATCGCTACAATCACACTCCAGCACGCTCCACCTGGAAGAAACACAACACTCTCAGCCTCCGCAGATACCGTTGATTTCTTCCTTCTTTTGCATTTGTTACTGTCTACCATGTCCTCGTGTCGCTTGTATGCAATCTACCCCAAAATATGATTACGGCCATGAATCGAGACATTATATGAAGGATTATCCCGAATGCTGTGTGCTGTCCAGATGAAATGCAGAGTCTTGGGCAAGGGGACAATGTACAACACGAGGCAAGGGTGAGGGCAGGGGTGTGAAATTTGTGGTTGACAAACTGGGCACCATTTCGGCTCTGCACGCGCCAACATGCATCTTACGGATGGCCAAGTGTTTCATCGAAGAAAATCTTGGAGTGCCTTTTGGTCTTGTACCATCTTCATGAACTCCTTATAACGACATCCACCCTCCAGTTTCCCTGCCCACATTTCATGATGATCAACCACCTACCCTTCAGCCTCCTGTGTCTGTTAACCTTCCAGATTTCATCCAGCTTGGGCATACACGACAAGAAAACTCACCTAGTTACCCTAGAGAAGCGGAATTCTACCAACTACAACCCAGACGGCACTCCGTTCCTGTGGTTGCCTCAAGACGAGTACTCTGGCAAGACTTTTTACGAGTATGTGAAGCATCAGCGGCGTCTGGTAGACTTACCTACTAGTTGGTTTCTAGCCGGTTTAATTTCTTCAGCTACCCAGACCCGACCAAGTATGCGTCATGTTTCGAATCTATGTAACGATACTGACTATGAATCACGATTTCAGTGGTCATGTAAAGTGAGGAATAACCACTCACATCAATGCATGACGGCAACTTACAGACCATACCTCATGGCAGCTACGTCAATAAGTCAGCAGCATTCAGCTCCGGGCTAGTCTACGTTCAAGACGATGGCGTTGTAATAATGAAGGCAGACGATTTCACGAAGCTACCGAAGGGAACCTTCCGCAACAGGTGAGCATCTTTTAAAGAATCACAATGGACGCAACCAACTAAACTGCTGTAGCATTCGCATAGAAAGTCAGGCAAAATACAATACTGGACTGTTCATTTTAGACTTGAATCGAGCTCCTTGGGGTTGTGGTAAGTTCTATCCCTCTGTTTTCTCTTGGCATATTAACTTCATGTCTTTTACCAATAGCGACTTGGCCAGCCTTTTGGACAGTTGGAGGAAATTGGCCTCATGTGCGAAAATTTTGTTCTTTGTCAAAATTCAAGTTCTCTGACAGACCTACTTCAGAATGGCGAGATTGATATCATTGAAGGTGTTCATGACAATCAACATAATCAAGTCGCATGGCATACCTCGCCAGGATGCACGCTTGATACCAGTGCAAAATTCACCGGGAATATTACAGTGAGTCTTTTTTTCGGTTCCTCATCAAGATACCAATGCGGTTTGCGTAGGTTGCTGGTGGGGTACCCCATACGGAGTGCAACGCTTTCATCAATAGCAATTCTGGTTGCAGTATCACAGAATGGAGTCGAGCGTCATATGGTCCTTACTTCGACTCCCAACTTGGAGGCGTTTTCGCGATGAAGTGGGATGAAAACGATATTTCAATGTGTTCGTGTGTATATTCCTTTCCTCAAGATTCTTTCTAACGATTGGGTTTTTAGGGTCGTTCTATCGTGCTGCCATCCCCAAGGATATCACTATGGGCGCTCCAAACCCATCTGAATGGGGTGTGCCTTCAGCCAGATTAGCTTCTTCGAAGTGTGAGATCCCAAAGTTTTTTGCGAACCATTCAATTATATTCGGTTCGTCTCACGAAGCTATCTGATTCTCTTAAAGAATACTAATTGTCCATTGCAGACATTACCTTTTGTGGTAAGGCAATTTGTGGGTGAATTTGTGTGCAAAGTCTGACTGTGGCGTAGGTGACTGGGCAGGGAATTCATATGCTACCTCAGGATGTCCTGGAACATGCGAAGATAGGTTGATGGAACCCACGAACTTCCAGGTACGTTTCCTCCGTTGGTTCCAAGCTAGCCTCTCTTGACAATCTGTTGCAGAACGCAGTTTGGAGTATAAATTCACTCAAAGTGTATCGAAAACAGCTCTTGGCCCGGGGGGTGTTGAACTCCGCCTCGGTCCCGATAATATCACTATGGAAAGTTCACACAACAGTTGCCCTCGTTGCTCTATTGACCTGGGTTTCCTCATGACACAACTTTGGACCTCTATCTATTACGACTCGGCAAAATGACCTTCACGAAATATTCAACTTCACACTAATACATCTAGTAGCCTGTCATCTTTTGGAATCTCAAATAGATCTATTCAGATTACAATTTCCATACCAAACTCTCCTCATGAGGGACTCCCTGGTGTTCGGGTTCTCCGAAACTCGCTCTGAGAGGTGTCACGCTCACCCATCCTTTGCAAATGGCCCATCCATCAGAGCCCACAGGAAGTGACGTGAGAGGAGGATTGATCAGATCGACCATGTCAGGACCCCACTTGAACAAAAGGTCGCCTATTTCTTGACTGTCGGGAACATCTGCTGTAGTCTGGGCATTCGTAGCTGAATCTGGACCAGCCGCCTTCACTGAAGAGTCAGTCAACTTCCCTTCAGCGGAGATATGCTTGAAGAGACGGCCATAAGAGCTTCTCCACATCGTTGTCCAGCATATTCTGAGGCCAGTGTCCGAAAGAAGCCCTTCAATTAGAGGTATGTTGACGCTGTACATATCAACCTCCCCTTGGCGTAGTCCGTGTACATCCTGACCCCAGTTGTTCCATAATTGATTGATGATACGACATCCAAGTTCATGGGCGGGTTGGAAATAGGTTGTGGGAGTTGGGTGAACGACTGTTCCATATGAAATTGCGATCGATCGTATTTTTGACAAGGACGAGGACATCGCAGCACCAACAGTGCCGGATGACATTGCAAAAGCCGCTAATGTTGGAATATTCCAGTGAGCGTCAGATATTAAAAGCGTTATATTTCTGGAACTGACAGGAGGTGTTGCGACCGAGGTTAGGTCCGGAGATCTGGTGCGAATGGGTAAGTGGAATTTAACTCATGAGACAGAGGCACATTACCACAAGGTCAATCTCGTTTGGGTATAGATTATGAAGGGCTACATTTGCGCAGGTTGCTGGGGTCTGGCGGGGAATATTTGAGAACGATTTACGCGTAAGACCCAAAGGTTTCATACCCCATCTAACAGAATCCATTCCGTCTAAAAGAACACCATGTCAACAACTGATCGCGGAGAACATACCCGATACTCACCAGTTCGCCGTCTTTTAGCGGTCTGGACTTTAGCGAAATTTCGCCTCGACCATCGTTCTCAGGCTTGGGGTAGAAGTAGTAGCCTTTTGTGACCTCCTTGATGTGATACGCCTTCCCTGGCAGGATATTGGAGCAAAATCAAGACGCTATATCGGGACTAACCAATCCATGACTTCTGGCTGCTAGGAAGGACAACCTTCACGTCCCATCCTTAATGAGACATATTAATTTGCGGTGCTGCCCCAGTTGGATGGGCAGACCATACCGAGGTGTTGTGTTAGATGACGGTACAGTCCCCATAAGTAAGGTGATTCTTTAGGATTGGGTGGACCATCATCGTTCTAAAGTACATATTCAGCCAGTGATATGGAATATTTAGGGCCACTTACGGTCAAGAGCACTCTCGGTCTTGAAGACATTTATGTGGACGTTATCGGTGAGTGCGGTTGTGAGCCTTATGGCAGCGGTGCTAGAAGTCACGTCCAGGCACAGCCCTGCGATGGCTCAAATGCAGACTTGGACGCTCTAGAGCAAATCGTCAATCTTCCCTCCACTACTGCTGCAGGCCGGCTTGCTGCAACAGACTTCAAGACGGCTCTCTCAACATGTCTTTCACGCATGAGCTTCCGGAAGTACCTGTTCTGCCACCGCTGGGGATATCTTTGCAGGAAAAGTCAACCCCAGACATGGCCCTCACCAAGCCTGTATCAAGAGGCAACGAAGCACCCAAAGTCGCTCCATCTCCTTCGCCTTCCTTCGCAGACTCCTTTGCGACGGCGTACACCTCTCCTGTGGACGAGAACGATGAAATTTCTCGATTAGGACCCTCCTCTCTGGCACCACCACAAAGTCTGCGAAAATCTATCTCTGTCGACTCGTTTGCGAAGTACGGTCGCGATGGCGCTCGTTCTAATCGGAAAAATGGGACTGCATCTCCAGATTCACCGAGAAGTCCTGTATATGGGAGTCCTGTGGAGAGTACGGTACGGCCAGACAGGAAACCCTGGTCTGGTAGAATTCGTGGGGAGAGTCTGAGCTTGATGCAGCGGGACCATTGTATACCACCTGCGCTGGATTCTGATGGAGACCGCTACGATCCATTGACTTCAATTGAGCGATTTCGACGCGTGTCCTTGAAGAATCCAGATCCTCTACGGTCTGCCATTCGAGGAGGGGACTTGCCATTGCCTTCTCGTTCGCAGACTAGTAGCATGTCTGGCACACCCACAAATACCACCCCCCGTGAAGGACTTTCCCAAGTCCCTTCATCTTCCTCTCTCGCCTCTTCGTCCAAACGACCCTTCAGTTTTGCTGTGGCTAATCCGGGACGAAGTCGGAGTGGTAGCTTGGGGTATGCCCCTCCCAGTGCTCCCAAAAGAATGGTCATCAATACACACATAGCACCTCCTGTGAGTCGGATGTACCTACAGAAAAATAAAGTCATGCTGATGTTCTGGAATAGCGCCGGATGTCTCTTTCCACCAAGGACATTGTCCTTGTTGTCATTGGAACATCTAATTGCGGGAAATCTACGGTCATTCGTAAAGGGCTCTCGCCATTTGGATTGAGTGATTCCATTATAGTGCCCGAAGGTTCTACTTCTCCTTCATCATCTCGATGTGAGTCCTTTGCAGTGTCTGATCGTCCTGCACTGCACTGACCCCGTTCATGCAGATATTCGACGGACAACTAACGTTTCACTCAATCGACCGGATTCATCAGAGAGTTTAGCCTATGGCATCGAAGTTATTGAGGTGGATGCTCAGATTTCGAACGAAGGACTCGTCCAGTGGCCTCAGGGACTGCCACCCATGGATGGTATCATCATTTGTTATGATTCGTCCGACAAGAGCTCGTATCATCCAGTGGAAGCGCTCCTCAGTACGCAAGTCTACATCTCATTCGGCTCAATATGCTAATAATTTGGATAGAGACATACCGTTCAACAGATGTGCCCATCATGTGTTTGGGATGCAAGTCCGATTTGGCAAAGGAAGTGCCACCAGCCGACGCTCTAGCGATGCTCAGGCAATATGACACTGGGCTGATCGAAGTTTCAACTGTTTTGGACGGCGGAAAGATGAGGATGAAGCGGTCGTTTGAGTACCTTCTGAAGGCCGTTTTGCGTCAACGAGGTAATGTACCATGGACAAGATGTACCTGCATAGGTTCTGACCATCTGTCGCAGGTCCCAATCCTACTTTCGATGACAGAAATCCAGCCTCGCCGGATATCCTAACAAAGGGCGAGGCTAACGAATGGACACATACACCTGTTGATTCACCACTGATATCCTCACACGTACCATCGTCTTTCGTTTATGGTGGTCCCTTACAGGAGGATGATGACGATGGAGGCATTGCTACTCCCAATCACCGTGGCCCTGCATCACCAACTCTAACGCCAGCCACCAGAACACTACCTGAGCTCGACACATCCACGTCCAGGGTCAATGATCAAGACCCCAATATTCCAGACTCCGAAGAGCTTCCCCCAGATTCTGAGACATCCCCAGGCATACCAGAAGATGGAATTCACCAGGTTTTGGACGAGTCTAGGAATGGTATTAAGAAGGAACCGTGAGTGAAAGAGAGCTACGAATACATCCGCAGGCAGACCTGACAGTGTTTCAGACGGCCAACCCAGTGGGTACAACTTGACGAGTTACTGGACAAGCTTCTATTCCTGGCTATCAGCGGAGACGGTATGTGTGATTACTTTTACACTTTCACACAAAGTCTAAGGATCTTAGATCCCACCTATGGTACTCATTTCCTTCTGACCTATCGGCGGTTCGCCACACCTCGAAGTGTATTGCTCGCCATGCAGAAACGAATGCGGCAGCTCGATAATCCTTCCGGTGATCCTATGTTTGCATGTTTCGCACAGATGAGGTACGCTTTGCCATGCTTCGATTTCAATTCGCTTATGAAGTATTGTAGAATATGCCATCTACTAGAGAAGTGGATACGTGACTTCCCGCACGACTTTGCCGTTAAAGGGACTGTTGGCGCTCTCAATGCCCTCATCAAATCGATCATCTCCAAGACACATCTTCTACATTATGGCTCCGAATTCCTTCCGTTCCTTGAGGAGCTCCCGACACTTGTCGATCTTGACACAGCATGGGCCCTGAAAGCAGACATTTCAGATACCGACAGTGATGATTATAACGAGAACGAAGAGGATGATGATGACGAAACTCGAGTCGATCCTGAAGAACGAGAATCATTCGACGCATCAATTAACACACATGCTGCCTCTATGGCCACGAGCTCTACTGCAGTCTCTTTCCCATCCAGAGAACGCAAACACAGTCTACCACTGCCGAAAGCACTACTGCCGTCTCAAACATACGTTGTCTCTCAAGATCCTAACCCAAGGCAACATATCCGAGATCTCGTCAAACTTGCCCAAGACGTTTTAAACACGGACTCGGATGAGATAGCACAAGAGATTACAAGACAAAATGTTGCACGGTTTTTAGCCATCAAGGTTAGATTTACGACTTCAATCACTCATCATTATCCTAAAAGTTGTTCTTACAGCCTCGAGATTGGCTACATTACACATTTGTTTCCGGAAGGAAAACTGACATGAACGAAAGTATCGTCTACTTTAACACCATGTCAAACCACCTTGCAGACTGGTGCGTCCTTTTCAACTACATTATTGGATTGTATGTTGTGTCTAACTTCATAACCAGGGTAATCTCGCTAATACTTTGCCACGAACGGCCTCGCCATCGAGTCCGACAAATCGAGAAGTTCGTGGAAATAGGGCAGAGCCTGAGAAAAATGAACAATTATGCTGCCCTGCGAGCATTCGTGGCTGGTATCAATGCGGCCACAAACGATACCACTACCAAAGATATTTTCAAGGCGAAATCGCCCGAGGCCTCGAAGGGTATTGCATCATGGGACCGCCTGTTCCAGCAGCTCCGTGCACATCGCGCTTATCGTTTGGCACTGCGAAATTCGAAAGGGGCTTGCATCCCTGCCCTGTAAGTTTTCAATTCTACTTTGTTCTATTCACACGATTTACACCACTTCACATCGTTTTAGGGAAGTTCACATCGCGGATCTTATCAAGGCACATGAGGGCAATGGAGACGTCAAGGAGGAGGATCCCAGCAAGATACATTGGGGAAAGTTCAACATGATGGGTCGCTTTATCTCGAACACTCTCCAGTGCCAGGCTCAGTGTCGTAATTCAACGGAATACAATTATCCGGAACGGCCATATATTGCGGAACTATTCGTACGACGTCCTGTGATGGGCGACGAGGTGAGTGTGGGTATACAACCTCATGCCGGTCATTCACACTCCATCTTTTAGATGCAAAAATCACGGCTAAAGTCAAGTGAGGTTGACTACGAGGGTTCTCGAGGAGGTTTACGAGAATTGTTCTTTTGGTGATGTTTATTTCCTGCTTCTGTATCATTCTCGTCTTCATTATCTCTTGGATTACTTGCTATCCTGTTTTGTCGCTCTCTGTTACAATGTATATTCAGCCTTCGTGGATTCCACGCTCACGTTCAGTGGTATTCCGCTCAAATGTTTAAGTTTTCAAGTCAAGCTACCCTTCAGGCTTCAAGCTTCAACTACTGTCGACAGGCCCATAAGATTATGCGAAGATCTAGGTTCCTCAATTGCCAAGACGAAAACAGAACATGCGAAGAACAACTCCGGAAGAACGAATGTTTTTATATGAAGACAAACACGATCAGATGATTGGCTCAAAATTTCAAGCATATGTGAACGAATGCTTGATTGAAACCCATGGCAAGCTCGAAGATCCAGCAAAATACCCAATCAGAATGGACTGATTGTCTCCTTTCATTTCATGTCGATCGAACCTTGTGGCTTTCCTGGTTGATTGTCTGGATATGTAGAGTGTTTTGATCTATACTTACTGTGCATGTATATTGGCGAACTTTGAAAACGTGAGGCGTTTTGAATTCAATTCCCCTTCCTTTTTGGGATGAACAAGGGCGGCCCTTGACTTGCTCAACGTCAGCTTCACTGGCTTGAACAATCCTAGTAATGGATTTTTAGTCTCTGCATATTACCAACAGTTTCCCCTCGACATCTCATCTAAGGCGCGTCAGTCGATAACCTTGCTCTGTACCCAGAGTCAAGACATATTGTAACTTGCAATTGATCGTTCAGCATGACTTCAAACGCGTTCACCACCCTGGCGATTGGGCGTCTACCGGCTCAAAGTAGATGTTATCACAACTCTTGCTGTCCCGACAAGGATCTTATTGTGCTCTTCTCACGTCTGGGAGGCAATGATCGGATGTCTCTTTGGAATTATAATCAGGGAACAAGAAAATGGGATACGGATGTCGGCTCTGGTGACGCAAGCTCGACTGCTGTTGGAATGGCATGGAGTCCAGATGGTATGCGATCCATGCATCAAGGAAGACTGCGCTGACAGAGTGCGCAGGACAAAGTATAGCTGTTGTACGCGACCCACCGAGTATAGCTATCCACTCGATACAAGACGGACATCGTGTCCTAGTCTTACCAGTTGCGGATGGAGGTCGTTCTATTCATCTCTCTGGAGTCTGGTGGTTCCAAGACGAAAAAAATTTCAAGAATGGTTCTAACATTCCTGATATTTTTAAGAGAGAGCATATAATTGTACGTTGTTCCTTCTGGCTCATTGGGCACCTTTACGACATGACTTTAGACCGGTTCAGCGCATTCAGTGTTGAAGATGCTTCCACTGCTGGACCATCTCCAAGAAGAATCGGATAACGCCTTAGCGTATGTTTTGAACAGCTTTCAATGTCCTGACTCAAATCCTGATGCTCGCGTATAGCGCAACTGATGTATTCGCATTCCAAGGTACACGGAGTAGTACCCAGAAGTCCTCCGGTTTAGCCCCAGTCATTGAGACATGGCCAACGCTCGCATCAGACCCTATTTCCGCATCTATCAGTACCACTGCACACAGCAAGTCTACGTTGGAAAAAGCAGAGCTCGATGAAATGGACAACCTGAACATATCCAGCATCCTAGTGGCGGCAGATGACCAGGGGCATCTCTATTCGTTTTTAGACGGTATCTACTCTCTAGGATGCTTAAAATTGGGGCTTGAGTACGACTTTGGCGACCTCTTGAAGCATCCTTCAAAACCCTACTTTGTCGGCCAACCGCATTTTAAGCGGGCCGCCAATTCGCAGACACAACTTAATCCGATTGTTACGAACATGCCGTTACTCGCAACTCGCAAGGCGAGAGATCTAGCCAAACTTTCATCTACGGCCCGGGAGCTCTCATGGTACCTCTTGCGGGTGGTGACCGAAATGCGCGATACTTGGTATGGATCAGAGAGCCAAAGTGGTGCTCGAGAGCTTGGTCCAAAGTGGGTCGGCGCCCTCGAAGCAAAACAAAAGGAATTTGCGACCGGTGAGTGAAGGGCCTTTGACGAAGATCGTTGGTCTAATGCCAAGAAGATGTCGTGCCGAATCCCATTCTGGACCTAACGGCTCTCCTAACTACTGGGCGGGCTTCTGAGCCCCTAGTTGATTTCCTCGGGAGTGGACAGGATATGGGAGAAAGAGTAGGTACTTCATCCAAATACCATGGAAATCCTAATTGTATCTTCAGGGCATCCAAAAGTGGGAAACAACAGTTACCGAGGCGTTGATCAAGTTGCGGGACTTTAGTGAAAGGCGATATGCACCAGCTTTGCAGCGGTTACATCTGGTACTTGACGAGCTGGTTGGATGGGCCAATCTGTTGGTATTCTCTTCCTTCTTGTGCGATCCACTCTTTGACCCCACTTGAAGACCGCAATTCGCCCCCTTCCAACTGCCTCGGGATGACTTGACATTTTGTACAGAATTAGCCAGTCGCGGCATTATCCTCGCCAGTTGGTTGGCCGCCGAATGTCGACGAGAGTTGTTCCGTTTCAAAGAGTTCATCGCGTGGCTCCGTTTTGGTACGTTGGCTTGTCATACCCAAAAGCGTGAAACTGATCAGATGTTTTGAGCAAGAGGTTAATAATGTGAACTCACCAAATGATGGCAATGCTCCTCGCCATGATATTTTGGAAGTTAATGGTTACTTCATCTCAGGCTTAGCCAAAAGCACCATCGATGCCTGGTTCATTGGTCCATCACCGCATTTCCAGATAGCCGACCTAAACATTCCGGATTTCAAAGACATTACCCTGGCTCAATCTATAACCCGCGCTCGTGAGGCTGCTGATGATCCTGCGCAGACAGCATGGCAGATGGTGAGCGCTTTTGTTTCGTCGAGCGTTTTCGATCTCGGGGTCACTCATTGGGTCCGAATCAGACTGCCCGAGCGAATGATCTCAGTCATCTGGACAGAAATCTAGAAGCATTGATCCAGGAACTAACACAGCGATGCCAACGAGTTTTTCATGAGGCGGCAGCAGCGCCGTCTGGTTCTGCAGTTGTTTCATCTAATGCCGAACTCAATGCAGAGCGGATAACGGAGGAAGAGCGTCCGCTTGAAAAATCTCTCGCCTTTCCTTTCCGAGAGCGGACCATTCTCAACGAGGTCAGTGCCTTATATACCATTCAAATAATCACATTGAAGGCGTTAGGAGGGAGAATGGCTGCATCACTTGGTTGCACATTTACCTGCAGACGGCAACACCTCGAGTAAGTACGGAATCTAGCATTGCTTTTCCGAAGCTCATAAGAATATATCGTCTGTTAGACATCCTCTTTGCCCAGCTTCGGTTTGCCCTTGAGGCGAATGAGTTGCCAGCAGGAATTGGCGTTGCGGTTCTTGAGTGCCATCTTGCTGAGGAAGACGAAGAAGACGGTCATATTGAGTTGCTAGACGCCGACTTTTTCGACGATGAATGTGTCGTAATTGTTTACCGGCTTCGAGGAAAAGAAAGTGGGTCCATTGGAAGGCTACTCTCGTTCCTTAGGCTGATCTTAATCGACGCGTAGAGCAAACCTTTATCGCAACGCTCAACTATAGCGATGTAGGGTATCAAAATTTGCCATACGATGAGTACGTAAAGGGCTCCGCTCGTGAAGATTTGATGCAGCAGTCCTTGGAGCTGTGGAAGAGCGGTCACGTATGGGTAGTCCATGGACGCTCTGGAGCTAGAACGCACTGACCTCTTTTTTTGTGTGTGCTCCAGCTGACTCCTACAAGAATTGTAATCAATCGGCGCCGGCTGCTGTCGGGGTGTCAGACGGGCGGGGTATCGTTAGCGCTGAACGGTCGAACTGGGCGACGAGTGGCCTGCGTGCTAGACAGCAGTGGGACGCAGCTAGAATCATTTGATCTGGAAGGCGAGGGGGAGGATATGGAAGTGGCGGATGATGGTCGGACAGATTAAAAATCGGACCGCTGCTGGGGGTGCATGCAGACGGGATTCATTTGCAAGTTTGGGGAAAAGACGCGGCGTGCCCCTTCTAACTGGATATGGCAATGAAAACATGGTGGGACGGATATTGCGGTGAGAATACGGACACAAGGCCGTAAAGCAAGGCAATCAATGGGATCTGAAAGATGTTTGCCGGGGGGCGACTGGGGATTTAGATTTGCTGGTTGCTGTACTTCGAGAATTGAGCTGTCAGTGCGTGAGCGCCGCACCCCTTCAGGCCAAACATCGGCTAAGCAGAACCACTTAAAGGGCCGCGGACGGGTCTCCTCGTGTCCCCTCTTTTCCATGGCATTTTAGCCCCCAGCGCACTACAAGAATGCCAAAGGTAGCCTCCTCGTCCTCAACACCCACTCACGATCCCACTGCTCGCATGTCAGACGTCGCCATCAGGAAAAAGAAAAACGCAGATGCACAGGCCGCCTTTCGTGCTAGGCGAGCAAACTATATTGCCACCCTCGAAGAGACCGGTAAGCGACGCCGATCTGCGCCTCAGCACAGCTAACGTCGGGTCCAGTCACCAGCCTAGAGTCGGTCGTCCTCCAGCTCCAGGACTCGTGTCGCGAAACTCGCAACGAAAACATGGATCTGCGGCAGGAGAACTCCCGCCTCCGTCACGAAAATCGCGAGCGAGAAAAGTTCTGGAGGGCTCTGTATCAGGCGAGAAAAACAGGCCAGGTGCCAGAGACCGAGGATCTGCCCCCGCCCCCACTTTCATCGCCATTTTCGGGCCACGCGCCAGTGAGCTCTGCTCTCTCCTCGCATTCGTCAACGCCACTCGTCCAGCATGCGTATGGAAACGGCGGCGGGTACAGGGAGGATAATTCAGGAGCCTATAACCCCAGCAGCGCGAGTAGTGGCAGCTTCGCCAGCCAACAAACTCCTACGTCCTTCTCCCACCGTGAGTCTATTGACGGATCATCATCTAGATCTCTCTCACTCATCGTGACCCAGCATATCCATATTCTCTTCAGGGATCTCCCAGGGATAGCCGATGGCCAGCGCAGCCAACGCTACCTGGCTCAATCAATGGCGGAGAAGCGGTCACTCCTCCCTCACCCGCGTATATCGAATCGCCATCCATGACCTCGGCTGATATGAACGGCGCCTACGCAGGACGATTCACCGGAGATGAACATAAAACGGGACTTCATTCCGTGCTCGATAACGCGCCGTACGTGTTTCCGAATGGAGATCGATACCACGAGAGCATTCCCAACAGCCGCTCGCTGTCGCCGTCAACATCCACCCCCACATCCTCGACGTCGACTATGCCGCTGACGTCATTTCGATTCACCTTCCAGGAGCCGCCTTCAGATCGTGCTGAGTTTGATTACCGACGCCAGTCGCTTCCACACTGTCCAGAAGTTACACTCCATGGCGGTACCGCTGACATCTCTCTCACGGGCCATTCCGCCTCGGACGCGCTGCGGTATCGTATAGGCCGCAGACCAGAATCGAGTACAGCTCAGCATACGGTCCTACCACCTCCCAGTGAAAATGGGTCGCTACACGACCATGGAAGCAATGACGGAGACGCCAGATCGCGCCGAAATACCGTTCATTCGCATTCTCGTTCGCCGTCTCCAGGACCAGCTCCCATCTCATGTACAGTGGCCGTAATCAAGGCGCAAGCCTTTGGCGCCCTACGGAGAACACGGACAAAAACAAAGAGGACGTCCGAAGGTGCAGCGAGAGTTGCCATGGACGTCCTAGAAGCAAGAGGCATCCCAGCCGTAGGCTCAAAGCGTGCCCGTCACGACGATGATGACATTGACGAAGACTCAACCTGATATAATTTGCAAATACTTTCTTATCATAGACTCGCATGGAAGGACATTGTATCTATAGCCAATCCCCTCGACGACTTTTTTTTTTGAGCTGGCATTTTCCTCATTGTAGACCTCATGCTTAATTATACCTGCTTGGTTTATACCTGTACTCCACCGCTTTTGTACCATATCCCCCCTGTCGAAATGCTTTGGCTCAACGCACACTCCCTCACATTGTACATACATCCGCCCTCCCTACCCTAGGATTATTGCTGCTATTTACTGCTCTGTCGCAACGTCATTAAACAAATGTTAAATTCAAATTGCAATATGCCAACTAATTTACTTTTGGAACGGCAACATCCCATGGTCCTCTAATTATGCTGTCGATCGAGGTTGTCAACAAAGGGGTTTGGAATAAAATGAAACGACACTCACTTCTTGTATCTTTGCGCCCATATCAATAGAGCAGGAGCGATCAGGGTCACGAAGCACAAGCTTGAGAAAAACAACCACATAATGGTGCGTGAAAGGTCAGCCATTAGCCAAATAGCGGAAACTGCAAGCACTGCTGTAACAAGTAGCCATACACCAATTGGAGATGTCTAGAGGGCGCCAGTCAATTTCAGAAAATCACATTAATGAGTTTCACCTTACCTGCAGGCGATGACGTAACATTGGGTATAGAGCAAATGACTGAATCGAGAAGAGCATGAGCGCGAATACCGAAACATCTGTAGAAAGTCGAGAGGCTAGAACGACGGATGCAGAAACCGCAGCGTTCATAGATAAGACCGAAGAGAGGCTGTAAAAGAGGGGGAATTTTTATTAACATCAAACTTGTTGGAAAATCAAGGTGTTGAACCCTCACGCTTCATGTGCGTTATCGGGTTGAGTTGCGGTATAGTCAGCCAGCAGGGCATTGAGTGCGAACAGGGCTGCTGACAGAGCCCAGATCGAATCAGACGACGTCGCAGCCGTTAGAGTGCGTAGCACCGGGGATAACGCCATGAGAGCAAGGAACATCATGATGGACGACTTGAATGCCTTGAGATCTGGAGAGATTTTCCTTTTAGTGCCGAGTGACGAAAGAGCGGTTGTATCAACGTACGGGCAGCACGGCGGTCCGAGCCATTCGTTCGGTGGTCAAGTGCATTCCAGGTGGCATATCCGATGAAAAAAGAAATCACCGTTAGGCACACGAGTGAACGTGGATCCAGCAGGTTTTCTTTCAGCCGAACGAAAACTGACAAGAAAATGAAAATAGTAGCAAGGTGCTGTGTGATGGAACATGACAAGATAACGAGAGGCCAGTAGGTATACGGGCGGAAGTTGGCTGAAAAGAATAAACGGAAAGGTCCGTGTATCAGACAAGAGGCGTTTTATGATCCCATTTGGCAGTTTTCTGCGAATCACTCACGATTCCGCTGCAGAGAGGCAAGAAATAACCGTGGGGGAACATAGTTATCTGGGTAGTCTTGTCGTTTCCAGAGCACCTTTTCCCATTCTTGCAACTCGTTTGTCTTTGTGGTGCTCATGGACGACAAAGACCGTTCAACGAGGTCGCGTGTAGTCCGTCAGAAT
>Ga0247742_10001165_pt1 | contig 18943 bp, 21 predicted proteins | sample UWRJL208509C2_FD_180944 | JGI IMG/M metagenome (GOLD analysis project Ga0247742, IMG submission 180944) | Plant litter microbial communities from Arlington Agricultural Research Station in Wisconsin, United States - UWRJ-L208-509C-2 | ecosystem: Environmental > Terrestrial > Plant litter >... | reverse complement strand
TGTTGATACTTTACAGTTGATTTGCCACCAGCGCCACTTTCTTCATGGATCAAGGCAACTGACCCTCTTGCCTTCGCGATAGAAGCAACAAGCTCCCTATCACCTAACATAAAGGTAGGTGTTGTCGAGGCTGTGACGAGCCGTGGAGGGGTGGAAGTGCTTCACGTCCATCAGTCCCCAAGATATGAATATGCCCTGTCCTTGAGAGCAAAGGAGAGTTGAATAGATCAATGCGTGTTTGAGAATTGGGTAAATGAGTTCGGATCGAGGAAAGTTTGGGTGTGTCCGTCGCCATATGCGTACTGGATGGGGTTCGAGATCCTCGGTTTGGGCACCTGTAGCGACATCTTGCCCTTGCCACCACCCGAGGTGTATCCAGCCTCAGAGTCGTCCATATAGAACCTTGTTGTGGAAGGGCTCAATGCCTGCGCAGCCTTTTCATCTCGAGACGCCCCTCCAACCCATCCAATTCCTGCATAGGTCCTATCCAGGTGGCGTGAACCGCGTTTCTCCTATGTTTCGCTTGGATGAACAGAAGTAATGAGCGAGCAAGGCTGCTACGAGGGCGAGTGTGGGTCCAGGCTTGGATGATGAGTGTTATTGAGGGGTCTTAAGATGTGAAGGAGGTGTCCTAGTCCGTAGATATGGCTGTAGAACCTGAGACTGAGCCATAGCGGGAACCACAAGGAGGTATGGGAAAGGGTGCCGATTACGATTGGGACGGAGGCTTGGGATAAGGAGGAGAAGAGCGCGCAGTGGTTGAGGTATATCCTATCACAAATCTAGAGTGGTCGTACCGACGCATCAGATACAAAATTCAAAGGAAGCATACACGGAAGAACGTACATGATCCGATCCAAAGCAGCATACAGCCCGTCCAGTACCGACAACTTCAACGTCTCTTTCCTCGCTGTCGGCGTATCCACTACCCAAGCCACGATGAACGAGGGGACGGCGATAGACACTTGACTGGCTCCGCGGGTACGCATATCTGATGTGTGGTCTTGGAAGTTGAGGACAAGAGTTTGGGCCGTTCAAGAGGCGTACGGGGAGACATTTTGCTGGCATGTACATGAAGAAATGGTTTCCTCAGATACCGTTTGGAGCATCGCTAACCTGTGGGCTCATGAATTATCGGGCTGAGTGCAGTGTGACCCTAACGCACCTTGATTGCTGGGATACCCAGCTTATCGATCTGATGACTATGTCAGAACCCAACGCCAGCAGTCATGAGGATCGATTTGTCTGTTTTCAACGCATCCAAAAGCCTCGTCTATTGTTCGCCTTCGCAAAGTCAGAAGGGATTGCGAAACAGATATGAAATATAGTTCTTACCCTTGCGCAAGTTGGCCCTTCAGCTTAAGTGGCTCATCAGCAACAAATGACACGGCTTGCTATTGGTGTCATACAATGAAGCCATACAAATATTCATTCAGCAGTGTCGTGGTTGGGTGAGGAGCCGGCCGAGTAGACGAAGTCCAGGAGAAGCTGTAGGGGCTGTGGCTGGAAGATTTCGATCATCAGAGTTTGCATCCAGCAGCATGGATCCGAGTGTGCACGGACCATTTAATTGCTGTGCCGTGTCCCAATTGTGTCTTGCAGCGGATCCCCAGTCCGTGTTCGGAATGTTCATCCCGCCGCCGCTTTCCCACAGACATCAGGCTGCCTTGCGCAACAGACGCCTTCTTCCCCATCACGCCGTGACTATCCTCTCAGCTTGGGACTCCTTCCGAGTCGACTACGGTTCATTCGACTTTAAGGATGGTGTGGACGCGTAACCCGAACTTTCTGACCACCAGGCCCTCATTGATCACCCCTCCTTCCCTCCTTCAACCAGATTTCCCAATCATGCTCGACACGACAAAAACGGACTCATATCTATCAACTGAGATGCGTGGACGAGGACGTAGATCTATCGCAATGTAAGGGTAACTCCTGCTGTTGCAGCTGTAGCGGTGCTCTTGGGCTCGGGTCATCCATAGTCTTGATGGCTTTTGACTTGTCCATGGAATTATGAGGAACCAATGGCGGTCTGAATCACGACCATGGCACGTCGTCTCATCAGTTATCGACACAATTATTGCCATCTAACATTTGAAGACAGACGGTTCCCATCGACTGTGTTGTATCGTACTTGAATGCCGCCGCAGAGGTCGCACACTACTCACTCGTTTTGTCTGCATCTGCTGTTGATTTGCAACTCGGAACTTGTGTAGGAAACCTACTACCAACCTTCAAATCTCAACTCTGCTGAAGCGACCAAATCAGCCGAGGTGTCATTTTCGGGCAGAAACCATGGATTCAGGGACCTCGGTCCAGTCTTGGTGGGATATACCTGGAACTGGAGCCGGGACGAATGTTGGTCTGGTGAGTTGATCTGTTTCTTCTGCGAACTTTAAAGTTCTCTGACGTTCATATGCGCATAGAATGCACCTATGGTTGGAGTTTGGGAGAATGGCGGTTGGAATTGATGTACGTTGTCCCACTGGTGCTTTACGCGTCCTCACCTGACATTCGACGATACATAGCTCTTGTCAATTGCAATAGAGACTGCCTCACCCACTGCGCCCTCATCTGCTTCTCGACTGGAAATTCGTGCAAGAAAGGCGAAGCTCAAAATTTCCCGCCAGTCGTGTTCCAACTTTCAATCTTTATAGTGGACGCAGACATCAGGAATAGTGGATTAACAATACTGGAGCCCAACGGTGACGACTTGACTGGATATGGTAATTGGATGGGCGTTGGTTAGCCAACTAGTAAGTTAATCCATATTCTCTATGGGCTTTTTCTGATGAAGTTCATTTTTGCATGTGGCGCTCGTTGTTTGTCTTTATCGTCGCTTACATACCATCTACAACTCGAAACTTGAATCGTGAAGTGAAAGGCGGAAGGCGAAACCCCAAACAGAAACGAGTACTCAACATTGCCCACTCCGTGCCTTCCACCTTGACGCAGACGATGGTGCATCTGGCAGTAAATTTGGTGCCAGCGCCAGTACTGACAAAGCAATTACGAGCGACAGTGACCTAGGGATTGGCGTTGACTCAGAAGAAAGTTTGAGGAGGACTGAGACCTGTGGAGGTGGGGATGGACCTTGCAGAAGGCGTATAGAGTGCTCGCTGTCGCAGTGTACAATATCGCTGCCGCTGGCGTCTTCCACTGCCCATTCATCTGCAAGTCGGACTAGAAAGTTGAAAGACAAAATACGACGTGAACACGCACCTACTGGACGATATTGGTCTTGACGGTATGAAAGCTTGAGGCGAGTTCAGCGGCTGGTTCCAATGATTCCACGGTCTGAGGAGGTGAAGCAATCGCGAACGATCATGGAAGCTATGCCAGTGAGCGTAGGTGGTGGGTAGGTTAGCCCGGGCTTGGTTTTGTTGTAGGCATTTAGTATGTGCGCACGTCCACTCTGATTGAAATAGGATATAGAAATGAATAGGAGATGATGCGAATCGAAAGCAATATGCACAGCAAAAACAAGAAAACGAGGTTGACTACGGCGTGTTGTACATGCAGTAAAAATGCTATATTAGTACGAATGATGGAAAGAGAAGCTGAAAAAGATGCTCAAGATGGGTGCCGTATACTATGTGGGTCGGCGACATTCTGCTCAATCAGGTATCAAATTTTGTGAATGCATTCACTGAGCCTCAGATGCACCTCCTTCGCGTTCTCCAGTAGTGGTTATATGTTGTCTGGCGTCATCGCCAGCTTTGGATCGGGCGACATTGGTGCAGTTGACTGTGGAGGTACGGAACGAACTGAACCTGTCCTAGGTAAGGTACCTATTGTGGACGGCGGACGTGAGGGCTAGCTCCAGCCTTTGGCGGCCTTAGCTGGGATTTTGAGTATGAACTTGACGCGAAACGAGAGTTGTGCAGCGGAACAGCGGGTTTAGGGTTCGGATAGTGCGCGTGTTCTTCAATGTTGGAGAGCCTGGTTGGTCTAGAAGGTAGATTGCTTGGAGATAATGGCGAACCTGGCTGTAACTGAGCCTGTGACGATTGGTCGGATGTCCACAGCGTAGGTTGAGAAGTGCTGAAGGAACGCTTGGGGGTAATCACGCTGGCTGAAGGAAGAAGAGAGGGCAGAGGCGGTGAGGGTTCGTCTTGTCGAAGCCGAATCCATCGTGTCCCAGTCCTCCTCGCCAGTACTGCTACTCTCGTCTCCTATGCATGAGCCATCTGCACCTGTACTTGATGGTAAAGGTGTAGGGGTTAGGCCCTCAGCCGTGCTAGCAGGTAGATTCTTCGATCCAAGCCGAAAAATGGAAGCCAAGGAGGGTCGGCGAGGGGAAGGCTTCGGAGCTGTAAATGACGAAGGCGCGTAAGGGGAGGTTGCCCGAGATTCCCGAATCTTCCCCCTTCCAAAATCCTGTTCTCTTGTTGAACGTATGGAATCTGGCCCAGTGCTTGTCTTAGCTCACCGTCTCTGTTGTTGCTGACTGGATATCCGATGGTTTGGGCGCCAGTGTCGGCTACTTGAGGATTCAGTGCTTAGAGATGTCGTGGATTGGGTCATCGACGGCAGGCGACCTGCATTCGGAACTACTTGTGTGGCGGGAGGTGAGGATGGGCCGTCCGCCCGCTGTTCCCGCTTTCTGCATGCCTCTCGAAGCCGCGGGGGTAGCAGACCGACCAAGACCTAAGCCTTCATAGACCGCTTTCCCTTTCCTCGGACTATCCATGGTTGGTGGTGTCTGCTCTCTTGCTCTTCACTGGTCAACAATGCTAGACGACGCTCCGAGCTCCACCTCCTCCAAGACCCATCCACAATTGAACAAAACCTAGACTCTTCCTCTTGCTGAGTTTATAGGCGTAGAGGGCGCATGAGGGGCATTCAGGTCCGTATTGCGGCCATTGATGGTCTGGTTTCCAGCAACTCGACTTCGACTCCTGCTTCGACCCTGATGTTCATGTGAATGAGAGTCGTATATGACTGCGCCTGCGACGACGACCCGCCAGCCCATGACCTGCCACCAGCGCGAGCGTGCGGCTCCCAGCGCTGGAAGCTCGAAAAAACCGGTTCGAGCTTGATGTAATTCCAGAGTTGTCTTGTATCCCTGACGATGAAGGTCTGGAGGTGCTTTCGTGGTGGGCATGTGCTGATGTAGAGGCAGACACATCGACAGGACATAGAGGGACGAGGGCGAGGGGTGCGCTGTACGTTGGCCTCACGGGAAGTTTGAGATTCGGTTACTAATAATCAAAAAAAGTGCAATGTTAGACACTTGACCAACGACTGAACAAAGCAAACAGTCATGATACTGACCCACGACTTCCACCTTACTCCATGCGCGCCAAATGAACGGACGACCCCTAGCGATTCACATCCGTTATGCCCTTCTTCACGGGTGCCCCTTGCAATCCTCCTTGCCTCCTCCAAATATTCCCGACGCACATCCTCGTCAGAAGGAAAGGGCGTCCGTGTCGTCGATGTTTGTGTTCTGGCTCACTAGCCGAGCCCACTCGAAACAAGACGCGATTGGGGCTGCGAATCGTCGTTAGTATACTTATAGTACACATATAAGTAGTTTAATTACCTATTTACGGCGTTTCCGTGTGTCGAAGGGCCAGAGGGATGGAGGGAGGAAGTGTTAGTGGTGGTAAAAAGGAATGATCGACGACGAATTTCAGCGCTGATCGCGTTGATGGCGTTTCGGCACTTGCGGGAGTCCACTTGGCTGTGCCGGTGAGCTCTAATGCGGCCGCATAACTTCACTTCCTATGTAAAGTAAGTATCCAAAATATAATGCGAATGTATTTAGAGTAGATTGAGAAAAAAAAAGAGCTTAATCGGTCAAAAATCGTCGATATACCAATGTAGTGACAGATGAGCTGTGAAAACCAGTATTTCAGCCATATCTTTGTCAATTCGCACCCGTTTGATATGATCTAAACTGTTTACAATCCTTATATAAATGCGCTCCAGCCAATGCATACTGATCCTCGTAAAACACGATAACAAAATCTTCAATTTTCGCAGCTGAGAAGTAACGTAGCAGTAAAGTTTGCATACAGTGAGCTACTTACTAGGCATTTTTTCTTAGTATCAACTACATCAATTAAGCGCAGTTCAGAATGCTATTCAGCGCACCTTGATTCGTTAAAATCGGTTATTAATTGGTAGAGATATCATAGAGTCCTACTTTGGTCCTACCTTCTTTACCCTAACTCCGGATATCAATAACTCACCCATTCGCCCACAGATTTCGACGAAATAATGTACATCAAGCTTCTATAAAAGTCTCCTAATATATTGCTTGCCTCCGAAAATGTTCTGCAACTTCTTTCGTGATCCCAATATATATATAAAAGTGACGCCCCTAGAGTGTCGCATTTGGTGTGTTTCGTATTCCCAAGCGAAATAGGCACCCATTTGGAAATTCTCGCGCACCGGCACAGGCTCGAGTCAACATCAAAACTCGACGATGTCCTAGAAACGTTATCCGCCAGGTGAAAAGTACAGCCCGAGTGATCATATACTGATTAGATGGTGTGAACCCTTTCGCGATTCAGACTTCACATACCCATACCAAACAAGTCCAGAAAATGTCTGCTACTGTCCGAGCTACGCAATAGGAAAGCGACGCAATCGTCGTGACTTTTCAGTTGTCCAGTTCCACAGACAGGGTCTATAATAATAATATGTAACAAGATATCCGCCTCGCTTCGCTTCGGCGCTCATATTGAGTCTCGATATCCGCAGTACATCAGTTCAGCAACGTTTTCTCGCATCTCTCGCCGTCTGACGAACTTGGTATTGTGGTCGTTGCGATCCCCTTTTTCCTTCCCTTCTTGTACTCAAATCGGATCTCGCAATAATAATGCTGCTTGGTCCTAGTATTTCTCGAGGAGAGGGAGATCTTCTGAATTGGTGGAAATGTAGATTTGAAAATATCATTAACCTCCATGTGCACGGGATGCGTCGTTTGTCGCCGAGCCTGCGGCTCGCTCCTCACGACTCTTGGGGAACAAATGTTATTTTTGACCAAGACAAATTTCTCTATTTGAATTCCCGCAACAAGACAATCCCATATCCCTTACGAAAAGAAAACCCGTCTGATTTTCGACAACTTTTTGCGATGCTGATCCAGCAGCTACAATGTCTTCATACCCACCAAGGTCATTGTGACATCGCCCACACCCTCGGACGCCTCTTTAGTTTAAGAAAAACTTGTGTGTCTTCAAGCAGGCGTTATGTCGGATGGTGCATGGGCCAACTCACATCAAAATGGCGAAATGTGCGTTGTTACTCATGAAGATCTGTTGCGGCCAGATTTTCAGGATTTGAGACATCGAAAGATCATGACAATAATGTATGTATTAACCCCAATATAATGAACAATATATCCATTTCAATATAATCAATACAGAAGCGAAAAGCACAAAAAAAGCATAAATGTTGGGACCCCCAAGATCGGCACTAAACAAAAAGGAATTTGACACCCAATAATTTATTACTTTTCATCCATTAAAATTTGTTGTATAGGTGTCCGGGTGATCACTCAAAAGACTCTGATGTTGGGTGTCCCGGACCAAGTAAAAATTTATTGTCAAGAAAAATCCAGTAGGTGCACCATAGCGATAGGCAGTAAGTGCACTGCCCTGTGGTTGCAACGCGAGAATCTCTTCGACACGATCTCCAAGCGATATTAAGCATAAAAAGTCGTTCAGACCAGCAGAAAATACACACATAAACTTCAAAATATGGGGGGTACCAATGGAAAGAGCTGAAGCAGATTCACGTACCGTATGAAGATATTTAAGCGACAGAACGACCGGAATCCACAGAATACCTGTGCCAATTAGCGGCAGATTTCCAGATACACGCGCAATTCTAGATCGAAGCGAACAGCTTGCTGCTCTAATGTGTTCGCTTCCATCCACGCAAGTCGAAGGTGTGGCCTCAAAAGTATGGGTTAGAATGAGAGAAAAAGGGGATACAGTAAGAAGCACATACCGAGCGAATTTTCCTCTGCGTTCAACTTCAGGCTTTCGCAACGATGAAAGAAACCGTAAGGATCGAGGGTTAGGGACGGGTAGCGATGGACGATGACGTCGGCAGCCGTGCTGTCAGAACACTGTAAGCTGGAATTGTAGTTGGGACATTAGCGACGGCGAAGTATCCAACGACGGTGAAAGCTCAGATTGGGGAAAGAGGAGGAAAGTTGGGTTGGGATCGAACAGAGACTGAGAGCAATTTATGGGGAAATGTGGACGGAGCAAGAGACAAAAGAAATTTATATATGAATCCATAATTGGACTAAGATCGAGTGAGCAAAGGTCAGATTTAGAAATAGGCGGGATTGCCAAGGAGTCGCGAAGACCAAAGATTTGGAGCCAAGAGGGACGAAACACAAAAGAAAGGGCATAAATTAGGCAATGGAATAAACATGTGCAAGCGAAATGGGGGGATCTGCTTAATAGTAGAGGTATAATAATAATACACCGCAAAGGGCAGAATACTTAAATCTTAAAGCTTAAAGGCTCACTTCTACTCACGTCATAACTGGCCATCGCGTTTGCACAGCCACATCTTCAAAGTTTCGAATATAGAGGGGGTGTAGGCCACTTCTTTTCCTCCAAAAACTATTGAAGGTACTACTATTTAGTTGCATCTACACATTGAAAATTATTTGAAGAAAATCCATGCTGTGGTTGTGGAGCAAAGTTTGCGCATTAATCCTAGTGCCAGTCAAGGATAGACCACACAGCCACACCTTCAGAGTTTCGAATACAGAGAGGGTGTAGACCACTTCTTTTCCTCCAAAAACTATTGAAGGTACTACTATTTAGTTGCATCTATATACAGAAATTTTTTTGAAGAGAATTCATGCTGTGGTTGCAGAGCAAGGTTGTCGCACCCATTCTGATGCATGTATGAATGAATCACGATAAATAACGAGCGTGGGGTTGGCATCGGGGCGAGGAACGGAAGTTAAAGAAACAATAGGTGACCTAGTGTCGTAATTAACACGGAAATCATATCATCATTCTACTTGGTCTCCTCGGTGGGAGCAGGGGTAACTCGAAAGTTGTTCATAGAGCTTGTCGACCATTGCAACGTGGATGTACTGTTGCTCGGCAGTAGTGCGCTTGAACTTCATAATACAGTAGGAGGACAAGGACCCAGAGGAGGTGGAGGAGGACGCCGGTATTACATCCTAGAAGATGATTAAGTGGGCGATTTAGTGATTGATTGAACTATGAACAGGCGCAACGACTTACCTAGAACAAAGGCAGCAGCCCTGCCCTCCCAAGGGTCTAGATTCATCAAACAGGCACGGAGTCGGGTGGCCATGACCATGATTGAGGATGGAACTCTCAGTCTTGATCAAAGGCAGTCCGAGCGCCTGACAGAAGATGTTGGAAATCTTGATTGCCTTCTCGTGGAAGCTGTTGGGTAGGTGGCCATGTTTGGTGCTGCCGCAAAGACGGTAGAGCATGCTATGGAGTGCTGGAGCTCTCTCTGGATTGATGACAGGAACGGAACGACCAGCGAATACAACAACAATTTGAATTCACATACTTTCGAGACGAGAATCTTACAAGGCAATAAGATCGGAATGCGGCGCATAAGCCAATAGATGTTGTGAAGACGCACCCATTCAAGTATTCCTCGCACTCCGAGCCAACTTTCATCGTGTAGATCACGACTCGCTGCGCCGACTCCAAACATTCTTATATACGATCAGTTGATACTCGGCCAGCTCGTGCTCTTTGAAGCCACCTTCATGAATAATCTTCATTTACTTGATAATTCTTCCCTGAGTCGCGTGAACCTAACGCACTGTAAATGATGAACATAGTTGGGCCAGGTGGTGAAAGGACGTACCAAGCAGTAAAATTTTACATTCACGCTTGAAGCACTTACAGTCCTCTATTTACTTGTCAATCATGTCTGAGCGCTCCTTACCTTCGCGATCGATCATTGAATGCAGCAGGCCAGACTGTGTCGTTGAGGAGCGGTGATCCGCTATCGCTGATGTGCCGATCACATGGCTCTTCGGCAGACAGTAAATCACCATCAACAATGAACTTCGTCGTCAACCTTGGTTATTGACCACTTCCACGCCCACGCAATCTTGCAGCCAAAGTAAGTAATGTACGTCTATACATCAATGGTAGACTAATGGCGATCTAGAATTCTAAACCTAACTCATTTTCTTTCGCTTGCGTGATGCGCTGACATGAACAACGCAATTCACTTTCCCTCCGACGAGGATAGATTTTTCGGGCGGATGGTTGGATGAAAATTTACGACCTGTGAAGTTATAGTCCCGCGAGGTATGTCGCTACACACCCGCATAATCGTCGCTGACCACACCATTTCAATAGATCGATAGAACCATTTCATTTTCTCTATATACCATAACAACCCCTCCACTGCGGTGATCAACGCTCGTGACCCTGAACCACCCCGTTCTAAGAGTATGTTCATATATACCACTCGTCCACCTTTTTACATGTTAACCATTGAAGAACGCCCGGGACTGGAGGCGATTTAACTCGCTCGATTCAATGTCCTTCCCGGTGGGTTTTCCAACGAGAAACCGCAATCCAACTTTCCAAATCCACGACCCGATATGCCCACCTTCATGTCTCTGAACCAGAACCCGACCGTGTACCCGAGCCCGCTTATGCTCTTCCACGTTCAACGGAGGCAGCAGAGGTCGCACCGCCTATGGCTGGGTCAACCACTGTACCTCTCCTCACGCTCGGCAACACCCACTGCAGTTGGATCACTAACGCCTCCTCCTGCTCCTCTTGGGCCGAGTGCAGAACAAGGATCGGTTGTGGTCAGAGCTATGAGGAGGTCGACGCGATCCTTGGCTCAGATGGGCAGCTGAGGAGGAAAGAGGATGGCACTGTGGAGGAGAAAAAAAAGAGGAAGAAAGTTGACGGTGAAGGAGAAGAAGGTCAAGAAGCAGAATAAATTGGACGCTGAGGGAGTGCTGGATGAAGAAGAAAGAAGTCGGCGCCAAACACTCAAAACCTCAGAGTTTGAACATCTTCCTTCGCAGTTGGTGTACTCACTGCGTCGTCCCCTGAGCAGCAGAAGACTCTGGCCCAAGAAATATTTGATTCTCGGACTCGGTTTACCTTCAATGATGAGGTTGCCAACCACAAGCTCAATCAACTTCAACTCACTAGCTTACATTCCAACCCAGGACCAACTCCGAGTGCGAGCCTTTCCGTCAACCCCAATGTTGCTGCCGCATCCCTTGCGCAGTGCAACCTGGCTGTCTGCCTGTTGAGTCAGCAATTGCCCTCGCACCCAACTCGGGACGGGAACGGGCTGATTCCGTGCCTTCCTCGGCAGGATCGTCACTGCGACCCATGGGCCATTTCTGTTGCTTCAAGGAACTCTCGTCTTTCTAGCGGCTCATCGGTCTCCGCTGGTAGTGTCAAGTGGGACCAAAAGGGTTTGGAAACCATCAGGGAGCGAGGGGGAAGGAAAGGGAGGCAGTCGGATCGAGGAGAGTTTTGGAGGATGGAGCAATTGAGGTTGGGAAGGATGCTGAGGAGAGGACAGAGAGGAGGACCTCGAGGGAAAGCCGACGCAGCTCAGAAGAAAGGAGGCGTACGCCGTTGAGCTCGGTCTCCCCTGAGGTGCAGCATCACCAGATTGGGGCGGCTATGCTTCTCGAAGAGGATGAAGAAGGGTGCAAAATTGAGGGCCGTCTAGAAGATAGAAGCATTGAGTTTGCGCGAGGAGGTGTTGTTGAGTCTCAGGACGATAGGCGCATGAGCCTTGAGGCACCTTCATTCCTGTCGACGTCGTCCACCTTGTCGTCGATGCGGATGGGTGGTCACCGTGGTTCGTATGGGCCATATCCTATTCTTACAATCGAGGAGGCGACGTCGGATGGCCATGGATGCGCCGATTATGATGAGCCGTTGAGGGAGGGTGAGATCGGGGAAGATATGCATTGGAGATGGCCCGAGAGAGGTTGGAAGGGCTGGGCAAAGGCTGCTGCGATGGATGTTTCGCCCTCATCTACGCCGATGAACAAACCAAGGCCCTGCCCGATGTTGGGGCAACTGCTGAGCAAGATGCGACCTAAGCCCACCCATGCTGAGGATGATGAAGGTATCTTCAATTTCTCTTGTCGATGTATATAAATCTAACTATGGTACTATTATAGCATTTATGTCGATTATCCAGGCCGCCGCCAACGACCTTGCCCAATTGATCAACAACCTCGACCTGCAAGCTACACCTGGCACCCCTGATATGACACCGCTTAGACCGTCACCTCTGTCTACGGTCGAAAGGGATATGTTAGGATCGCAGACAACTTCTGCAGCTGCTTCTGCATCCACTTCACCGTCTGGTAGTCCGAGCCCCATGAACAAGTGTTTGATCGCTGAAAGTCCCCTGAAGAAAACGCTGAGGAATGACATCTCCTCCATCAGCTCTCTGTGGCCGTATGCTCAGTCTTGTGGCTATTTATCGACGTCCTCCTCTTCGACCTAAGGCATCTGTCATCAAGTCGAACGCCGACCTCATCGGGCAGAAAATTGCCCCATGGCATACACTTATTCAAGGTCTCTCACCCGTGAAGGAGAAGGCAAACGCTTCGATCGCCGCCATGAGCACGCCGCCATCATCGTCGGACGCTTTCAAACCAGGTCATAAGCGGATCATGACGCCTGCTCCGGAGCCTGAACCTGAACCCGTATTCCAACCACTTAAACCTGCAAGGTTGCGGGCTCCAATCTAGCTTGCACCTGGTGCTGCAGCCGCCGCTGCAACGATTCGAGCGTCCAGGCCTAGGGCAGGGCTCACGGTCGATGTCAAGAAGGGTACTGACGTACCAGCGCTTCACTCATCGGATACGTTTGGCCGTAGATCTTCCTCTCATGCCTCTAGGGGTTCCATGACGCTCGATGAGCTCGGATCGAGTAGCAGTGGCTCCCTAACGCCAGTCTTCAAGTGCATCCACGATTCCGAAAAGGAGAAGGGTCATAAGCGTTCATCTCATCCCACCAGAACATCGCGAGTCCACCAACACCAGCAAGCAAAGTACGCGAAGTGATTGGTCCAGTACCAGCTCCTACGGGAATCCCTTGGCCGACTCGTACGCATAATCTTACAACGTCCGAATCACTCCACCATGGGCGGAACCACTGGTCCGGAGCCCGATGAGTCTGATCCCGACTCCGACGTTCCGGATGAGCTTAGGTTCCTCCTTGCTACTCACTCCAATCGTGGATCAGTAGTGGAGTCGTTGTCACCCGGAGATGAGGATGAGGGCCTTGCGACAGCAAAGCCTACTCTTAATGTTGAAACGTCGGTTGCCCGTACCGCCTCTCCTCGAGTTCCCGACGTGGCGCCTATCCTGCAGCTCCCAACATTCCGCGCTTTGCTCATTGACGAAGTAGACAACCACCTCGACATCGATGATGGGAGTGTTACCTCCGACGAGGACACAAAAAAATCTTTCGATTTCACGGGGGAACTGAAGAAACTCAATGAGTCGGGCGCCTCTGATCGCAGGTCATTCGTCGAACAGTTGGAAAACGCATTCCGCACGCCAGCCAAAGTGGATCTCTGTTACGACTTCGGTGGTCACCTTCGAGTCGAGGTTCCACCCGTACCCAGCATCCCTGTTGACTTACGCATGGCAGTTGACGCCGACAGCAGCGCTGGTACATCCACAATGGAGACCCTTGACTCTTCCAACAGCCAGTCGCAGCTCCTCAACATGCGAAGGCCAACTATGATTGAGATGTCTCAGGAGGATGCTCTTTCGCAGGAAAGCAAGACTAACTCCCGCTTCGATATGTTTTCCACATCGAGGATCGTCGATATGAAAGAGCCTACATTGCTGCAAGGATCGGATAGTATCGACAGCACCACCGAAACGCACGATATCTTGTTCAGTGGTGATGCAATCTCATCGAGTGTAGAACTCGCCCGATCAACCGCATCGAAGACATCGGATGGACAGCTCAACACCTCTTTCAAATTCGGCAGGCTACCGAAGCATGGCTCAACCGTGTTTTCCTCTCAGCAGCCGCTAACGCTTTCCGATATCATTCCTCCTCCAGGATACTCGGCGACCTAGAGGACGAATCTGTCCTGAAGTCGATCTATGCGAAGCTCCTCGGTCACGATGCGCCTACCACTCGTGTTCGAGTCAATTCAGGATCTAGCGTCCATCAACGGAACCGCGGAAGTACATATAAGGATATGTCGCGTCCTACATCGGGTATCAGCTTTACTGGACTTGACTCTTGATGAAGTCCGTCGGGGTTTCGAGTTTAGCAGTGATCGTCCTGCCAGCAACTCGAGACGCGTTCCCCATCGCCGGCACGAATCAGTCTTCATCGCCATGAATCCAACATGTCTGTGTCTTCGCAAGCTCCTCCAATCAGTCTGTACAACCGCAGCTTTGGTCAGCATCGCAGAAATGATTCAACCGCCAGCGCAAGCTCAGTCGCCATGTCATATGCTAAATACGGAGCCAACAGCGAGATATCGACTTGGGCGCGTCATGTAAAGACCTCTCCATGGATTCTGTCATGAGCGACTTCTCCGCAGTGCACTTTGGCCGACCTGGACTTGGAGACAAGATGTTCGACAACGCTGCAGATCATGGCCCTATCTCCGCTTCTCCACCCGAAAGCGATGCCTCCCAAAGGCGGTTTGGACGTCGAAACTCATTCGACTCCATCATGGACGAGGAACAGAGATTCTCAATGGAGGATTCCATCTTCGAGAAGACTGGCCAACCTATCTCGGTCTCCGACGACTCGGTTTTCGGTGACGACTACTCACACTCTACCGATCGGGACTTTTACCTCTACATCAATTCCGCCCGCTCTCTGTTCTTAGTACTGGTAGCGTGCATAGCCCAGCTGATGACGATGACACAATGATCAGCGTAAGTTCGTTTAAGCCTCGGTGTGTACGTTGCTGAATTCGTTCTAGATGCTTGGAGGTGGCCACGTTCGGCGTCGTTCAGTTGGCTCTATCATTGGGGCTTCACCTCGTGTCCGTGTCGAGAAGCGAAAGCACTCTGGAATTCAACATGTCGGTCGATATGAATCTGCGCATAAGGCCAGAATAGTAGAAAAACTATTCATCGCGTCGACTTCTTCATTCCAATTTGGCGGAGAACGCATGATCAGGGCCAACATGGTTTATTGGAACGACAGAGCCTGGAGGAGAGTTGCCTCATTGCGGATGGGAGGACATATCCAACCGATGTAAGCCGTTAGCCCATCACCGAATTCTGCATCTAAACTCCTTGTAGATTGCCCTGCACCCGTTTTCACAAGACCAGGCCCAGCATCTTGTTCTCATTCTAGCATGTGTACCTCCAGTTCTGGTGGAGACACTCCTCCTCTTTCAGCCTCCGACGGCTCCTCCATATCAGAAGGCTCTCCGTCCAGCATCGACCTTTCGCAGATCAACATCGCATTATCCAACGTCACTCACCCGCTTTCCAATGTCGCTAGACATCGTACGAGAGCCAGAGCCCGCGGAGCTGGCCACCGTCGCCGTTACTCGAAGGCTCACATGTCCCGTGCCTCTGTGTATGAGACGATCGAAGAGGAACTGTCAAGCTCAACGTCGTCCAGCTCTGCCCAGTCGTTGAATGAGAGCCCAACCTGTCAACAAGTCTTCATCGTTGACTCTGATACGGCATCTATTCACTCTAGGTCCGATGAAGTGACGTGGGATGATGAACATGGTATTGTCGCGCTTAGGAAATTCTATGCCCTGCGAGATGAGGCCGTCGAGACTGTCACTGAGAGCAAGCGCATGTGGATGGACACCCCTTTCTCGCTCTTTGCAGTTCAATGTGCGTTTTCTCTATCTATTCCCATTCGCCATACTAACAAATTATCAGCACTCCAAGCGCCAAACCACCCGGCAGGCATGCAAGCTCCACTCCCTTCCGAACTTCACCCCCGTCATGTACGGTCTCGTACCTCCTCGTCCATCGCCGTATCCACCGAATAGGTTCTTCAAGATCACTACTATCTCACCAGAGAAGACAACCGCACCTGTGACGGAGGTCAAGGTTCCGACTACCACACCAGTCTTGCGACAAGTTCCCGTCAATGTCTACACGTTGTCTGTCGCGCCATCTATCGGCGCTCTCAAGCCTTTCTCGCCCCTGGCCGTTGATATCGAACCCAAGCGCGAGAATGCGTTCGGACTTGCGCCCAACGTCAGACCTCGTGTGGGATCTACCGCGCGCAGGACGGCTCTTGGATGGTCGAAACGTAGTACTGGGAAAGCCTCGACGGATCAGAAGGAGAACGTAGTCGGAAATAGCAGCGTGATGACGTGCGTATCATTTCTTTCTACTCACTTCCTTTACTTACTCGCTTTTAGACCTGGAGACAATCTTCGCCTTAAGCGACCTCGACCAAAGGGACGACCTACGCCAGGTGGCTGAACTCCAGCTTCTCACAATCGTTCTATCCGCGTCTAGTCATATACACCCCAAATCGCTCTCAACGTATGCTATGCCCATCGATGCCCAATATTTATATCTTGAAACCCCTTGCACAAAATTCTTTGCCACTACATCTTGCCTCCTACCTTACCACTCCAAACCACCTCCTATTGCTGTCGTGTTCTCGTTGTGCTATCCCGCTTATACGCCGTGTTTCCGAGTCAATAGTTTTGATTGAACATAAAGCATAGCGACTGTTTTGTACATCTCGTATTCGTAGATTGAATATATTCTTCCATGTTACCTATCTTCGTGCCTGACCCTCTCCCGGCTTGCACGTTGGATCCTGATCATGCTACAACGCACATTCGATTGATGAAATCTCTGAGATAATTCACCGTTCTCGTATATTTGGCAGTGTGACGACTGTGTTTATATGCCGGCCAATGCCCTTTTCAGTGGCTAGTGCCAGCGGCGATGGAAGAATTGGACCGAGGACGCTACACAATCACGTACCTGTAGCCCATATACTATTCTCCATCTCATACAACGGAACTTATCAAAGCAACAAGATTAGCAGCATAAAATTCGTGCGTACTTATTTAACTGGTCAAGGTACTCAACCTTGCGAACCCGTCATATTCATTTTGTCTTTACAGCTTTGACTTGATCCAAGTCCCAGCCTCGGTGCCAAACTTATCGAAATATCTACCGTGCTCTCCTCCGTTGTTTCCATTCGCACAAACCGGGTCCGCGCTTTTGCACCAGGAACGCAAAATACTGGCCCACTTGGCAAGCGACGAGAGCTGAGTGCCCGTTCGTGGCCATATCTTCGATCAGAAGATCAGAATCAGCTACTAATCGTCTAAGACGCGGGGAAATGACATACTCCGGCCTTGTCTGCGCCTGTCCCGACGTTCCAGCTCTGACTTGCGGAGTGGCGCACATCGCCGAAGAGCGAGGCCGCAACGACTAGACGCGGGCTTGTGAGCCGCCTACTCCGTGGTCTTCTTTCCGCCCAATGATCCCAACAGCCAATGTTAGAGGAATGCCGTGTTCGACTAGGGCTAGCTTCCGATAACGCTAGAGATTGGTCGGGTAACTCTCAGTCTCACCTGGTAGTGGATGTATATAAACTTAGCAGATCCCTATAGATAAAGAGATAATAGATATAGCCCTAGCCCGATGCACGCTGTACGACGGGTCAAAGCTCAACCCAAACGCAGGTCGATTCCGGTCTTACATCCTCAGGTGAGTACCGAATTGACATGCTGATTAACTCGTTAATTTAACGAAGAACAGGGAATTGCGAGTAAAGCACGCACCTCGAGACTCAAGCTTGATAAGGAATTTCAGAGACGAGAGGAATGATCACGGAGGAGCGGGTCTAATCTTATCTCGCTTAGCTTGATTGGGCGCTTGTCTGTCCACATGTGCTTCCAAAAAATAACGACATCTACATTTTCAGTCTAATACTAGTACAGTGGGTGTATGTATGTACAGAAGCTGGAAAACCATAAAGGAGGGGCGAGTCGACATGAATTCGCCATCTCCAAACACCCCCTCTCCTCTCCTCCTTTCATCTCCCGGTTCCTTCGGCTCGTCCTCTGACCAATTCTCACAACATTCTGTGACAATGAACAAACCTCAGCAACGAAATTCAACGCCCTCATTGAAAGCTTAGCAAGGCCGCTGAAACAAGGTGGTAAGTTATTCCATAAAACCTCTCACATACCGTGCTTACCTCGACTACCAAATTTACATTTACCCGTCAATCTTGTACACAACACAGGCCATTTTACTGAATATAAAAGCCTTAGTGAGTACTTACGCTGCTAAAGAGTTTCAGAATACTTACATTCACATGTCCAGCGGCCTTTGTATTGTCAACCACGCTCACAGTAAGTCCACCGCCCTTCTATAGTCGAGTCTACGACTTACGCCTTGACATTCAGGGTTCGAGCCGTACTGGCTAGCGACAACGGTCCAAGGTTGGTGGGTTTTTTGAGCGACAGGCGTTGAGGGTTCGAGGGCTACACAAATGGGTGAGTTAGATCCAGTCAAATTCTGGCAGACTTACTCACTAAATTGCGCTTTCATCCTTGACACATCAGCCAGGCTATTGCACACGGCCCCGAAATGGGATCCCCCAACGACGACCTCAAACCCGGGTGTTGAACTGAGCCGGCTTTCGATGGTCATTACACCTGTTGGGTAGTGTTGGCGTTATCGGTTACGGCGGGCGATATGGACTACAGGAGGTGGTAAGTCGAGTGTTCACCTTCTTCGCAATTTACTCACTAATGAGTTCCTCATAGCCAACGCATCAAATATACGTGGCACGGCCAGACTACCGCCAACGGCCATCCGACTTACAGTATTCGACCTAAGCTTCACGAGTCAGTCTTCTCGCGCAACGCTGGGTGTACGTTGAACGGCACTTGAGGATATGAGCGTGGAGATGGAGATGTGCGGTGGAGGAACGAGACATAAAGGCCTAAAGAGCGGTTACAA
>Ga0247742_10001163_pt1 | contig 18996 bp, 14 predicted proteins | sample UWRJL208509C2_FD_180944 | JGI IMG/M metagenome (GOLD analysis project Ga0247742, IMG submission 180944) | Plant litter microbial communities from Arlington Agricultural Research Station in Wisconsin, United States - UWRJ-L208-509C-2 | ecosystem: Environmental > Terrestrial > Plant litter >... | reverse complement strand
TGGTCAACCAGCCGCAGGCCTCCACGCTGCGCAGCATCGACCTTCCGGCATACGGCGGCGAGACCCTGATCGCGTCCTCGGCCGGCGCATATCAGGACCTGCCCGAGGAGTTGCGCAGCTTCGCAGACACCCTGTGGGCCATTCACACCAACGACTACGACTACTCGGTGCCCAAGAACCTTGAGCACTCCAACGCGGAGGAGCGACGCAAGGAGTTCACCCGGCTGAAGTTCGAAACCGCCCACCCTGTGGTGCGGGTCCACCCGTTGACCGGCGAGCGCGGATTGTTCATTGGGGGCTTCGCGCAGCGGCTTCGGATTGTGGGCTTGTCCAACACTGAGTCCAAGGACATCATCCGTCTGTTGCAGGCTTACGTAACGCGCCCGGAGAATGTGGTCCGGGTGAATTGGGAGCCCAACCAAGTGGTCCTGTTCGACAACCGCATCACCCAGCACTATGCCCCAGACAACTACGATGGCCAGCCGCGCAAACTCAACCGTGTGACCATTGCCGGGGACATCCCGGTGAGCATCGACGGCAAGCCCAGCCAAGCCTTGCAGGGTGACTCGAGCACCTACTCCGTGGTGGCTCCGGCCAGCCCCGCCTCGTAGCTGTGTGTTGCTGTCCGCACCCAACTGAGTCGCAGTTAAGCGCGTTTAGAGAGGTCATAACGCGCACAACTGCGACTCAGTTGGGTTAAAACCGGGGTTAGGGGATGTTGATCCCACGCGCTGCCACCCACAGGCCGTACCACTGGGCGCGGGTCATGGTGGCAGCAACGGAGGCGGCATCAGCGCAGGCCTTGATGCGCGCAGGGTTGGTGGTGCCCACAATTGGCGAGATCCTGGCGGGGTGCTTCATCAGCCAACCCAGCAGCACCGATTCCGGCGTGGTGCCCTTCTCCCCCGCCAACCGTTCCAGCATGCCCGCCGTTGCCGACTCGGCCGGTGACAACTCCTCAGCCTTCGCACCCGTATAGCGCCCCTGGGCCAGTGAACCGTACGCCTGCAGTTCAACACCCTTGGCCATGCAGTGTTCAAGAGTCCCGTGCGGGAAGCTGTACTCAAGCCCCCCTGCATGGTTGACCAGCACAGTGCTCTCCAGCCAGTCCCGGTGCAGCAGGCTCATTTCCAATTGATTCGCCACAATGGGCGTCTCCAACTCATCCTGGAGGTAGGCGATCTGCGCGCCGGACATGTTTGACACGCCTAACTGCCGCACCTTGCCTTCGGCCATCAACTGCCCGACGGCGTCCGCCACCTCGCGCGGGTCCATCAACGGATCTGGACGGTGCAGGAGCAACACGTCCACGTAGTCCGTTTGGAGCCGCTTCAAGCTCTGGTTGACCCGTTCAAGGATGGCCTCGCGGGAGAGATCATAATGCGTCTCCAACCCGCGCTCCCCCAGCCGGATCCCGCACTTAGTCTGGAGCTGGATCTTTTCGCGCAGACCCTGCGAACGGGCGAGGACTTCGCCAAAGACAGCCTCGGACTTGCCGCTGCGATAGATATCCGCGTGGTCGAAAAGCCCAATGCCAATTCCCTGCGCGGCTTCGATCACCGCCGCGGCCTGATCAATCTCCGACGCCCCGTAGGACGTGCCGTCCCACGGACCACCGAGTCCCATACAGCCATAGATCAGGCGTCCCCGCCCGTTCGCAGTAGTCATACTTCAGTATTGTCCGCAGGCCCTAGGCGTTGCTGACAATCCACGCCGTGGTGTCTGACGGCAGCTTGCCATCCTCCAGCGGGCCGCTGGTTACCACGATGCTTCCCTCCGGAAGCTCAACGGGCTTGCTGCCGAAGTTGGTGACCGTGTGCCAGCCACCGGGGCGGCTGAAGTGCAGTACGTCCTGGTTGCCGGTCTCCACCCACTGAAGTTCCTCGTCAGTCTGGAGTTCACTGCGCAGGCTCAGCGCCTTCCGGTAAAGCTCCAGGGTGGAGCCTTCCACTCCCTCTTGGGTGGCAACTGCGTAATCCTTGAACCACTCCGGCTGCGGGAGGTGTGCCTTGCCAGCACCAAAACCGAAGGAAGAACCTTCCTCGGTCCACGGCAAGGGCACGCGGCAACCATCCCTGCCAATCTCAACGCCCGGGTTACGGAAGAAGGACGGGTCCTGGCGTTCGGAATCGGGAATTTCCGAGACTTCGCGCAAGCCAAGCTCTTCGCCCTGGTAGAGGTAGGCAGAACCGGGAAGGGCGAGCAGCAGGAGCGTTGCGGCGCGGGCACGACGCAAGCCGAGTTCGACGTCGAGCTCCTCTGCCGGCGCGCCGGCCAGCAGCCAGCCCTTGCCGTCCTGTCCCTTGGGCTCTCCGCCGGTGATGTCCTGGGCCGCGTTTGTTCCTTGCGCCACAGAACCCCCCTTGGGCAAACCGTAGCGCGTGGCGTGGCGGACGACGTCGTGGTTGGAGAAGACCCACGTGGATGAGGCCCCGGACTCCTTGGCGGCTACCAGGTTGTCCGTGATGATTTTCTTGAAGGACGCGGCATCGAAATCGGACTGAAGCAGGTCGAAGTTGAACGCCTGGCCCAGTCCCTCAGGGCTGGCGTAGCGGGCACGGCGGGACTCGTGAACCCAGGCCTCGGCAACGGCAGTGCGCGGCGGGTTGTACTCGTTGAAGAGCTTGCGCCACTCGGCGTAGACCTCGTGCACTTCATCACGGTCCCAGAATGGGTGGGAGCCATCGGTGAAGCCATCCGTACCGTGCGCTTTGGCTTCCAAGTCAGCCTTCATGGGCAGCGGCTCGGACAGGTCCTTGGCCATGCCGTGGGCAACATCGATGCGGAATCCGTCCACGCCGCGATCCGACCAGAAGCGCAGCGTCTTGAGGAAGTCCTCGCGGATCTCCGGGTTCTCCCAGTTGAAGTCCGGCTGCTCCTTGGCGAAGATGTGCAGGTACCACTGGCCGGGAGTGCCGTCGGGTTCAGTGATGCGGTCCCAGATGGGTCCGCCGAAGACAGAGTCCCAGTCCGACGGCGGCAGTTCGCCGTTTTCGCCCCGGCCGTCGCGGAAGATGTAGCGGTCGCGTGCCGCGGAGCCCTTGGGCGAGGCCAGCGCTTCCTTGAACCATTCGTGCCGGTCCGAGGAGTGGTTGGGAACGATGTCCACCACGATCTTGATTCCTGCGGCGTGGAGGGCAGCGGCCATCTCATCGAAGTCCTCAAGGGTGCCCAGCTTCGGGTCCACATTGCGGTAGTCGTCAACGTCGTAGCCGCCGTCCGCGAGCGCCGACGGGTAGAAGGGGCTCAGCCAGACGGCGTCGATCCCCAACTCCTTCAGGTACGGAACTTTGGCCGTGATGCCCTTGATGTCCCCGAGTCCGTCACCGTTCGCGTCGTAGAAGCTGCGCGGGTAGATCTGGTAAACGGCTGCCTGACGCCACCAGTTCGGATCGGCCATGCGGTCTGAATCGGTACGGTGTGCCTGAGTGGCGGAAGTACTCACGAAACTCCTTTGATTTAGAATCTAAATTTATGTCCCGGACCAGTATGAAACGCCCGGAGGTTGAAGGTCAACAGTGCTTAGCCCTTGACGGCGCCCTGGGTCACCCCTGCCATGACCCAGCGCTGGGTGAACAAGTACGCAATGATCGCCGGAGCCATCGCCATCAGGTACGACGCGAAGGACACGTGGTAGTTGTTGCTGAATTGGGTCTGGAACAGGTTCTGCCGCACCGGCAGTGTCTGGAGGGACGGGTCCGAGATGATGAGCGAGGGCATCATGAAGTCATTCCACGCGTAGAGGAAGGCGAAGATGCCCACGGTAGCGCTCATCGGCGCCAGGAGCGGGAAAATCAGCTTCCAGAAAGTCTGCCACGTAGTTGCGCCGTCAATCCTGGCGCTCTCTTCGAGTTCCATCGGGATGGAGCGCAGGAAGGCAGTGAAGAGCAGGACGCTGAAGCTCAGCTGGAACATGGTGGCAAGCAGGATGACGCCAAACGGATTATCCAAGCCCAGGCGGCCCGTGAGCTGAATCTGCGGCAGCGCAACTACGGGGAACGGAATGAACATTGCTCCCAGAAGGTAGAAGAACGAGTACCTGAACAGCCGACGCTCCCAGTTGCGCACGATCGCGTACGAGGCGAAGGCAGCCAGGACAATGGTGGCCACCACGGTCCCCGCTGTCACCAGCAAAGACATAGCAGCCCCCACCGGGAAGTTGGTCAGGGTCCAGGCCTGGACAAAGCCCTCAATGCTGAACGGGGCGGGAAAGGAGAAGGCGTTGCCGTCCACGGCTTGCCCTTGGGTCTTGAACGCCATGGAGACCGTGACATACAGGGGAAGCAGCACGGTGACCGCGCACAGGATGAGGATGGTGGTTGCCGGCCAGTTCACGCGTTCGACGGCGGACTCGGACCGGCGCCGGCTCTTTCCGGTGGGCTGGGTGGTGGGCTCGGTGATGGCGAGGGTGGCTTGATTGGTCATCAGAGTGCATTCCGTCCGCGAGTCAGCGAAAGCTGTACGAGAGAGATAACAATGGCTACTACGAAGAAGATCGTGGCGTTGGCCATTTGGTAGGCGTAGTCGCCGCCGTTGAAGCCCGAGATGACGGTCATCGCGATGCTTCGGGTGGACGTGCCCGGGCCACCGTTGGTCAGGCCAACAATGATGTCGTAGGCGTTCAGGAAGCCCTTGAATCCCAGGATGATGTTGATGACCACGTAGCCCGACACCAACGGAAGCGTGATCTTGACCAACTGCTGGAACTTGCTGGCTCCATCGATCTCCGCAGCTTCATAGACGTCGCCCGGCACGGCCACCAGTCCTGCGATATAAATCAGCAGTGCACCCGGCACAGCCTGCCAGGCAGTGACCAACACAATGGCTACCCAGGCGAGGTCCGGGTTTGCCAGCAAGCTGTTCTCCAACCAGGGAATCCCGGCAGCGGCACCCAGGGACGGCAGCGAGTTGGAGAACAGGAAGTTGAAGACATAGGCGATGATGATGCCCGAGACCACCATGGGGATGACGAAAATGGTCCGCAGCGCCGATTTCATCCTGATGCGTGAGGTCAGCCCGACGGCCAGGAGGAACGCCACCACGTTCACGGCGATCACGGTGACGATGGAGAACCCGAACGTGAACAGGTAGCTCTGCAGGATGGCGGGATCGCTGAAAATCGCAATGTAGTTGGTCAGGCCGACAAATTCCCAGTCACCGATTCCGATCGAGTTGGTGAAACTGAAGAAGATGCCGATGATTCCCGGAACGGTGATGGCCAACGTGAAGAGGATGAGGCTGGGGACGAGGAAAAAGTAGAAGATCGGCTCGACCCGGCGCTTGCTGCCCTGCTGCTGACGGCCCTGCTTGGCCGAATCCTGCTTCCGGCCGTCCTGCCCGGACGTGGTGGGGGTGGTGATGATGGACATGATGTTGACTCCCTGCTTCAGCGCTACTGGCGGAAAGCCAGCCGCGCCCAATCTGCGTCGAGGGTGCTAAGGGTGGAGGTGGGGCTGGCGCCGAAAACGAGTGCCTGCGTGTAGTTCATGATCGGGATGGTTTTTGGTACCAGCACTGAAGGACCCTGGTAGACCTGGGCTTGCTCGTAGTACCGCACCATTCCTTCAATCCGGGGGTCGGGGACGTTCGCAGAGTCCTTGGTGGGCGTGAAGCCCAGCTGAGATTTGTTGTAGGCATCGATCACTTCGGGCCGGTAAAGGTACTCGAGAAAGTCCTGCGCGGCCTCCTTGTGCTTGGAGGCCTCCGGGATCCATGCCGCGAGATCCACGTTGACGCGCACGCGCAGGTCCTCGGGGTTCTCGGTCATGGGCAGCGGGAAGGTTCCAAGCTTCAGGTCAGGGGCCGTCTTGGCGATCTCGCTGAAGGCCCACGGACCCTGCAGGTACATGGCAGCCTTGCCCTGGGAGAAGGCCAGGTTGCCGTCGCCGTAGGCCCGGCTTGCAGCATCCTTGTTGACGTACTTCGAGGCCAGTTCCAGCATCTTGCCAACAGGCTTTTCAAAGTCTTTCTGGAAGGACACTGCAGATTTTGACCCCACGTTGGCGCCTTCGGCGGAAAGCTTGTCAAAGAAGTCCAGCGTGTCCACCTGGCCACCCACCGAGTAGTCGAACCAGCCCTGGGCGATGGTCCAGTCGTCCTTCCACGTGGCGTAGAACGGCGTCACTCCAGCGGCTTTGAGTTGCTCGCATGCTGCGGTCAACTCACTCCAGGTGGTGGGCACCTTGATGTTGTTGGCCGCGAAGATTTCCTTGTTGTAGATGACCGAGGAGGCCATGATCGAGTACGGCAGCGCGCTGGTGCGGTCCGGATAGGTCCCGTATTGGTCCATCAACGGCTGGAGATCTTCCCGGATCTTTGACGCCGCTGCCGTACCGGAGAGATCGCTCAAGGCGCCCCGCTGGACAAAGCGTGAGGTTTCCATGTTGTAGTTCGCCAAGGCGATGTCCGGCGGATTTCCCCGGACGAAGCTCGCGGACACCACATCCACCCCCGAGGTGTCCAGGACAACCTCGGTGTCGTTCTGGGAGGCGTTGTAGTCGGCAACCAGCTTGGTCATGAAGCCAATGGCTTCGCGCTTGCTGAACGTGAAGCGGATGGTTTCCTTGCCCGATTCCCCCGTGCAACCGGAGAGGAGACCGGCCAATAGGGCCAGTCCGAGGGTCATCGCCGCAAGGCGCTTCTTACGCGTAGGTTTCACAGACTCCGTGGTCCTTTCGTCGTGCGGACCGCTGTGGCCGCCGTGCCCGGGAGATCGCTACTGACCAGCCCGAGTTTAGATAGGAGATAAATTTATGACCTATCACTAGTCTGAGTGACGTGCACCACAGGGTCAAGCTTTTGGGCGGAATTGCGTCACAATCTAAATTTATGTACTAAATTTAGAGAGATCGTTCCATCGCTCCCGATGGACGCCCAAGAGTTTGGAGTACCCCATGCTGAGCGGGACTGCACCGTCAACCCAACTGGTACGCCGGGTCAACGCCAGCGCAATGCTCAAGGCCATGCGCGGCGCCGGTGTCCTCACCGGAACCGAGTTGATGGACTCCACCGGACTCTCGCGCGCCACTGTCATATCGATCTGCGATGAACTGGTCCGGCTCGGTTGGCTCCGGGAGTTGGAGAACCAGCGGGGTACCGGGGACTACGTCAAGGGACGCCCGGCCCGCCGCTTCGTGTTCGACGACGACGCGGCCAGCGTCATCGGCATCGACATCGGCGCCACCAAGATCACGGCAATCGTGGCCAACATGGCAGGGGCATCCCTGTCCAGGGTCACCATGCCCTTCCGTGCCTTCAACCTCTCTGCCGATGAACGCGCCGACGTGCTGGACCGCATTGCCGCAGACGCCCTGAAGCAGGCAGGAGTCACTGCGGATTCCGTGCTGGCGGTCGCCGTGGGGGTTGCTGCACCGGTCAGCCGCGACGGCGAAGTCCTCACCGTCCAGGAATTCTGGAGGTCCTTCGACGTCCGCAGGATCGTCGCTGAGCGGCACGGCTGGCATGTCCTCCTGGAAAATGACGCCAACCTGGCCGCCTTGGCCGAACGGTGGCAGGGCACCGCGCAAGGAGTGGACAACCTCGTAGTCATGTTGGCCGGTGACCGCCTGGGCTCGGGCATCCTTGAATCCGGACGCCTGCTCCGCGGCCAGCTCGGAGGCTTCGGTGAACTGGGCTACCTGGACACCGTGGAAGGCGTGGGAGACACCTACGGAATTGCCCACTACGCTGCACGGTGGGGCCGCGAAGCCATGGAAGCCAGCGCCACGACCTCGCTGCACACTCTCTGTGGCGGCCATCCCGAATCCCTAAGCGCCGAGATGGTCTTCGAAGCCGCAGCAGAGGGCGATAACGCCGCGCGAACCGTGCTGGACCGCCTGTCCGAACGCATGGCCCGGGTCATCGGTTCAGTCAGTACGTTGGTGAACCCGGACCTGGTGGTCATAGCCGGGGCCGTGGCGGCCTCGGCCCACACACTGATTCCGGGCATAGAGGAAAAGATGACAGAGTTCACCTTCACTCCCCCGCGCCTGGCAACCTCGCCCCTCGGGGACGGCATTGTCTCCCTCGGCGCAATCCGGCACGCACTGGACTACGTCGAGGAACACGCACTGGATCTCTACCCGGCCTCACTGTCACAGCAAGTGACGGCCAGTTGATTCGCTGAGCCCCGTCCGGTGTCGATCCTAATCCGGCATGGACATGGTCCGCAGGTCCAGTTGCCGGAGGACCCTGTCAGCGACTTCCGGATCGGTGCCTGGCTCATTGCGGGCCGCCACCACTTCCTGGCGGGCTGCGTCCAGGGCGATGGTTTGCACGGCAATGGAGAGTTCCCGTCCACGCTTACGCTTCTCGGCGACGGACTCGTTCTGCAATGTGCCGTCCAACAGCTCAGCGTGAAGGCGGCGCATCTTCTCCTTCACCAAGGTCACCTTCTCGGCCGGGAGTTCCTTCATGAGGTCGTGGTCCTTCAGAGCGGCCACGGCGGCAGACTGTGCACGCTTAGCCAGGACCTTCGCGGCGTCCTGTTCGTGTGATCCGTCCTCGGTCGCATCCAGGACCCGCATGAGCCACGGCAGCGTGAGCCCGGGCAGGACCAGGGTGGCTAGGAGCACCGCGCAGGCGATCACCAGGATCTCGTGGCGGGCCGGGAAGTCGCTGCCGTCCGGCAACGTCATGGGGAGTGCCAGGGCCAGCGCCAGGGTGGCGAGGCCGCGCATGCCGCACCATGTCAGGATCAACACTTCCTTGGGCGAGGTTGGCTGCAACAGGTTTCGGCGTTTTCGAGCGGTGAGGGCGAGTAGACCCAACCACAGGAAGCGCACCACAAACACCAGGACGCAGATCACCACCGCCATGCCGATCATGCCAAAGATAGCAGTGCCTTCATCGCGGATGACGTGACGGATTTCCAGCCCCACCAGCCCAAAAGCCAGCCCGGTTGCCAGCAGCTCCACCACGTCCCAGAAGGCGGTCCGCGTGATGCGTTCGGCGGCATCCTGAGGCCGCGTATGGCGCTGCAGTTCCAAGGCGGTGACGACGACGGCCACCACACCTGAGGCGTGCAGCTCCTCCGCGAGGATGTAGGCGGCGAAGGGAACAACCAGGGTCACGGCACTGCGGGCAACCATGGACGTCACCAACGTAGTGATGAACTTGGTCAGCCAACCCATCGCGACGCCAATCACCACGGCCAGTGCGGCGCCAATGACAAACTGGGGAATGACCTCGGGGCCAACTTCCTTGCCGGACATGGTTGCCGCAACCGCTGCCTGGAAGATCACGATTGCCGCGGCGTCGTTGAAGAGTCCTTCGCTCTGGAGGACAGTGATGAGCCGTCGCGGCATGTGCACACGACCCGCCACGGATTCCACCGCAACGGGGTCCGGAGGGGCCACCATGGCACCCAGCGCAATTGCCGCCGGAATGCCGATACCCGGGATCATCAGCCAGGCAGCACCAGCCACTACTGCAGTGGAGACCACCACCAGGGCCACGGCCAACAGCAGCAGTGTCCGCCAGCGTACGCGAAAAACCGCCCAGGAGCTCTTTTGCGCGGTCGCGAACAACAAGGGCGGAAGGAAGATCGGCAGGATCAGTTCCGGCGAAATCTCAAACTCGGGAAAGCCCGGTATGAAGGTCAGCCCAACGGCCAGGAGCAACATCAACACCGGGTACGGAAGCCGAAGCCTGTCCCCCAAGCCCACTGCCACCACCGTCGCGAGCAGCAACCCGACAATGAGCGCCAACTGATCCATGTTCCTGCTTCCCCAGAGGTTGTAAGGCCCTTCCCCGGGCGAAGCCGAAAAAGGTCCCTACCAACATATCCCGGTGCGCAGGCTCACCCTGTGCGTGGTCCGCGTCTCCAGTGCAGGATCAGTCCTCCGTGAGGGCATCCACCACGTCCTTGGATCCGTCCTTAAAGGCGATGGTCCGGCGGATGGTGCCCGGCAACTCCAGCACCGCCGCAGTGACCAAGGCAACATTGGCCCGTGAGGTCTCCGTGCCGCTACCGGGGTTCTCCGGGTCAGTCTGGATCTGACCCGTGGCCGGCTCGTCGGTCAAGGTTCCCGGGCCCAGGACGGTCCAGTCCAACTCGGTAGCCCGCAGGTAATCGTCGGCCGCCGCTTTGGCCTCGGCATAGGCAAAGAACGGGTTGTCGGCGGGCACACCGTGGTCCTTGGCGGCACCAATATAAGAAACCATCACATACCGCTTAACCCCCGACTCTGCGGCGGCGTCCATCGACCTGATGGCTGCGTCCCGATCCACGGCATAGGTCCTGTCAGGATTCCCTCCACCGGCTCCTGCTGACCAGACCACGGCATCGTGGCCCTTGAGCGCTTGGGCGAGTTCCGCCGTCGTCGAGTTCTCCACATCCAGCACCTCAGCCGAGGCACCGGTCTCCGTGACATCTGCCACATGGTCGAGATTTCGGATGAAGGATGTGACGTCGTGACCTTCGCCACTAAGAATGCGGGACAGATGCAGGGCCACTTTCCCGTGGCCACCAATGATTGCGATTCGGCTCATGAAACCATTCTGTCCCACTCAACGAAAAAAGACCCCGCAGGCAGAAGCTGCGGGGTCTTGCTCTGTAGCGGTGGGGAGGCTCGATCTCCCGACCTCACGATTATGAGTCGTGCGCTCTAACCAACTGAGCTACACCGCCACGAATGAGAAAAACCTGTGTCAAGCCGGTCAAAACCGCCTTGACACAGGCCCTCATCCAGAGCCCCCCACCGGAATCGATCCGGTGACCTCGTTCTTACCAAGAACGCGCTCTACCACTGAGCTAGGGGGGCAACGAGTAAATACTCTACCGGACGTTTTCGGAAGCTACAAATCGGCGAAAAAACGCGAAAAGACAGCGCCGACACAATTTGCGAAGACGCTCAATCCTTGATCTATTTTCGGCTTCAAACAGGCAAGCATCAGGGCAACCGGAGCACCTGTCCAGGGTAGATCCGGTCCGGATTTGGCACCGTATCCGCGTTGGTGGCAATCAGGGAACCAAGGTCCACCCATACAGCGCGGCGATCCCGTTCATGGTGTCACCCTGCTCCACCACAACCTCAGTGGCCCGCGGCGCCACTGGACCTGGCTGTCCGGCCCCCGTAGCGGCCTCCTGCGCTGCTGCAGCGTCCGCGGCCGCACGGAACCCGCCTCATGGGAAATTCCCGCCGCACACCGGCGCGCAGACACCAGGACCCGGAGGTAAGCGTTAAACACGTCAGGGGGCCGGCTCGATAGCCGACCCCCTGACGGGAACTACTTAGTGTTTACCACTTGCGAAAGTGTTTACCACTTGCCCTTGCGGTTGAAATCGCGGTGTCCGCCTTCGCCGCCACTGCGGGGCTTGCGTGCACCATCACCGTGGCCGCCGAAGCGGGATCCGCTGGCCTGGCCGCGATCGCGGTCGCCGAAGCTGCCTGCGGTCCGCTCGGAGCGGTCGCTGTAGGAGCGGCCACCGCGGTCAGCGGAGGTACGCTCGCCGTCGGACTTACGGAAGTCCTTCTTGAAGCCGCCGGAACCCTTGAAGTTTCCGCCACCGCGGTTTTCGCGGTCGCCGTAGCCACCGCGTCCGCCAGCGCCGCCACCGGAGTAGCCGCCGCGCTCGCTGTTGGGCCTGCGGCCGTTATCCAGCTCGAGGTTGATCAGCTCACCACCGATGCGGGTGCGGGACAATGCACGCAACTGATCGGCGCTCAGGTCTGCCGGGAGCTCCACCAAGGAGTGGTCCGAGCGGATATCGATGCCGCCGATCTGTGCGGAGGAGATGCCGCCTTCGTTGGCAATGGCGCCTACGATCGAACCCGGCATGACACGCTGGCGGCGTCCCACGGAGATACGGTAGGTGGCGTTGCCCTCGGTCAGCGCGCGGGTCGGCCCACGTGAGCCGAAGCCATCCTTGGAGCGCTCACGCTTCTGGTACTCGGGCGCTGCAGGCAGTTCCTTCACCAGCAGAGGCTGTCCACCCTGCGCCATGACGGCCAGGGCTGCGGCGATCTCAGAGGCCGGAACGTTGTGCTCTTCCTCGTAGGACGAGATGAGGTCGCGGAACGCGGCAACGTCTTCGGATGCGAGGGTCTCCGTAATGCGCTCTGCGAACTTGCCCAGACGCAGGGTGTTCACAGTCTCGGCAGTAGGAAGGTGCATCTGCTCAACCGGCTGACGCGTCGCCTTTTCGATGGAACGCAGCAAGTACTTCTCACGCGGCGTCATGAAGAGGATAGCGTCACCCGAACGACCCGCACGGCCCGTGCGGCCGATGCGGTGCACGTAGGACTCGGTGTCGTGAGGGATGTCGTAGTTGATCACGTGGCTGATGCGCTCAACGTCAAGGCCACGGGCGGCGACGTCGGTAGCAACCAGGATGTCAATGCGGCCTTCCTTCAGCGCGTCAACAGTGCGTTCGCGCTGCTGCTGCGGGATGTCGCCGTTGATGGCGGCAGCCTGGAAACCGCGGGACTTCAACTTGTCGGCGAGGTCCTCGGTAGCCATCTTGGTGCGCACGAAGGCGATAACGCCGTCGAACTCTTCAACTTCGAGGATGCGGGTCAGGGCGTCCAGCTTGTGCGGGCCCATGACCTGCAGGTAGCGCTGCTTGGTGTTGGCACCGGTGGTGGTCTTGGACTTCACCGAGATCTCAGCCGGGTTGTTCAGGTACTGCTTGGACATGCGGCGGATCTGGCCCGGCATGGTGGCGGAGAACAACGCAACCTGACGGGTATCAGGGGTCTGCTGGAAGATCTGCTCAACGTCATCGGCAAAGCCCATGCGCAGCATCTCGTCAGCTTCGTCCAGCACCAGGTACTGGAGCTCGGAGAGGTCCAATGAACCCTTGGCGATGTGGTCAATCACGCGGCCGGGGGTGCCGACAACTACCTGTGCACCGCGGCGCAGCCCGGCCAGCTGTGGGCCGTAAGCGGAGCCACCGTACACCGGGAGGACGGTGAAATCGTCAATGTGCTTGGCGTAGGAAGTGAATGCCTCAGCAACCTGGAGGGCCAGTTCACGCGTCGGAGCCAGGACAAGCGCCTGGGTCTTGCGGGACGGGCCGTTGAGGTCGTGGAGTTCAGCCAGGCGGGACAGGGCAGGAACGGCGAATGCCGCGGTCTTGCCGGTACCGGTCTGGGCGAGGCCTACGACGTCGCGGCCTTCGAGCAGCAACGGAATGGTGGCTGCCTGGATGGGGGACGGCTTCTCATAGCCGACATCCTGCAGGGCGGCCAGGACGCGTCCATCGATGCCAAGATCGACGAACTTGACGCCTTCTTCGTCCTCGTCCTCTGCCTTGGGGGCAGGAGCTTCGGTGAAGGCGGGGGCTGCAGTCTCAGCTGCAGGAGTCTCGACGGGGGCAGCGGCAGCAGCCGGTGCTTCAGCTTCGGCGGGTGCGGAGGTCTCAGCTACAGCAGCGGACTCGGCGGTCTGGGCGTCGAAGTTTTCGTTGAGATTTTCGGTCATAGGGGGAAATTCCTCATCCATAGGGCAGTCGGCGCGGCCCGGTTGGGCTTGGCCGCATTACTCGTCGCGAGAAACAGGAAAGGTGCCCTGTTTGTCGCAAGAAGTCCGGCGCTATCGCAATCCCATGGCAGGACTTCCCGCTGCATCTCTTGGCTGCTATCCCAGCAGTCTGTACAGCGTTTTCTTTAGCCGGCTCTCCCTATGAAAATGCCCACACACATTTGCGGGCCCCAACACTTACCAGTCCTGCCTCAAGAATTGGGCAGGATAAAGGGATTTCCGGAGTGGGGGATATTTCAAGTGTAGGGCACACAGGCCCATCAGCGCGACCCGAGGGAGCACAAGGCCGGGGTGAGCTTGTTCACACCCGGATCTACGGCCACACGGTGGGGACCTAGAGTCCGTTTCTGCGCAGGACCTTTTCGAAGACGGGGTGGTAGTCCTCCTGCAATCGGATCTCGCCGTCGGCATCGGCATCGAGCAGGATCTGGACCAGTTCCGGAGTGGGCTCACTAAACCACTGACCCACGGTAATTCCGTGCCGGGGGACGAAAGTGCGGTGGATGTGATCCCCCGCGGAAATGGTGCCTGTCTTGATCACCCGAAGGTAGGTGCCAACCCGGCCGGCCTGCGTGAAACGCTTCACCCATTGCGGCTCGCCGATCACCCGTTGGAAGGTGGCGCACGGAACCCGTGGTGAGGTGACTTCCAGCTCCACATCCAAACCGATCCTCCAACGTTCGCCAATGACAGCCCCGGTGGTTTCGATGCCGGTGACGCGCAGGTTCTCGCCGAAAATTCCGGCTGGCATCTCCCGCTGCAGCTCACCTGACCAATAGTCAGCATCAGCCTGCGAATACGCGTACAGAGCCTGGTCCTCCCCGCCGTGATCAACCCGGTTTGCCTGCACATCCCCATGCAGTCCGAGTCTGTGGACCTTAACCGGCCCCTCCACGGGGCGCTTGTCCATGCCGGTGACGCCCACGCTCCCCTCGGGGTCGGGCAGCAACTGGTGCACACGGCAGACGGCAAGGAGGGATGCGGTGTTCATGGACAACAGTGTACGGACGCAAGGGGCCAGGATTAAGGATCGAAACGGTAGCCCATGCCCGCTTCCGTGTGAAGGTGCCTGGGTTCGGCAGGATCCCGCTCCAACTTCCGCCGAAGCTGGGCAATATATACGCGCAAATACTGCGTTTCCTTCGCATACGCCTGCCCCCACACCTGGGTGAGGATCTGCTGCTGGCTCACCAGCTTCCCCTTATTACGGACCAGCAGCTCCAGGATGTTCCACTCCGTGGGTGTCAGGCGCACTTCCGCGCCATCCTTGATGATCTTCTTGCCAGCCAGGTCCACCATGAAGTCCGTGGTGGCCAGTGTTGGTTCCTCATGTTCGGTAACAACCCGGCGCGAGGCGACCCGAAGCCGCGCAAGCAGCTCATCCAAACCGAAGGGCTTGGTCACGTAGTCGTCCGCACCGGCGTCGAGCGCTTCTACCTTGTCCTCAGAGGCGTGCCGCGCGGACAGCACAATGATTGGCATGCTGCTCCACCCGCGAATGCGACGAATGATCTCCACTCCGTCCATGTCCGGCAACCCGAGGTCCAGCACCACAATCTCCACTGGTTGCTTGGCCGCAGCCTGCAAGGCCTCGGCACCGGTGCCGACGGTCAGCGCCTGATAGCCATGCGCTTGGAGGGTCACCTGCATGGCGCGGGCAATACGGGCTTCATCCTCAACAATGAGCACCAGCGTCATTGCGCACCCCCGGTCCACAGCGGCAACGTGACCACCATGGTCAGGCCACCGCCCGGCGTCGGCTCCGCAGCAAGCCTGCCGCCCATGGCTTCACTGAAGCCCTTCGCCACAGCCAGGCCCAATCCGATCCCGCCACCGGCGCTGATCCCGCCTGCAGGCGACTGCGATGGGGAATCACCAAAGCGTTGAAACGGCTGGAATATGTCCACCACTTCCTTATGCCCCACTCCCCCGCCGTGATCGATGATTCTCAGTTCGCTGGCGGGCCGGTCCCCCAGGGTGATGCCCTCTCCGGCACGGGCCGTCAGGACCACATCGGACTCCGGCGCATACTTCATGGCGTTCTCCACAATGTTGGCCACCACCCGTTCAAGCATCCCGGCGTCGGCCTGCACCGGGGGAAGATTGGGCGGCAATTCATTGCGCAGCCGTTCCCTGGGGACCCCCCGTAGCGCCTGCGGCAACACCTCAGCCCACACAATGCCCGTCAGCAGCGGATTGACCGCGTCAGCCGTAATGCGCGACATGTCCAGGAGGTTGTCCACCAAATGGTCCAAGCGGTCGGCGTACTCTTCGATGGTCTCCAGCAACTCGCGTTCCACGTCGGGAGGAAATGTCACGTCCTCCTGGCGCAGGCTGCTGACAGCGAGCTTAATCCCGGCCAAAGGAGTCCGGAGGTCATGGGAGACGGCGCGCAGGATGGAGGTCCGCATCTTGTTGCCTTCAGCCAACCTCACGTTGTCCCTCCGGCTTTTCACCAACTGTTGCCGATCCCGGACAGCCACAACAAAAGCCCCGAAGGCGGCCAGCATCCGTTGCTGGTGGGCTGACAACGGTCCGCCGCGCAGCAGCAACGTGTAATGGGGATCGACGACGGCGGCATGGTCTGCGGCGGCATGGGTCACCGGCGGATTCGGGCCGGCACCCGCCAGGACTCGCCACTCCGGCGTCGAACCGGCTGACGCGCCCTGCTGCGATGAACCCAGTAGCGTCACCGCTTCCATTCCCAGGTTGCTGCGGACTTTCTCAAGGAAGGACTCCAGGCTCCCATCAGAGCTCAGGATGCGTAGGGCCAGCTCGCTCAAGGCCGTAGCCTCTGCACCTGAGCGGGCTGCCTCCTGCGCCCTGCGGCTGGCAAGGCCCACCGCGAGGGCAACCCCACAGGCCACCGCAAGGAAAACCACCAACGTAAACAAGGTGGTGGGATCGGCGATGGAGAGGGACCCCACCGGGTCCGCTGAGAAGTAGTTAAGGAGGAAGCTGCCCAGCACCGCGGCCACCACAGCCGGCCACAAACCACCAATGGCCGCCACCGCAACAGCTACTGCCAGTTGCAACAGCATGATGATCGCGAAGTTGCGGAAGCCAAGGACAGTGACCATGAGTTCAATGCCTGGCGGCAACACAACAGCCAACACCAGGCCCGTGATCACCCGGGCGGTGCCGATGCCGCGGATCGGCGGGAGCCGCAGCAGCACGCCGTCGTCGCCGCTGCTGTTTGCTTCAGGTCCCGCCATGGCTACATCCTTACATGCTTCCAAACATGGGGACTTATCCCCATTCACGGCCGTCACCCGTGCCTGCGCGGCGCACAGGGACTAGGCTTGCTCTGAGTATTCTGGTCCGGCGTGGCGCCGGACACTTCAACGGTCTATCCAGGGGGATATACATGGGCCCGAATGACAGCCCTGACGCAGCCGGCAACAACGGCGGCAGCAGGGACAACAACGGCGACTTTGCGGCGGGCAACAATCCGCCCAAGCCTCCTCCGTGGCAGGTACCCAAGCCCGAGCTCCACCCTGAGCTGTTCACGCCCGTCGAGAAAGAACCGGCGCAGGGCAGCACCGGCAAGCGCAGGAAAAAGCCCGCCGGGGCACCCCAGCCTGGGGCTGGAGCACCCAAGCCCGGCCAACCCCTCCCCGTTGTTGACCCCTTCGCTAAAGAACGCGAGCGCGGTGAGGCGGAGGCGGCCAAGAAGAAGAAGCGCTCGCATCGCCGCACCCTGGTGGTGGGTCTGGGTGTGACTGCCCTCCTGGCCGGAACCATCACTGCGATTGTGGCCAGCAACAAGGAGGAAGCTGACTACGCGCAGGTCTGTTTCAATGAGGAAACCGGCGAGCGCGTTGATGACAACCAGTGCGACAACAGCAGTTCGGCGGGCCGCAGTTCAGGGGTCTACGCCTGGTACTTCTATTCCCGCGGGGCCAGCGTGCCTGCCGTGGGCCAAAACCGCAGCTCCTACCCGAGCTACACCAAGAATGTGCCCACGGACGCCAAGGCTTCCAAGGGGTACAGCACCAAGGGCGGCACGGTCAGCCGCGGCGGCTTTGGCAGCAGCTCCAAAAGCGGCGGAAGCTCGGGGGGCTAGGCGTGCGTCGACTCCCCTCCGAGCCCAGGCCGGACTGGAAGCAGAAGATCGAAGAACAGGGCCTGGTATTTTCCACTACCACCATGCCCGATGGCCGGAACATCGAGTACTGGAACGAATCGGCCTATTACGAATTCACCGAAGACGAGGTGGAAACCCTCGAGAAAACCGCCGAGGACATGCACATCATGTGCTTGGAGGCGGCGAAGTACCTTGCCACCGGGGCCATGGGCGATATCGGCATCGGGCGGCAGGCTCTGGAATTGGCCGGGGAGTCGCTGCAGGCCGGCGACATGGATATTTACGGTCGCTTCGACTTCATCTATGACGGCAAGGGTGGTCCGGCCAAGATGCTGGAGTACAACGCCGATACCCCTACCGGGCTGATCGAGGCTTCCGTGGCTCAGTGGTTCTGGCTGCAGGACGTCTTCCCGGAGAAGGACCAGTGGAACGGAATCCATGAGGCCCTGATCCGTCAGTGGAAGAAGCTGCAGTTCCGCACCGGCATGAGCACCTTGCATGTTGCCCACTCCGAGGCGGAGGAATCCGGCGAGGACTGGATGACGGCGGCGTACATGCGGGATGTTGCAAGCCAGGGCGGTTGGACCACCATCGGGATCAATATGTCCGATATTGGCTGGGACCCCAACCTGAACCGGTTCGTGGACCTGGACAACTTCATGATCAGCACCATGTTCAAGCTGTACCCGTGGGAACTGATGATGAAGGAACCCTTCGGACACCGCCTCCTTCAGCGCGCCCACAACCCACGCTGGGTTGAGCCGGCGTGGAAGATGCTGTTGTCCAACAAAGCCCTGCTGGCTGCGCTGTGGCACCTCTACCCCAATCATGAGAACCTGCTGCCTGCCTACCTCGGCGATCCCGGTCCTCTCAAGGAATGGGTGGCCAAGCCGCTGCATGGACGCGAGGGCGACAACATTCGCATTCACGCCCCCGGCATCGAAATCCAACAGCCAGGTGGTTATGGTCGCGAAGGCTGGTGTTTCCAGCAGTACCACTCCCTCCCCGACTTCGACGGCAACCATCCTGTCCTGGGCCTGTGGGTAGTGGATGGCGAATCCGTGGGCTGCGGAATCCGCGAATCAGACGGACCCATCACGGACTATTTCTGCCGCTTTGTCCCCAATACCATTGACGCCCCGGCGCCCATCGCGCCCCCTGCTACTGCCTACGGAGCTGCACTATGAGCACAGAAACCTCGACGCCGGGTGGCGGCTCAGCGGGCGGCGACCGCACCGCCGTCGTACCTTCCAAAGGCCTCCACGCCGGGATCCTGGACCTGGGCGACTCCGTCATGCTGGGCCTCGCCTCCACCGCGCCCGTCTACTCGCTTGCGGCAACGCTGGGACTCATTGTTGCAGTCAACGGCAACTACACTCCCCTGATCCTGATCCTCGGCTTCATCCCCGTGCTGTTCATTGCCT
>Ga0247742_10001162_pt1 | contig 19005 bp, 17 predicted proteins | sample UWRJL208509C2_FD_180944 | JGI IMG/M metagenome (GOLD analysis project Ga0247742, IMG submission 180944) | Plant litter microbial communities from Arlington Agricultural Research Station in Wisconsin, United States - UWRJ-L208-509C-2 | ecosystem: Environmental > Terrestrial > Plant litter >... | reverse complement strand
TGGTGTTCAGCATCGGGATGCTCGGCCTTGCGCTGCTGCAGATGAAGGGCGCCAAGTTCACGCGGGAGTCCGCGTCGCGCACCTCCGCGATCATTCTGGCGCGCAGCCTGGCCGAGTCGATGCGGGCCAACCCGGCCGGCGCCCTGCCCAAGACCGGCGACAGCGCCTACCTGTACGACGGCGACACGACCTACACCCAGGCCCAGTGCGACAGCACATCGCTCGGTTCGCCCCAGGCCATCGCGACCCGCGACCTGGCGTGCTGGCAGATCGCGCTGAAGCGGACCATCCCCCTACCGACGGGTTCGGGGTCCAAGCTGGCCACGGTGACCAAGGACGCGACCCTGGGCACGCTGACCATTACGGTCTCCTGGGCCGGCGTCGCGGATGACGCCACCGCCGACGCAACCCAGTCCTACAGCTTCAGCTACCTGCAATGAGAACGTCGCCTATGGCCTCCCGCCCGCGCTCCAGCAAAGGCTTCTCGCTGGTCGAGATGATGATCTCGATCGTTCTCGGTCTTATCGTCGTCGCCGGCCTGATCAGTGTGCTCATGGCCAACCGCGCGGCGTACACCATCCAGCAAGGTAGCAACTTCAACCAGGAAAGCTTGCGCTTCGCGGCGACGCGGCTTGCCTGGTCGCTGCGCATGGCCGATTTCTGGGGTGGCGTGAAAGGGACGGCCCTCACGACGACCACCAATACCACCGGCGTCGGTGGTGCTGGCTCCTGCAACGGCGCCTGGGTCCTGAATGTCGGTATCGCCGCGCCAGGCAACGGTATCGCCGGATACGACGGCGGAGCGACGTTCCCCATCGCCAACTGCGTCGACGACGCCAATTACGTCAAGTATTCCGATGTGGTCGTCGTGCGCTACGCCGACACGCATGGCTACGATCCGGCGAAGGCCTCAAGCACGACGAAATTCGATTCGACGACGCCGGGCGACGTGCCGAACCAAACCAGCGTCTTCGTCGTCTCGGCGGTCAACCAGTCGGCCACGATGTTCCGTCTTGGCGAGGCAGTCCCATCGAATCCGCTGGGCTCGACCAGTGGTCGCTATGTCTATCCTTATCAGCTCGAGATGTACTACCTGCAGCCGTGTTCCGACCCGGGCGCGGACAAGGTATGTGGCACGGCCGACGACGGCGACGCCGATGCGAGGTCGCCGACGCTCATGCGGATGCGCATGGATACGACGGGCGCACTCATCTCCGAAGCAGTGGTCGATGGTATCGAACAGCTGCAGTTCGAGTACGCCTCGCCGCTCCCGACAGACCCACCGTCTTCGACGCCGTTCGTGCAGGCATCGCTCGCGAACTTCCCCACGGTGACCCAGGTGCGCGCGTCGATTGTCGCCCGTTCCACCACACGTGATGTATCCGTGCCGCACGCGGGGTCGTTCGCCTTGTCGGGGCATTGCGCGTATTCGATCAGCACTGCCGGCGCCTTGAGCTACGACACGACCACGGCCACCAACCTCTGCGCTAGTGCGCCTGCGTCCAATTACGGCGACAAACCGCAGCAGTACGCCCGCACCATCAATACCCAGGTTGTGATTCTGCGCAACCGGGTGAGGGGATGACCATGGTCGCCTTCATGAAACCGATACGCGCGCAGCGCGGCGTCGCCCTTTTCGTTGGAATGATCTTCCTTCTGGTGCTTTCCATCATTGCTGTGATGGCGATGCGCGGCACGCTCACCGAAATGAAGATGGTCTCCAACGTAGCCCGGCATGAGGCTGCATTCGAAGCCTCGGAAGCCTTGCGCGCCGTTCCCGTGACGCTGTTCGACCAGCATGTGTTTCAACGCGGCTGGCCAACGTCGTTTCCCGGCGGCACCGTGCCGGATTCGGACTTCACCTACTCGAGCACCTTTTCGGCCGACATGCTGGCCAAGGTGGAGACCGCGGTTCAGAGCGATTGCAGCGGCGCGATATCGCTGTTCTACGGCACGCTGCAGCCGGCGTGCAACAGCTTGCCTGCGGAAACGCTTTACGACCCGACCACATGGCATCCGGACATGAAGATAGCCATCTGCGATGCATCCAGTTCCTCCTGCTCGGCGGACGTGAGCGCCACGCTCTCCATCGTGCCCGACGGCACGGTGTTGAATGCCGGCTCCGGCGGCGCCCAGGCGGCGGGCTATCGCGGCCTGGGTATCGGCGCGGCGGGCGGTGGTGCCGACATGCTCTTCGAGATTCGCAGTGTCGCCACGGCCCCCGGTAACGGTGTGTCGACGACGCTGACCCAATACCATCAGAACATACGTAACTAAGGCCAAGGAATCTGTCGATGAGTATTTCCCGCATCCAGCGACCCGGGCTTCTGTTCGGCTACCTCGTGGCCCTCGCGGTCACGATCTTCGCAAGCACGCCGGTGGCCCAGGCCGACGCGATCTCATCCAGCACGCAGCGAGCCGCCGCCTACGCGATCGACCCGCCCCTGGGTATCGCCGGCGCAGCGCCCCTGGTCATGATCAACCTGTCGCGTGACCACCAACTGTTCTACAAGGCTTACAACGACTTCACCGATATCGACGGTGACGGCAGCATCGACACCACCTACCGCAATGACTTTACCTACGCGGGTTATTTCGATCCGACCAAGTGCTACGACTATCCGTCCGGAGCGACCTATTTCACGCCGACGTCGGTGATGGACCCGAAGAACAAGTATTGCTCGAACGCGTGGTCCGGCAACTTTCTGAACTGGGCGACGATGTCGCGCATGGATGAAGTGCGCAAGATCCTTTACGGCGGCCTTCGCTCGACCGACACGGCGGGCCTGACCATTCTCGAGCGCGCTTTTCTGCCGACCGATGCTCACTCGTTCGCCAAGTTCTACAGCGGTTCCGATATCGCCCAACTGATGCCGTATTCGGCCAGTGCCACGCCGCCGTCCACCTCGGATGTGCCGGCGAACTATTACTTCGATAACCAGGGCTTCAACGAGAACGGCACGGACTACAACTTGCTGCGCCTGAAAGGCGTCGCCGACCTCAAGACCCAGGTCGGTGACCAGATCCGGATCGTGGCGGGCGACGTGAATGCGGTCAATCCGCCCACGCTGGAAGCGCCGGTCCGTTTCTACAACACGAACGGATACACTGCGCCCAACAATCGCCTCGAAATGCGTGTCCAGAACGGCATGTTCAAGAACATGGCGTGCACGGATTTTGCAAGCTGCCTGACCTTGTTCCGCAGCTACGGCAAGTGGACGATTACCAATCTCACGCGTTCCGGCGTGACCTTCTGCAATACGACGGTGCAGGGCGGCTCCGACCAGCTTTCGCAGTCGAATACGGCTCCCCCGTTGATCCGCGGCGTCTTCGGTAACTATGCGCTGTGGGCTTCGAACGAGAGCCTGCAGTGCAAGTGGTCGGACGAGAACAGCAACCAGCAGAGTGGCTTCACCGATGGCTTCCTCAGTAACGGTAACCGCTCCGCATTCTCCGGTCTGGGTTCCGCGGCCGAAAATCCCGCCAAGTCGACGGGTATCGAACTGATCGCGCGCGTCCAGGTCTGCAAGTCCGACATGCTCGGTTCCGAGAACTGCAAGCAATACCCGAACGACAGCTCCGCGAGCAATCCGTACAAGCCGGTCGGCCTGCTGCAGAAGTACGGCGAAACCGGCAACATCAAGTTCGGCCTCGTGACACCCACCTTCGACCACAACGCCTCGGGTGGTGTATTGCGCGCGGCGCTCCCGGGTCCCGGCATCAACGACGGCGACTTCATCAGCAACGAGATCAAGGCGTCGGACGGCACGTTCACGGGCACGAAGGGCATCATCACCAATATCAATGCACTGCGGATCTACGGCTACAAGTACGAGTCGGGCAATAACTACGGTGACGGCAACGGTTGCAGTTACCAGCAGACCGGTATCACCACCGGCTCGGGGTCGGGCACGCTGGTCGCCGAAGGTAACTGTTCGTCCTGGGGTAATCCCATGGCGGAAAGCTATATCGAAACCTTGCGCTACCTAGCGGGCAAGACGCCAAATACGGCGTTCGCCTCGGGGTCCGAAGACACCGCGCTCGGGTTGAGCGTGGTTGCTACCTGGAACGACCCCATCGGTGAGGCCAACTTCTGCGCGGCGCTCAACGTCATCAACTTCAACGCCAGCTCGCTCAGCTACGACACGGACGCGGTGGCAGGTTTCGACGACCTGAACACGAAGAAGTCCGTGGCGGCATGGACCGATCTGGTCGGTGTCGGCGAAGGCATCAACGGGAAAAACTGGTTCGTCGGCAATCCGACCGGTACCTACACCGACACCGATAAGGATCTGTGCTCCGCGAAGGCCGTGGCCAATTTCTCCGGTGTGCAGGGCATCTGTCCGGAATCGCCGGCACTGAAGGGCGGCTACCTGATGGCCGGCGCCGCTTACGGCGCGCATATCAACCGCATCCGCGACCTCGGCGTGGACTCGTCCGGTACGGTGATCGTGCCCACCGATGACCGCACCTCGCTCAAGGTCAATACCTTTGGCGTGCAGCTGGCGACCAATACCCCGCAGATCCGCGTTCCGGTGCCGAATAGCGCGACCGGCCAGGTCGTCACCATCATTCCTGCGTACCGACTTGTCCTGCCCAGCGGCGTGGGCGGTGGTGCGCTGGTGGACTTTAAGATCCTCTCGCAGACCAATGATGGCACCACGGCCAGGGGTCAGTTCTACGCCGACTGGGAGGACAGCTTCGCCGGCGGCGACTACGACCAGGACATGTGGGGCATCATCAGCTACGAGATCACTGCGACGCAGGTGAAGATCACGACCAAGCCGGTGTCCGCGTCGACCAACAACGGCCAGGGCTTCGGTTACATCATTAGCGGCACGACCAAGGACGGCCCGCACTTCCACTCGGGTATCTACAGCTTCAGCTATACCGACCCGACCAATCCCAGCATCGTCGACGCGAACAACGTGGCGTTGAACGGCACCGGCCACATCAACGCCTCCGGCGGCTGCACGAATTGCGTGGTGAGCGATCCGGCGACCACGGCCGTCTACAGCATCGGTACGACCAGTGCCGGAACGCTCAGCGACCCGCTCCTGTATGCGGCGAAGTGGGGCGGCTTCCGCGCGGACGTAACCAAGCCGGACGGTACCGACACGCCGGCCAACGATGCCGACCCGGCCGACAATACTAAGTGGGACACCACCGGTACCGGTACGCCGGACAACTACTTCCTGGTCACCGACCCGGGCAAGCTCGAGACCTCGCTGGATACTTTGTTCCGCAAGATCCTCGCGAAGATCTCGTCCGGCACGGCGGCGGCGACCGTGGCCACCAGCGCCAATGGCGTGGGCGTCACCTATCAGGCCCTTTACGAGGCCGAACGCACTGACAACAGCGGTGATCGCGCCACCTGGATCGGCTCGATGAGCGGCCTGTGGACCGACAGTTTCGGTCTGCTCCGCGAGGACGGCAACCACAACGGCCAGCTCGACGACTACGTAACCGATCCGGTCATTACATTCGCCTACCAGGCCAGTTCGCAGCGTACGATCGCCACGCGCTACGTGAGCACCGACCCGGCAAAATACGTGCCGCCTGCGATTGGTACGCCGGTCGAGCTCACCGATCTGAACACGATCTGGAATGCCCGCAGCCTGCTGTGGGATCCGGGTCTGGTCACGGACACCCAGCGTACCTACGGCTCCACCTTCAGCGATGCGAATGGTCGCTACATCTTCACGTGGATCGATGCCAACGGCGATGGGATGGTCGGTGCCGACGAGGTGATTCCGTTCGTTTACGACACCACGGGTACGAGCGGCATCAACGACAACAACTACCAGTACCTCAATTCCAATTCGAAGGCGGAAGCGGCGAACATCGTCAACTGGATCCGCGGCAAGGAAATCACGGGCCTGCGCAACCGCACGGTGGATTACGGCGTGGGTGTGGCGCTGCAGGGCCGCGTGACGCGACTCGGTGACATCGTCAATTCCACGCCGCTTGCCGTGAGTGCGCCAGCGGAGTCGTACGACCTGCTCTACAACGACACCAGCTACGCCAACTTCCGCACGAAGTATCGCGACCGTCGTCAGATGGTTTATGTCGGCGCCAATGACGGCATGCTGCACGCGTTCAATGCAGGCTTCTATAACGCCAGTTGCCAGCGTTTCGAGACGCAGCCGACCAATGCCGTCTGCACGCCCTCGACGCCCAATGCGACGGGAACGACGACCTCCAATCCGACGCCGCACCCGCTGGGCGCCGAAATCTGGGGATATGTTCCCAAGAACCTGCTGCCGCACCTCCGCTGGCTGACCGACCCGTTGTACAAGCACACGTATTACGTGGATGGTTCGCCGATCGCCTTCGACGCCAAGGTGTTCTCCGCAGATGCGACGCATACCAACGGCTGGGGCACAATCCTTGTCGTTCCCTTCCGCCTGGGCGGCGGCGCGATCACCGTGAAGGCCCCTGTGACCTCGGGTACCGTCACCACGCCCACGGACCTGACCTTTGAGTCCGCCTACTTGCTCATGGACATCACCAATCCGGAGATACCGCCGAGCGTGCTCGGTGAAATCACCTTGCCGGGTACGTGGACGGTTTCCGCTCCCGCCGTAGTGATGGTGCGCGATGCCGCCTCGAACACGCCGAACAAGTTCTACCTGGCGATCGGCTCGGGTCCGACCGATGCGCGCAAGGTGGCGTCGAACAAGAACCTGCTGGTGAACGTGTACAACGTGGCGGACTTCGTCAATCCATCGACGAAGCCGGTGCCCACCAAGACCTTCGACATGACCACCGCGTCGGCCACCGATGGTGTGAATAGCTTTGCCGGTGACCTGATCGCATCGGATTTCAATCTCGACGGCAAGGCGGAGGCGGTGTACTTCGGCAGCGTGCTTGGCGACGGCTCGTCGACATCGTTCGGTGGTCATTTCTGGCGGCTGTTCGTCGACGGCAACCAGGACGCGACGAAGTGGACGGCGCAGGAGATGCTCAGCCTCACGGATACGGGCGCGAACGCACCCTCGGGCATGCCGGTCACCGTGCGTCCGACCCTGGGCCGCAATGCACGCGGTGCGCCGATGGTCTACTTCGGCACCGGCCGCCTGTTCAACAGTGCGGATAAGGCGACCACGGAGACGCAGCGTATCTTCGGCCTCATCGATACCGAGCTGCTGCCGCCCACCGATACACAGTACAGCGCCACGATCAACTTCAGTAACCTGATCAACGTCACCGGCATCAACGTGAACGGCTCGACCCAGGCGGTAACCGGACTGCCGACCGGCAATCCCAAACTGACCGGCATATCGGACTTCGTGGGCCTTGCCAGCGCGTTCAACTTGCCGGGTATTGCCGGGTGGTACCGCAACCTGACCACGAACGGCACCAATCCGTCGGAGCGCGTGGTGAGTTCGCAAGCGCTGCTTGGTGGCTTGCTGCTGACCGCGGCCTATACGCCGGGTACGTCCATCTGCACTGGTCTGGGCAGCTCGGTCCTGTACGGCCAGAACTATGAAACGGGCACGGGCGATCCGGGTGGCTTCTTCGGTTCCGACTCAAACACAGGCCTGGTCAATGTCAGCAGTCCGCTCGGTGCCGGCCTGCCTGCGCCGCCGAGCCTGCACACCGGCGATGCCGGTGATGCGACCGGTAAGAAGACGGTAACCGCCTGCACGCAGACCTCGACGGGCGCCATCGTTTGCAAGGATGTCGCTACACTCAATCCCGTGACCAGCGGCGAATCGTCCTGGCGTGAACCCCTGGGGAAATGACGATGACCAAGCCTTCGACTGACGTGCGCGGCTTCTCGCTGATCGAGCTGGTGATCGTCCTGCTCATCATCGCGATCCTCGCGGCCATCGCCATCCCCTCGTACCGCCAGTACGTGGTGCGGGCCAACCGGATCGACGCACGGCGCAGCCTCATGGACCTGGCCGCACGGCAGGAGCGGTTCTTCTATTCGAACAACGCCTACTCGCCGAGCCTGACCGCTCTTGGCGCTAACGGCAGCGTGGCCGGCGCCAACTACACCATCGCGCCGCCTACCGCATCGACTACTGCGTTTAGTATCACGGCGTCGGCCGTGGGCACGCAGCAGACCTCGGACAAACAGTGCCAGACACTGACCATCACGAACACGGGCGTGCAGGCATCCACAGGTGCGACAGCCAACGACCCGGTCTGCTGGAGCAAATGACGATGCGGATGCCTTCCCTTGCTGTCGTTGCAGTCCTTTCCCTGGCGGTCCTTGCACCGGTATGCGCCCAGAGCAACAGTACGTATTACCGCTGGAAGGATGCCAGCGGCGTCACCCATTACGGCGATGCACCGCCCGCGGGTGGCAAGGCCACTCCCGTCAAAGTGAAGGGCTCGGTGACGTCATCGACTGGCGCGCCCCCGCCATCGGCGGCCTCGGCATCGTCGACCAGCATGGCGGCTCAGTCCGCCGCGGCGGCGCCCTCGGGCATGGCGGCAGCGGAGTTGGCGGCGCGTTCCCGTAACTGCGAGAACGCGAAGGCCAACCTGAAGACGCTCTCGGGCAACGCGCTATTGGTCGACAGTTCGGATCCGGGTTCGGCCAAGCGCATGACCCCCGAGCAGCTTGAGGCTGCGCAGCGGGTGGCCAACATCGATGTGACCGAGAACTGCCCCAAGGGTGCACCATGAACACGTCACGACGGAGTGCGGGTTTCTCGCTGATCGAGCTGATGGTGGCGATCGGCGTCTTCGCCATACTCACGGCGCTGGCGGTTCCGTCGTTGTCGGACTTCATGAAGCGCAACACGGTGAGCAACCAGACCAACGACTTCCTGGCGGCGATCCGTTTCGCACGGTCCACGGCAGTCACCCGCAGCACGATGGTCTCGATATGTCCCAGCACGACATCGTCGACGACCACACCGCTGTGCACGACCACCAACACGTTCAATACCGGCTGGCTTATCTACACGTCGACGAAGGCGGGTGATGCGTACAAGCCGACGGATGAGCTCCTGCGCGTGGCGCAGAACGTTTCCGGAGCTTCGATCCAGGGCGCGACGACGGTACCGGTCGTGACGTTCGACGCACGCGGGTCATCGACCTACGGTGCGCTGTCTTTCTTCGTCTGCTCGAAGGCCGCTGACGATACGGTCGGCCAGAGCGCGCTTCGCTACGGCGGTCGCCGCATCGATGTGCAGAGCGGCGGGCGGGCGGGCATCACGCCCCTGCCGACATCTTCGTCGAAGACGACCGGACAGGGCTATTGCACGGCAACCTGATCCTCGGGATTGACTGTCCGGGCCTACGGCCTTAAAATGCCGCGCTCGATGGGCGGTTAGCTCAGCGGTAGAGCACTGCCTTCACACGGCAGGTGTCACAAGTTCGATCCTTGTACCGCCCACCAATGATTTCAACGACTTAGGCCGCCTCGCAAGGGTGGCCTTTTTCGTTGTAAGTGCATGGTAAGTGCAGAATGCAGGTCCATCCCACTCGCATCGTTGCACGCGCACTTACGGCGCGCTGTGTAAGGGCGGCCCAGCGCGATCGGCATTGTGCCGGCGCGCGTCTGCGTGGCATCACGAACCCTCACGGTTCCGCCTTTGCCTGCCCGCGTCGTGAAAACAACCTTGTGGAACGCTGCCGGCATGTCGCCGGTGGCCATGCCCAAGGAATTTCATATGCCCCTCGATCAATCCCACGGCGGTGCCGAGTTCGTGCTGATGGCACGCTGCATCGCCAAAGCGCGCGGCCAACTTTCCCTCGCCGCAACCATCGCTGATACGTCCTACGGTGGCCAACGCGTTGCAGCCATCCTGCGCTCCGCAATCTCAGCCGGCACCGTCACCGACGCGGCGTGGGCCGGCAGCCTGTCTGGCTACCACTCCGTCGCTGAAGGCTTCATCGAAAGCCTGCGCAGCCTATCCGTGTTCGACCGGCTGCTGGCCGATGGGGCGATGCGACGCGTGCCGCTCCGTACGCGCCTGGCTGTATCCACAGTGGCAGCTAGCGGCGCCGTGGTCGGCGAGTGGCAAGCGGTGCCGGTCAGCAAGCTGGCGATCGCTGGACCGGGCCTGGACCTTCGCAAGGCGCAGGCCTTGGTTGCTCTGACAAACGAGGTACTGGACGGCGCGGGCAGCGCAGGTGCCGCCCTGCTGGCGCGCGAACTGCGTGCAGGCGTGGCCAATGCCACGGACGCCTTCTTCCTTAACAGCTTGCTGACGGGCGCGCCCACAGTCACCGGGTCCGCTTCGCCGCTGGCCGACCTGGGCAACCTGCTGGACGTGGTCAATACCACCGGAAATGGTCGGCCCTACCTGATCGTCCTGCCCCGTGTGGCTAACCGCCTGGCAACCAGGGCCACCACCTCCGGCGACCAGGCGTTCCCTGGGATGACGCCGCAGGGTGGCGAGATAGCCGGCGTCCCGGTGCTCGTAACCGACCAGGCGCCAGCGTCCGACAGCAACGGCAACAAGGCCGTGCTGATCGACGGTGCTGCCATCGTCGGAGACAGCGACACCGTCGCAGTAGACGCCAGCGAACAGGCGGCATTGCAGATGTCGGACACGCCGACCAATGGCGCACAGCCGCTCATTTCCATGTTCCAGACAAATAGTACGGCGCTGCTGGCTACCAGGTTCTTTGGATTCGACCTGACCCGTAGTTCGGGCGTTGCTGTGCTGACCGACGCCAACTGGTAACCGCCATGCCTAAGCCAACTGAAAGCACGAGTGCGTTTGACGCGGTGCACGCGGTAATGACGAAGGCCGAGCGTGGACAGCCGGTGACGCGCGACAACCTCATGGAGTTCATGGGCGTGATGCTCAAAGCCCACAAGGGCCTGAAGCAGCGGCTTGAACGTGTGGAGCGGCAACTGTCCATTCGCACGGACCCGGAGAAGGACAATGGATGAACTACATGGAACACAGTCCTTCGCCAAGCGCCAGCGCCCCGACGCGGCAGTAACCCAATCACAGTTCGGTGACCTGGTTAAGAAGGTGGTGGCGGAGTTCACGGCGTTGCGCGCCGAGGTCAGCAGTCTGCGTCGTCGCGTGGAGCAACTGGAATGTACGGGAGACAAGTCATGACCATGCTCAGCGTCATGGAAGCACAGGAACAATACCCAGAGGCGTGGTGCCGCATTGAGGCGGACATCGAGCAGATGCGGCAGGGGACGGCCGGCACCATCGATCCAGTGGTAGCTGCGGTGCTTGAGTTCGACGGCAAGGACATGCTCGAAGTCATTGCGTTCACTGACTTCATCGAGAAGGGTCACGAAGGCTACCCGGCGAGCGTGACATTCAGGGCGAACCTCAACGCGTCCTGAGTGAATGGGTGGGGGGGAGTGAAATTGTTTGCTCCCTCTCACCCCAAAGTACGCGCCCGGAGTCTTTTTCTTGCATCCGCAGGTTGGAAAGATCTACTGTTTCTAACGTAAGCGACACCAGCGAGCGAATGAGCCAAGTGCAACTAGTGAATGTCGGCGCAAGTGGCACCCATATGGCTATATGATGCGCGCGTCGTTGATGACAGGGACATTCAGGGGCAGAAAATAAAAATGATATCAGGGCAACTTACGAATGCTGCGACACAGGCCTGTCAAGGATGGACGTCCTATGTCACTGCAGCATTTACAATTATTATTGCTGCAATAGGTGTTTGGATAGCATTTCGTCAATCGCAAATTGCGCGAAATAAATTAAAGTTTGACTTATTCGAAAGGCGAATGGCTGTTTACGAAGTTGTCCGTACAACGCTTGGGAAAGCTGTTAGTACTGGAAAGCTCAGCCGAGACGACGAGATTGAATACCTCATAGGCACTCGTTCCGCCCAATGGCTTTTCGGCTCTCAGGTATTCGATTATGTAGATAAGATTCTGTGGAAAAGAATAGTGGATTTCGGATTACACAATGCGATGATATCTCAGCATCACAGCGAAGAGCGCACAAGGCACGTGTATGCGCACTCAGAGATGATGCAATGGCTAGTCGATCAGTACAGGACGTTTGATGATCTTTGTGAACCATATCTTAAGTTGAGTCATTAAATGGCAGCTGGATATTATCCGTTGTCGCTAGGCTGCTGAGTACGCTCACGCACGTGTTTCGGAATTGGATCCACAACTTCAAGCACGCTGCTTTCTTGATTGAAGCTCACAAGCAAAATCCCGCCTACTGGCCTACCGCCTTGCAGGCTGGCCAGTAAATCGCCCTCCAAAGTTCCTTCGTGGTAGCTCAGGAGGAAACCCAAAAATGCATCGATCGCAGCATCACACTGAGTTTCGCTGAGATTCGGCTGCAAGAGAAGCTTAACTCGAATGCCTGTGTCTATATTGCTTACAATTGAATAATCCATCGAATATTTCGATGTAGTCGAGTCGGATTTTCCTTTTGTAAATCGAAGCTTCACCTTAGTCGCGAGAGGTCCAATATACGAGCGCGCCAGCTTCTTGATCCCGCCTTTCAATAAATGGTAGTGCTCTTTGCCCATTTCTTTGAGCATGCCGTCGAAGTATGACTTTGAGATGTAGATAACAATTCCGGTAGGAATAAGCCACTCCAATAAGGCATAAGGGCCCGGCACTGGCTCCATTTTCTTTTGGACTCTCAAGCCACCAGCGAGCATCTCTGCCTCGAAAGCGTCGATGGGGTGAGATGGGAATCCCTCAATATAGGTAATTCCAATAAGCGGCTGCGGCTTCATATCCCTTCCTCGCGATAGAAAATGTTGCTGCCATCTACTCGTGGCTGATGGCGTGACTGCAATGCAATTTAATCGTTAACCCTCGGCGTCAAGGTCGCTTTTCATCTTTCACGAACCTAATGGCCTCGCCCTCCACCACAACATGCCTATCGTTGTTGCTGCGGTCGCTGCGCACGATCACGGCATCGGCCCCGATCTCCGCACCCGCTGCCTGTAGCTGCGGAACGGCGTCGCTTACCGAAGGGTCAGTCCAGCCCGGCTTATAGCGCGTGGCTGAAACGATGCCGATGGAGGTGTAGGGGCGCTGCGGCGGCGAGTAAAGGATTTGCACCTGGCTGGCGTTCGTCCGCGCATAGGGCGACGGCAGGTTGCTATGCGCCTGGTACGTACTGCATCCGGCGAGCGCGCCGACTAGCGCGATGCCCATAAGAATCTTCATGTTGTCCCCTGTTGCTGTCCCTGCCACTAAAGGCTTGCCCGAAGTATTCACCTATCCCGTGGCTGGCGCCACCGCGACACCGAGTAACCCCGTACTCCTTCTTGCTCGTTGCACGTGCATGGTGGCGCTACGCTGCATGGTGCTGGCGCGTCCTCATGCAGCACTTCCACGGTGGCTCGCATGGGCCTTGTGGCCGCAAGGGGGTAGGCCAGGCGGGGAAGGTGGCGTCGACCGCGCTACTCGCCTTCCTCAATCATCATGGCCAGGTCGCGAAGGCGGTAAGAGATGCGGCCGCGACCACGAACGCGAAAAAAGGCCAGCGGTTGTCTGGCGGATCGCCAGTTTCGCATCGTGAAGGGCGACACGCCGAGCAATTCCGCCGCCGTAGCTTCGTCAACCCGGTCGTCAGGGCTCACCCATTTCCCGTTCTGCTGGCACCAGCTGCGCATGGTGATTAGTCGAGCCTCTATGGCTTCAGCTTTGCGCACTTCGGGCGTGAGCTGACCGCAAGCATCGCAAAAGCGGGTGTCGTTCATAGCCGCCACCAGGCGCACGAGTGGTACGTCCCTGGTCGGTATTGGCCCTGGCCCAGCACACAGTTGCCGCGTCCTCTTAAGTCGGCCGCGTCACGTTGGAAGTACCTGCAACCCTCGCAAGTAACATCGGGGCGTTGGATATCTAGACCTCGGGTGTTGACCATGCACCATGGGCAACGGGGGACATGCCAGCTGGAAGCAAAGCCAGGGACCAGCCAGATGGGTCCGCAGTACGCGCAGCACGCAACCACCGACCAGCCCGGAGGTTTCAGCCCAAGCCTTAGAAAGGTAAGCAGACGCCTGGTTGGCTTGATGACGCCCCAGTCTAGGGTGCCATCCGCGCGGCCCGTGGCGGGCTGCGGACCGTGTCGGTTAACCCGTGTAGCGGTCCTGGCCCTGGGCGCTGCCGTGGAGGCTGCCGGACGGGATGGCGGGCGACCGCGCCTAGTCATGGCGGCCCCCTGTCAGCGGGCAGGGCGTGCTGGGGTTAAGTGCCGGGAAGCGCCCAGCAGTTTGTGCAGTTAGCGCTGTTTGGCGCCACGCTTGGGCTTGGGCTAACCGCCGCCGCATCGCAGTTAGCGCGGTTTGGTACTGCTGCGTGAGGGCAAACTGCCCTAACCGCGGAAGTGCTGCGGTTAGGGTAAAGCCATGTGTAACAACAAACTGCGCAAACCGCGCAAACTGCTGCGGGCTTTGTGGCTTCACGGGTTGTCCTCCCTGCGGCCGCCTCGCGGTGGTGGCGGCGCGATCCCTTTCAGGCGGTACTGACGGAGCGGTCGCCCACCTCCTGCGCGCGGCGTTACAACCTCGTCCAATAGGCCGGCATCCTGTAGCTGTTGCAGAGCTGCGTTTAGCTTTTCCTTATCGGGTTTGCCGAGCAGTTTGTGCAGTGGCTCCCGATCCATTGTTAGACCGCTGGCGTGTTGAAGCTGCTCGATAATGCGATCACCCAGGTTGCGTGCCTCAATCACCTCGGCTTCCTTGCGCGGCGTGCTGAAAATGAGCTTTGTTGAATCGCGGCAGTAGACGAGCCACGCGAGCGCAGCCTTCATGTGTCTGCCGTCGATCTCGTCCGTGCCATCAAGCAACGCGAACGTCAACGCCAGTCGCCACGCGTATGGTGGATGCCTCTCCAGTAGCCCACGCAACTGTTCGGTCATGCCGCGTCCACGCCGACTTTCGAAATAGAAGGCGTTATAGAGCGCACGGGCTTCATTGGTGACTGCGACTTCACCCGATTGCCGTGCATGCTTGATCGCAAACAGGAGCTTTCCGGCAAGTGCCTTCACGGTTTGCTCTGGCGTAGGTGGCGGGTTAGGCACTATGCCGATGCGCTCAGCCCAGCAGAAGAGAAACCGATTCGCAAAGCCGTTTGTCAGGTTATTTTGATCGAGCGACTTCTGCAGTTCATATGGCGTGATACAGGCGTGGATGGCGATATGTGGGGCGGTCGCGCGCGTTCGATTGCTCTTGGTGGCTGGCGCAATGTCGCCGCCATCCCATGCTGTGCGAAGTGCCGCTGATAGGGTGTTGCCGTCACGGGCCGCTTGTTTTAGTACGTTGGCCAATTCTTCCTCAAGAACGAATACACGTTTATCGCTTACACCGGGATCTATAGATTTGCCCTCTGTGGACAGCTCATCAGATGCGTCGCGAATTAGCCATGCAAGACCCTCACGACTCGACAGTCCTCCGTCGTGAAATATGCCGCAAGCGGACTGTTCATTCAGTGCATCGCGCTGGCGCTCCACCTCCTTTCGGATGCGTTTGGTGAGCGCTAACGCCATGCCCTTGCCGGCGCGGCTGCTTCGTCCTGCGTGAACCGAATATAGGCGCGGGTGATGTTGCTGGTCGCCGATGGAGACGTATTTCTCGCGCCCAAGCGCGGCAGACGCAAAGGTCATAAAGCTAAGGCCAGCGGCCGCTGGGTTAACCTCCGTTCCGCTACTTGCAGCCTCCATTACCTCGCCGACAAGACCGTAGCGCATGTCATCAGTGACCTTGGGACCTTCGATGGGCGGCAGATCGTTGTCCGCATCGGCTTCGGCGTCAGGGCCTGGATAGGGCGGTGGTGAAGGTGCAGATATAGCCTTCGCAAACCAGCTCGCCACATCCGCTTTAACGAATGAAAGGTCCATGTCAGTCAGTTGGTTCGCGCGGGCTTTCGTTAGCGAAGTGTTGAGATATTTGTCGTCCTTCATCGCTTTCTTACGCTTGCCCAGCCCAGTGGAGCGGAAGATTCTGCGAACCTGATCGTTGTCTGGCGTGTAGAACGCGATGATTGACAACAGTGCGAGGTCGGCTTCACTTTGGCTGGGGTAGCCCATGGCCTTATACGTGCCGTGCACCTTGTGTACGCCGTCACCCGTGCAGCTGGTGCAGGCGCAAAGTGCCTGGTACTTGTTTCCATTCCTCGCACTGCAAGCCGTCTCGTGGACTTCAGCGTCGCTACGTAACGATTTAGCGTCCTGAAGTTCGACGCCCGTTCGTGCCGGCATGCGGGACATCATGTTGTTGAGGAGTAGCTGGTAGTCGACGATCGATGCGGCGCGGGTCACGTCGCCTGTAAAAGTCAGGTAGCGTTCGGACGAATACAAACCAACGTGTCCACGATCTCGCCCCGTGTCCAAGCGTCCGCGAACAACAATGTGGTATCCGCCCCGGTCGTTACCTTGCGCGTCCCGCCATCTCTCGCCTGGGCTACGCTCTGTGTAACTGGCTACATTAGCGAGTATTGCCGCTTGTATCTCCCGCTCATGGTCGCTCGCCGGATTCTCGCGCTTGTCGTCAATGTCAATGCCAGTGTAAGGGTCGTCATTGGTGAGCACAAAGCCGATGCCGCTCATGCCTTTCGTTCTTACGGCATTGCAGGCTTCGGAAAATTTGCCCCATGATGCGGGTTTTGTCACGCTGGCCCTGTGGCCAGTGATGGGGTTGTACGGGACTTTGGTGAGCCGACCGTCCACCTGTTCTGAGCGCCAGCACACCCATTGGTGAAGTGCCTGAAGCTCAGCGGGAATGTTTTGGTAGGCAGATGAAAAACTCACACTCGTCGGTTGCAGGACGGCGGCGCCATGGCTAAGCTGTGTGGACACAATGCTGCTTTCATCAACGCTTTCGGTTGGCGCCGGGGGCGTTTCTTTTTGTTGGCTCATACCGACGCCTTAATACGTGCCTGGTAGGTGATCGGGGTGCCCTTGTCGGACTGGGCTTGCAGGAAATCCACCCAGCCCTGCACGTCAGCTGGCTTGGCAAACCGGCGCTTGCCCACAAGGAAGGTTCGCAGGTCGCCGCAGTTAATCGCTTTGTACAGAGATGCACGGGACTCGCCGGTCACGGCGCATATTTCGTCGATGCTTAGCTTTAGTTTTTGCATGGCCTCACCTTGGTGTGTCTTGCCGCGTACTGCGGCAGGTGACGGCACTATTGGCGAGGATATGGGCGCTACTTACTTGCGCCCATTTTCTTGGCTGCACTTAACCGTTTACGGAAGCGGTCGAGGCCTAGTTGATCGGTTAGCCAGTCAGGCGCGCGGCTCCACAGGTCGGAAGCTTTAGCTGTAGGGTTGCGCCTAAGCTGATCAGAAATCCATTCTGTAACGTCTGGACGTCGTTCCTTCTTTGTTCCAGCTTGCCTTTCTTTGTCTCGATTCACATATGGTAGTGCTACTACTTTTTCCGCTTCCGAAATGGCGGCAAGCAATGCCGGCGGAGCGACATGGCCAGCTTCTTCGTACCACTTCGCAAGCTCATCTGCTTTGGGCAGCCAGGTTGCGCCCATTCGCTGGGCCAACTTGTTGTCGTTGGTAATCTGCGCCTCGTGCCCGCGCAAGCGATCAATGCGCGCTGCGGGACTGCTCGATTTCAGTGCATGAAAAACAGCATCCATGATGCTGAGTCCACCGTCGCTTATTTCTTTCTTGGTCACTTTGCACCTCCACCCAGCAAGGCCACCGCTTTTGCCTTATGACCTGGTGCCAGATGCGAGTAGCGTTCGGTCATGGCGATACTGGCGTGGCCAAGCAGTTCCTTAACCACATACAAGTCAGCGCCGGCCATAACGAGGTGCGACGCGAAGGAATGACGTAGGTCGTGGAATCGTAGGCTTGCAACACCTGCGCTTTCAAGCAATGCCGCGAAGGACTTATTCACGCGTGTAAGGTCGAACAGGCGGCCGTTGCTGCTGTGTTGGCGGTGGTAGCGCTTAAGCACGTCGAGCGCTTCGACATTAAGCGGAACGTGACGCGTCGTGCCGCTTTTTGCGTTTCCCCCGCGCACCGTTAGCTGCTTGCCGCGCAGGTCGATATCGGTCCACTCCAGCGATGTAAGCTCGCCGCGCCGCAGCCCTGTGTTCATCGCCAGCAGCACCATGGGTGTAAGGTGGTCGCCGAAACCGTCGTCGGGAATGTCTGGCAGCAGTTCGCGCTCCCGCTCGGCACGCCAGCGATTCCCACTCTTGCGTTCAGCGATCATCTTCGCATCGCGATTGTGGAGTGCCTTACGCAATGCCTTGTCCTCCTTGGGCAATAAGTAACGCACTCGGCCTTGCGTATCGACCTTGGAGGGCTTCACCTTTGTCAGCGGGTGCGTCTCCAGCAGTTCCCATTCCACCCCCTTTGACAGGCACGCCTTCAGTGCGGTCAGGTCGCGGTTAACCGTTGCCGGCGTCTTGCCTGATTTAAGGCGTGCACTACGCCATTTCTCAACCACCCAAGCGTTGACCTCTGAGAGGGGTTTGGTAAGAAACTCGCTGAAGGTGGACTCGAGCCGCGCGACAGTGGCCTCGCCGTCCTTGCGATTGGCTTTTACCCACGGGCCGTATTCCTTATTGATGAGGTCGCCCAGCGTGACGACCTTGCCGCGTGGCTTCGCAATCTCGGGCGTGCCGTGCTGCGCGGCATCAGCCAGGGCAGCCATCGCTTGGGTGCGGGCAGCTGCCAACGTCATCACAGGGAAGCGGCCCAGCGTCGTGCGTTTGCCGCGTCCCCATTCCACAACAAAGGACTTCACACCGCTGGGCTGCACGCGCAGCAGCAGGCCCTTTATATCTCCATCGCGCAGCTCGTACGGCTTGGCCAGCGGCTTAGCGGCCTCTACCGTGCGTAAGGTCAGTTTGGTTCCCATCAGCAGCTCCGTAAGTGCACCGTAAGTGCAGCCGGCGCCATTTTGCGGCGTCTTGCAATACATGGCAATACGGTAAGTTATTGATCTAACGTGTAAGTGGCTGATGGGCTAGGCGGTAGTGATTGCCTTCACACGGCAGGTGTCACAAGTTCGATCCTTGTACCGCCCACCATCAGATCCTCGAAAACCCGGCCTTGCGTCGGGTTTTCGTTTTTCAGGCTCAAGAAAGGTCCCACCGGTACAATGCGCC
>Ga0247742_10001161_pt1 | contig 19008 bp, 17 predicted proteins | sample UWRJL208509C2_FD_180944 | JGI IMG/M metagenome (GOLD analysis project Ga0247742, IMG submission 180944) | Plant litter microbial communities from Arlington Agricultural Research Station in Wisconsin, United States - UWRJ-L208-509C-2 | ecosystem: Environmental > Terrestrial > Plant litter >... | reverse complement strand
ATCTAAAGAAATATACTAAAAATAGTACATAAATAAGTATAACTATGTATTTAGGTATCTCTAAGATAGGTTTAAATAGTGGAATTAAACCCATCTAAGAGATACTATTTAAGGGCCTACTGAAGTGGCTAGGTAGCCATGCATGGATGGATTAGGGATAGAGGTGAATGAAGGGTGAATGAAGAAACGGATGGAAGCGAGGCCATACGTACTGCTGTCGTTTATCCATTCGCCTTGTATGCTGGTTACTGTACGTTAACCCATCCTCTAGTGGTAATTACAAAACTGGTGTTTGGTGAAGCTAAATGTGAACTTGAACTAAATTTGCTTCTGGTGGCTTCCTCTAGACCTGAACTGGGCGACGACAATAGATAAAGTAGTATAGGTGCGTAGAAACCAAGTCATAGTCCAGAACAATGAAATCATAGGAATGATGAACCAGAAAATGAAATATAACATTGGAGATGAACGCGTCCGTGATAAACGGTGCGAGTACTGTACGGCGGTGAAGAAAACTTGATGTGCTACTGGAAATGAATCCCTTGAAAGTTGGACCCAGAGATCAGACGTGACATTCCTAGAGCTAACAGTCGCCCAAGAAAGTCATGGATCATGTGTTCGGCCCCATGTGGAATGACGAATGTACTAAATAAGATAGATAACATCAGTGAGAGACAACGATCTCAAAGTAGGGTTCGGCTCGAACCTGTATGTAAATTCCGATGGCGTCATGAAAATCAGGAGATAAAGCCGGGGCTGAATGCTTTCACCGTTGCTTGCAGTAAAAGTAGGGTAGGGTACGAGATGAATTCGAAAAGCCTGGGGCCTTGCTGTGATTCTTAGGGTGAGTTGTCGAGGGATGGACGGCAATGGCAGAGCTAATTGAATGCCCGAGTTGAAGCGATTAAAGAGACGACGGCTAGCGATATGAGAGGGACTCGGATTATCCCCCACCCAAGGTTGTACTAGAACCATGAAACGACTGTGGGGTACAAGAAATTGCGCCACTGGGATCTGAAAGATCTAGATTTTCACATTAGTTTTGTGAGAAGACTGGTAGATGGTCGGTACGTGCTCGATCCATAGAAGTGGGGGAATTCGAGTGGACGGTTTCCAGAGCGTGCTCTTCTGGAGCGTCATGACTGAGTTCGCCATAACTGAGTTCGCCATACGAGAGAGACATGGTGTTATGCAGGATGTAAAGTATACGCAAGGTCAGTGGACCTTTATACCAGCGTATGTGGAAGGAGCCATTTCCACTGAAAGAGGTACGCGAGGACCAGTGGCTTTTGCATGTTCAAACAAGGAGTCTGACATAGAAAGAGATTGGCATAGTTGTCAAAGCAAACTATGCAGCACGTGGTGTGAAGTGGCTGTTCCACGAGGCAAAACAAACGCTTCCCTACATACTCGCACTTTTTCTCTATCTCCAACAATTGAAAGTAATTTCATTCACCTCCCATGGGCTGCTGTTCTCGCCCTTTTAAGGAAGTCTTCCGCTGCCGATTCTTTGTCGGATTTCTTTTTCACTTTCACTTTTCTGCGCCACTGGTATGACCACTAAGTTATGTCTTTGAAGATTGGTTACCATGTTTATCTCCTGACGACCGTATATAACCTGGGTAGACTGGCCAAGAAGCGTTCTCCGTCTTCTTCGTCTCATCACTCGCCTCAGCAACCAACAACATGTCGCTTGGCTTCGTTTTTGGATATGTTACCGCTCTTATTACGCACATGTTAGTGCTGTGGATGGTTAGATTCTGGGCCACCGTCTTGCACTTCTGCTCCAGCTAACGCTCCATCTAGTTTACTGGTGCCATGCCCAGTTCTTCCAAGATCCCATGCACTGGCTCATTTTTTGAGACCATATGTCGGCAAAAGATGCAAGCGTCACGCTTTATGATGCGGTTGCCTTCGATGGGCGACTTCAGAGGAGGGGTATTGAGGTTTATCCTTTGCCTCGTATTCGTCTATTTCATTGTCAAGGCTGTGATTGCCGTTGGTCTCCCTTTGACTCATGTATGTGCAAGTATCTTGCCTCTTGCGCTCATGTTGACTTACCAGGCAGCAGGGCGGGGTTCCTAAACGTCGAGCTACTCGCGTATCTGGCTCTGAAGCTGTCTTGGCTGGAGCAGGATATCGGTGTCTGAGCCTCCTTGAAATCGATACCTGCCTCGAGGCTCTGTTGACCGCAACTGAACTGATGTATTTTCGCATGGGATGGGAATTACCTAAGGTGGTTCTAACATCGTCACATCGTGATTGATCTCTCATGCTCCTTTTGAATGGCTTTCCTCAGCTCGTACCACACCAAAAACAGCCCCTCAGGGAGCAGCAAGTACAGTAAAGCAAATTCAATTCTATTAACCACTTTACACAAATTTACCGATTGTTTCAACTCCACACAACGTACCATCTTTCCATTTTGCAACCCCTTTGACTATATATACTGTCTTGCGCGGTTATACAATCACTAATAACGACCATTGATGATGTTCTGATCGCCTCAAATGATGGATAATTACACAGCTGACTCGTAAGCACTGATATGTACTAAAATAAGAGAAATTACCCACTTTTTACGGTGCAAATACATGCCAGAGATGATTGTCCAATCACCAATACCGCGCCCGTGCCCTCTAAAGCGCAGGCATTTAGTATTCCCTGTTTATCATATTCCCGCTTGGTTCGCTTTTGGCTATATATTGTCCACTCCAATTTATTCTCCCCAACATTGAAGTTTACATTACACCAAACTTCAAAGTCGCCGTACAAGTACTTACAATCTACGCATTTTTTCTTGGCTCTGATGTGTGTATTCAGCTAGACCATTTTCGAAACCCGTGGTCGCTGGCCCTCACTATGCTCAAATCAAGGCAGCAATTTAAAGAAGTTCATTGATGGAGGGGTCACCACAGTTAGAAATGGATGCGTCTGAAATGTTATAGGCCGTGGTCCAAATTCTAAGGCGCAACTAATTGAGGGTTAGTCCGAAATGAAACTGTGTACCCTCTGGACAAATCGTGACTTTTCCACGTTGCTTATATAGGTGGACACGCTACCTGTAGGTACACTACCATCAGGAGCTCTATTGTTAGAGAAACATAAAATAATGGTCTTATTGACTAGGGATAGGAAGGGGAAGTTCTCCATAAAAGGTTGATAACTACTCTAAGTACCTGGGCGTGCCCCAAACCTCCTTCTTGAGCAACTTGCAACCATCCTGCAACGCCTGTATCACATGAACAACCGGGATGGATCCGTCAATTAGCAGGGGCTCCGCAGCCTGGCCGCGTAGCTCTTCTGCCGCAGTCTGCAGTTTCTCTAACTGCAGCTGAACGTCGAGTACAAACGACCTCATCATCTTTGTGTTCTTATCTACCGCCTCCAACATTGTCACTCACTGCTTTGCCCCCAGTAGAATGCTGCGGTGACCTCCGAGCCTGGTCCAGAACCAGCTGAGTACATCACCCAACTCCTTGTTTGCACCTGTGAGATGATGGAATACAAGGTCTACCAGAACTTCGATATGGCCATCCAATATTGAGACGGCTTCTTGAGTCTCTCCATTTAAGTGGTAAAGATCACGGCCAAGAATCTCGAATGTCTTTATGGCATGAAGAAAAGCGTTGTTAAGTTGCTGGTTACTGTCTGTGGGTGATCTCCAAAATGTAAGTTTTGACAAAAATTTTGTATACAGGTGGGTCGAGTTGTGGGATTGAGCGGCTTCAATGGCAGACTGGGAGGCGGTCATGATACTAAATTTCAAATGGTCAGTGCATGTGCCTAACAAATAAGTAGAGACGCACAGGTTTATCGAAGACAATAATCTGGAGGTGCACTTCTGAAGTCTGTACGCGCTTTCCCTGGACGCGTGACGAATAGCAAGTAGCTGAGAAATGATGGCATCCTTCTCTTCGAAAGATGATCCTTTAAGAAGTACGACCATGTCGTCCAATGAAAGTACGACCTCCCGGATATCTCTTCCAAACATGGGTGCAGTGGCCGAGCCGACCACAAGTTGGTTATACGAGTGAAATTGGTCCTCAATGCTGGTAACGACGTAATTTCCAGTCCTCGAAGATCTGAAGGAATCATTTCGGACAGCATTGGAACAGATTGGTAGCCGAAAGATAATTGGTAAGTCACAGACCCAAGGTGCAGCGGATGTAACTGGAGGATATGACGCCTGTGATGCAACTGTTCTGCAGAATTCAGTTGCCCATAAGATTGGGAGGTTGCAGCCGGGTACGATTAGGTATGCCTGAACTATGGTCAATGCCACAACCGAGAACACACACGTCGCCAGAAGGAGAAGCAAGATATGGAGGGTCCAGGTGCATGCATAGCGCTGGATGTAATGCAGAAAGAAAAGAGAAACGATCATAGCTCGGATGTATAAGCTGCAGTCGGTAAGATGGGGGGTGGATGTAATCGAAGGCGACTTTATAGGATGGTGCTCGCCTCCTATGTTTAACAATAAGCCCCTCGATCATCTTTCAATGCCACTGCTTGATAAACAGCCACTCACGTAGAATAAGCCCACCCAAATGTACGGTATGCCGACAAAGAGGGTCGGTGGGGTGCCAGTAACCATCAGTTTTCGATATATGAAAGAATTTGCGTCTCTAGGACTTGCGGGGAAAGAAAGAGACACTTGACAAGCTAACATTCGGCCTTTCGGCCTTCGAACCACCCAACCACCGTCAATGGCGAAGTACGAACACTGACAGGCTACGATTGACCCAACACGTACTGAAGTTCACACATTCATCCTTTTGCATATTCACGACGGACTCCAAGTTTTACCCGACGTTGAGCTTTCTGGATTTGGAGAAGAGGCCGATGAGCAGTACGGGCGCAGTGTGCAGAGACGTATGGGTGGCTGATTTGAAGGGGAATGACAGATTGTAGTCGAAGCCTGCGCCATAATCCCTTGTTGAACAGCAGAATGGTCGGTAGGCATGTAAGGTACAAGACGAGAGTGGTCACAACACTGGGACGTTCATGCAATGTTGAATACCCGCGACGGTCATGGCTATGGCCAATATCCGCGTGGACGTCTTTTATGGCACGGTCAACATCCGCAACGGTCATGGCTATGGCCAATATCTGCGTGGACGTCTTCATAACATGTCTTTGAGAAGGCACGGTCATGGCTATGGCCAATACGGACCTCCTCAAGTCACCGTCCGAGTGCAAAGGATTTACACCAGCGTCGTCGAAAATGTTAGGTACAATATTTGGCATTGCACTCCCAAAACAACAACCAGATACGGCTACCTCCTGTAAATCAAGGAGTCTGGACATAGTTACCCTCTCTACACTCGTCAGGTCTACACTGCGCGCATTTTATGGGTGTGTTAGAATTTACAATCCCGTGCTCTGTTGCAGTCAAAGGCGATGGTCAGCCTTCAAGCGCTCAAGCTTGACTCCTTCGTGAATACGAAGCCCCAAGCCACTGCGTCTCAATGGCTGTCTCCACAACAATCGTCCGTCGACTAGGGCCGAATCTTTGTAAGGATTGCAAGAGACTCACCAATGCCACAACTGCATATGTACCTGCCAGTGGCGTCGACTCAAGGGCAAGGCGGACAAAGGTCGCTTAATGAAAGGTGCCTTCACAACTCAAGATCTATCTGACACCTAGTCTTTGTCTTTGGGACCAGGGCCAGGTACTTATATAGCGTCCTTCGCCACTTCTCTATGCTGCTGTGAACCATCACTGCGATTGCATCCCCCTCTAAACAGTCCTGCCCCTCACGAGGTAAATTATTTTTCTTTATCTTGAATGTTTCCTTCTTTCAACAGTCATTCTCAGGTCTAAATGAAGCTCACACCCTCGATCTCAACGCCGAGACCTCCTCGAATGCTCGGAGTCTCTGTATCATACCTCTTAGGTAACCAATCCATCGTACATTCAGACGAACACCAGACCCATAAATTTCAAGAACTCATCAGGCAAGAGCTTATCGATTTCGATGCAGAGTACAAAATAGGTGCGTTGCAGGCCCGAACCTCGTCGCAGGTTTATCATGGATACTTACCCGCAACGTAGATACACCCTGGAGCAACAAGATGCAAAGCGATCTCATCGCAACAATTGCTCAAAACATGCATGTTCCGCCATTAATTTTCTGTAAGCAGACCCCTTTTATGAAATATTGGGCTGTCAATTTATCGCCGTCAGCGGTGACCCGATCGGCTGACGGCAATGAAAGATGGGTCTGCATTGATGGAAAAGAGCGTCTGGTCTCCATCTTACGGTACCCTGACTTGTTTTTCCTCTGCACCAGGCTCTAATATTTCTTGAATAGGTTTTTCTTGGGTGAAGTAAGTGCAAAATGTGTCCTAACATGAACTGTCCGAGGCTCACTCAAGCTATTCCTCATTCGTGTAGATTCCATGTGAGTTTCCGTTCACTTTTTGAAATCTAAATTCTAATTATTACCTCTCCAGATGAAGACCCGTAAGCAGCCTAAACCTCCCACAACCTTCTATCAGTAAACATTCGCCCAATTCCCAGGTCTTCAAGGAAGAATTCGTGGGTATTACCAAGCGGGAAAACCAAGAGGCTGCTTCCTTATCTTCCCGATCGTACCGTCAAACACTTCAAGCGCAAGCAGATAATCGTCGTGGAGTATGAAGAGCTGAGCATTGAGAACGAGCGAAAGATATATGAGGTATGTGAATGCGCCCGCCGACTTGAATATACTTCTCATTCGACTGTGATCAGCGTGTTCATGATCAAGGTCGGAAGAAATAGGTTCACGGTGGCTAAATTTTTTAGCAAGAAACACCTCTCTATTCTCCCATACTGTCGTTTTCCTGTGCACCGCACATCTACTGTAGTCGCCTTACCTTCACCTTGTTTATTAAAGTCGAATCGTTTGTTTCTTTTTGTATCACAAATGGATGTGACGATAGTGGATAGGTCGAATTTATTCCTATGATGGTTGAGAGGTCGGTGCGGTCGGCGAGCGGTAAGTGCTGAGCGCCTATTCAACTTTGATTGCCACCGTATTCCCGCTGTTGTGAAGTTCTTCAGGATCCGGAAAGCCTTACCCAATATTCCTGAATAGACTGAACCTTCTGAATCACCAATCTCTTGCTAGATGATCAAGAAAGAACAAGTGAGTCCCCCCTAATTGAGGGGTCGAGACTCTGTAATAAGCATCCCGTCAGGCATTGTGACGTGTATTTGGTGTGTCGGTGTGTTTCTCCCAAAGGAGGAATATTCTCATTGGTCAGGTTCTTTCTCACTTATGATTAAATCCGTACCAAAGCTGCTGATAATGCCAAGTGCAACCTGTACTGAGTTTGCGAAATGGCTTTGCAAACCTGTACCAAATTTGATTGAAATTTGATTTATTCAGACATTACTGTACAGTATATTGCCCATATGGTAAGTCTACTAAAATGAAATTTCAAAAGGAAGTCGCGTAAATGAAATACAAATGGTATGGACGTGTGAGTGCGAGTTAGTGCGAAAGAAACTTAGCGCAAGGCAGTAAGGTAGATCAGATTCAATACATGAGTTGGTCGCAAGCGCAGATGGCATGGATTTTTGATCGTACATAGCATGAAGCAGTAGCAGAAATGTATCATTGAAGGCATCTGAGAGTTTGTAGAATATCCATCCAGTAAACAATCAAACAGCAACTCTGGTAAGAATAGAACGACAACGACCGAGAGATGCTTCTACAACCTCCAAGTTATCTCCTGTTGTGAGCAACGAGATCGCCCATTTCCTTGGGACATTAGCAATTGTGTGCTCATCAGTCTCAACTCGGCATCGAAACACGACCACATTCAAATCATCTACCCACCGATAATAATCCGCAGGTTGATTGCAGAGTCCGCACCGAATTTCAACACCATTGGGTCGGAAGCATAGAGCAGCCCCTTTCAAGTGAAGAAGTGCCCCTCGTTCCCATGCAAGGACTGATGCGTGTGATAGTAGATCTACTTGGGCGCATCTCTTCAGGACTTTCTCAATATCCTCACAACCCAACAAGTAATAATCCAAGACGGTGTACAAAAAGGTCTTGGACACCAGCAGGGGATCAATTGCGGGACCTTGGGGAGTAAAAGCCGCTGAAAATCCAAAGTTCGTCCTGACATAACATGGTTAGGCTAGGCACGAAGATTTGTTTTCTGAAACCCACCCAGCATCAATTAACCCAGAAGGGTTATGGGTGAGGAAGCCACTGCAGGTATTCAGTAAGAGGATCGATTTGGTGAAATCCCTGGGAAGAATGCTTCCTAGGACATGAGAGATAATCTCCAGATGTACAGTAAGCGCCAAGCGACAAGAAAGGATGTTGCAACATACCTCGTTTAATGAAGTAGCTTTTCCAGGCCCGTAGATAAGATCACCCGTGCACGGGTCTGAATGTGTCTGCACCAGGAAGATAAGGCGACACGTTGGGTAAGACCTGTAATATCATAAACCACATTGACATGAAACCCTAAGGTGAGACGCACTCTTTAAATCTCCGAGTCTGATTTTGATATTTTCTAGCCATTTGCTGTTCCGATTTCTCTCCCAGGTCTTTAAATCCCAAGGGGAGGATGAGAATCTCCGATTCCTGTCGTATTTGAGGTAAGGACGTGGGTCAGAGCGGAACTATTGTTTACCTTGGCATGATAATAACCTTGGATCTGGGCTTCCAGTAAGTTGACAGAGGCCAGAAAATGCGGTGTTTCTTGAAGGAAGACAGAGATAAAAATGGTTGGGGACGTATCCATTCCTGTATGACTTGAAGCATAGCTCCTGGATGGAATTGGGTACTAAATGATCAATGAGTAAATTATACCAAAGCAAATATCAATGAACCTACGGGCAATGCAACCTTTGATTGTTTGCAGCATTTTGGACAAAGAAAAGTCTCTGCTTTCAGAACTTTTGAAGGTAAGCAACCAATTATGCCGGCCTGTTGGCTTATGCAAGCCGAAAACGACTCGCAACCCTGACAGGTTCTGACGAGGCCACCTTGCCAACAGAAAAAGCAAAGCTTCATTTATTGTAAGAAGGAAGAATCAGTGTCGAAAGAACTAAGCTTACATTCAATTTCAGCCCTTGAGAGGTGGAAAAACGTGAGCGCGTCCTGGCCACCTGACCGACAGTGGCACCAGCAGCACGCGAGGAGTTGCCATGGACAAAACTAGTGCAGGGACTACGCCTCCTCTCCTCGGCTCTAGGTCTCACTCGACTGAGCTCAGAGGGAGATTGCGAGCGTGAAGAGGTGGACATCGTGGTGGTGTAAGAGGAACAAAGCACTGTCAAGCACTGTTAAGTTGGCAATGGCCACGTGGTCGTACCCCTGCAATCAATCTGATTGACGATATCTGTGGATCGCAAGATCAATCAGAGTCAGATGGAGATACAAAAAATCTATGGAACGGGACTATGGGTATTATCGTTGCTCCGATTTCAAGCCAGCCGGCAATGTGAAGTAGTGGTTCAGCAGAACATTAGATCTGGGAGCCTGTCGACTGTGGAGCAGGCGGACATTGAGATTGATGTTGATGACCGGTCACTTCTGATCATTTGGCTTCTCTTCTTTAATTCCTACATGTATTACGGCAGGGAAAATGAAATAGGCGCTCGACCCATTGAAGCCGATAAAATATGTATATTAGAATACGCAAATTGGGTCTTGAAATGTCACTGGTTATAAGAATCAAGGGGGTATTGGTGAATTGTCAGCCGTGTGGAAGTCTCTAGCCCACCTGAGGAAATGCACGAGCTCCTCTGGCACAGGGGGCCAGTCAAGCGTGCCGCGAAGAGGAAACTGTAACCTAAGGGCTTGACCATAACTCTGTATAGTAATCGAGGAGATATTCGGAAGCTGGGCAAGAAGTTTAAGACCTCTCAGTCCAGGCTGACATTCTCGGTCGTCGGCAGACAGGCTGCCAAAGGACGTAAGCATATGAATGCGTGTCAACTGGGGCCATGAGCTAACGATCTTCTCGATATCACCATTGGTAATGCTGATATTCAAAACATGCCGCCAACTATGTACTTCGAAAACGCGGATTTTTTTGGCTGTGAGTAGGGGGGAAATGCAGCGAATGATGGGGAAATCATGGTTGACACCGCTTTCGCTACGAAGAATGAGCTTTTCGAGGGAGTCGGAGGAGCTGCGTGATAAAGATTCGAGGCAGGCGTGATAGGATGACACGAGCTCTGCATCATTGAAGCAGAGGGATACTGTTTGGAAGACCCCAACTCCTAAGATGAGCGTCATAAGGTGGGCTGAACCCTCCAGTTCCAGATGCTCGATACCGGCAAGGGCACCTGCATGCAAGGATTTGGGTGCCTGAGATGTCGACAGGGGTTTCCCAACTTCGGAATCAAATGACAAGCACAGGTGGCGGACCTTGGGAGGAAGATTGTTGAGAAAGGAAAAGATTAGATTGGTCTGAGACTGTGGTGACGCCTTTTCGCTTATGACGAGTTTGCAGAGAGATTGGAACGCTCCCATAAGTTGAAGCGCACGTTGGGTATGGAAGATGGGTCCACACAGAGAAAGACACTCTAGTCTGTTGGTGCTGGGTCCGAGGGCTTCAAGCAGAGCTTCCATGTCCGAGACATATCCAGCGGAGAAATCCACTAGGGCTTCGACGCGACATATACAGGACAGTGATTGCCCAGGGCTAATGTACAGGTCTGGTAGAATGAGCGATCTCAGGTTTGGAAACAACGGGCGTGAGGGGTTCCTGCTTTCTTTCAGCCGTCGGAAGATGGAAGGGTCAAGGCGGAACCCGCACATAACTTCACTTGTCGACATGTTGATGAAATGGCGTATGAATGGAGCGTAAAGATCAAAACGCTCCCACTCCCAGGACGCAATATTCGTAGGAAAAGGCATCTGAAAAAGCAATTAAAAAAATTAACCATCATTGAGCGACCAGACTCACCTGACAGTGCAATTCCAAGCCCGGGATTAGGCGTAGTGCATCAAGAACGGAAGGAACGGTATTCCAGACGATCTTCCTTGCGGCGAGGAATGTGATGGCCGACACACACATGAACAAAGATAGCGAGACGCATTGGGCATATCTGGCGATTATATCCACCAAATACTCGTTTCCAAAAACCTAACAGAAAGTTAGATCGAATCAGATAGACAAGACAAGACACACATTGGGTTCATTCAAATAACGATGAAATTTTGACACATGCAGATGGCTGACTGCGACAGACTCTGTTCTTGAACTGGAGACGTGCATTCTGAGGAAGCTGGCTTTAGTGGGGATAGGCGTAAAGACTCACATTCAAGTTTGACCAGGTAAATAAACCAATTTCGACAAAGAAGACATTTGAATAAGAATAAATGATGGGATAAAGGACGCCAATAAAGGACGAGCAATATGTGCCACTTGCCAGCTTGAGTGCGATTCATTGAGGAACGGCAGATGGTGACACTGACTGATAAAGCGGAATGGGAAGCGATAAAGGGAGCGGCCCGTAAGCATTACTAAGCATTTGATGAGAAAGGCAGCTGATCGCAAAAGCACCTTTTTGGATTCCAAACCATCCGAACCATTCAGTTGAAAGAGTGCTTTTGCACCTAGTCGAAAGAGTCGGTACGTTCTGGTACGTGCCAAATCCAATCGGCAGGAGACATTCAAACTCGTCCTTGTTTTCGTTCGGCATTCTCAAAAATCCCCGTCTGCAGCCTGCAATGCATGTTCAAAGGTTTTGTGTCCGAGGTCACAAGTGGCGACCAGGTATTATGCACTTGCCATTGAAAGATAGCAAAGGGCTTGATACAGAAGACGCCAAGTCAGCGCTAGTCAGCCTTTGCTCGATCAGGTATGTGCCCATCACCTTTGTCACGCTACGTCTAACGTTCTGTCATATGTCTCAAAGATCCAGCGAGCAATATCAGGAATGGCGAAAGAACTCTTTCGTATCCATTGTGCGTGCTTGGATGGTACCTGAGCTCATCTTGTGTCCCTCTATGGAGCCAGTCACCCCCGCGTAGATATATATACGGCACTCGCTCTGGCGAACGAGCTTTTAGCCCAACATGCTGCAGCTTTGGTGAGCCACGTACGACATTCCTGGACGTTCACCTGACCCTTGCCTTAGGTGCCGTCTCCTTCATCCTGATGAGCCAATCATCTTCACTCCTCAGGATGGTTTCGTACTGCGCAACGCTGCTTTAGGGACAATTGATGACAAGAAATCACGCACCTGCATTCAGTTGCGATATACGGCAGAGGGGGGATGCGAGCAATCTGTTATTATATGTGCTTTGACTCCTGCGAAGGTGACTCCGTAACCTCGTCAACCACAGTGGCAATTACTGATCGTTACATTCTAGATTGAACAGACTTCGTTGGCTATTTGTCTAGAACCAGGCGTGCAATATCATATCAACGCTTTAGGTGCCAAGTAAGTTCATCCCTAGTATCTGTGACCGCCTGAATCTTTCCTGACTTCTTTCAGCTCAGTGCACCTTCTGGGCGATTACGCCGATCATGGTGAAGGCTGTCTGCTTGTCAGCCTTTCTTATTCTCCACTGACCTGATGCTTAAATATTAGGTTGTCCTTCTCCACTGCTCCCTCGATTGGAGGATCCTCCTACATTTTTACCTGTGTCCGTCCCTGTTCGGAAGCCAGTGATCCAAGCGATACGGCCGTCCGTTCTGAACCCAAACCCCCGAACTCCACCTGCTCAAATCCAATCTCAGCACCCAATATCTCAGGCACGAAAGACGAGCAGCATCGCAACAGCAATGCTTACGAGGTCCAAAACGAAAAGTGAAAAGTCCCAACCTTCAGGAGTGAACCCAGCCCATCTTACTGGGGATCTAGACGATGTGGAGCATCATGAGGACCTAGGTCCTGCTTCAAGTATTGAAGCTGCCTCTGTCACGAACCCACCTGGAGATTTCCCAGTTTTTCATACTCCAAAGCCAGGCATGCTGAATTCTCTTAGCAGTATTCCCGCTGTCCGTACTCCAAAGCCGTCAGGCGATCTCCCAGTTGTTCGTGCGCCGAAGTCAAGCACACCAGATTGTCCTATATGGATCCCCGTCCTCAACCCACACCCCGTTCTCTCTCCTAGAATCTCACCTGCTCGCTCGGTAATCAGCGCTCGCGCAACTAAGGTCTCCAATGGTGTTCCTGAACCCACTACTGGCGTCCCGGTTGCTGTTCCCAGAAAACATGGCCGTCCGAGGAAGTCCCAGACGCAATTAAAAAGGACACCAGTTTCGAAAATGGTTGCAACACAGACCGAAACAAATCCTCAGATCATCAAAGTGGCGACCGATAAAAATACTAACCCCACAAAGCCTGTAACGCTCCCACAATCTGTGAACCCCCGTGGCGGTGGAAAATCCTCTGGCGTAGATAGTTATAAAGACCAGCAGATTTTACCCTATGTCTGGGTGCGCGACTGCACCATTGGCAAGGGTCGAACGGCCCGACCTGGTAACCTAGTTTCCATCAGGTTTAAAGGCCGAGTTGACGACTCAAAGGGGATCATATATGACGAGAATGTCAAGGGGGAGCCAGTGCGTATATTCTTTACCTCTCCGAACCCAGCCTAAAGATGTCTGTTTTATGTTTCAAGCTTACATTCGTCATTGGTAGCACGGGCTCGGAAATTCCCTCTGGTAGGTTTGTCCATCTCAAAGCTCATGGAAAGGTGCTCATGTGTCGTTGAGGTCTATCTCAAGGTTTGACAGGAATGGCCGTCAGCGGCACGCGACTTATCTATATCCCGCCCTCCTTTGGCTTCGGCACTGAGCAGCATGGAGTTGTTCCGCCAAACTCTAGGCTTATTATAGGTGATTGCAATGCTTTCCTGGCCTCTGAGATGTTGCTAATCAAATTTCGACATATTAGAATGCCGTCTAGAAGCCGTCTCCCTGACCTCCTAGTAACAGGAGTTTCTCGCTCGAACGTGTTTTGAATCATTCCATCTTGCCCTTAATTTCTCTCCTAAGTAGATCCTTATGCTAGGTGTGCCTGGCAAAGTTCACTACATGTTACATTTCTTGTGAATTGAAACTTGATAGTTGTTCGGCCACAGCTTTCACCACAGAATATTTCTTCGCCCAGCTGCTTGTCGTGAACCTGTGTTCACTCGTTGCCGCCAGATTCATGTTTGGATAAATTGACGTCAACTCAACCGAACACAAGCGTGTCTAAGCGCTGAAAAGAGAAAAGAGAAAAGAGCGTGAACGGTCTGTTATGATGCAAAAGTGGATATTCAGACCAAGTTGAACATATATAACTATTTTAATAGCGATATGCTCATCCCTGCCTGTGACCCCTAGTAGAAGTCAGGCGCAGTCCACATCAAAGATGGCAGCAGGTTGGTGGCCTTCTGTGGGTCATATTTTGTAGGTTTGACCTCTGGCTTTCGTTGGTTGTGCTTGCTGCTTACAATGCATATTCTAAATGGACATGTACATGCCTCCTTAGATAGCTTGTGGTACGAACATATGCAGCGGTGATGGCATTGAGGCGTGAACAAGATCATGATCTAGTGTGGCCTACAGAACATTTTAGAACTCTTGTTTGATGCTAGACACGGACATTAGGGTAGAGAAGGAATCAGGATACCTATCTCTCATGGGTGGTGCTGCTCATAGACAGGTTGGCCAGGTAATTTGTACTCCAACTTATCGCTACATGTAATTAATTAGGCTTTACTAACGCTATGCGTAGAAGCTTGGTAGAAACAAGTACGTATTTCCACTTTGCGACTTGTGAGAGGTAGATTATAAGTCAGGATGCCGTCAAGTGAGTCTCGGTGGTTAGTTAGCAGGCATTCATTTTCTTCCTCAAAACAGATGGCTAGTGGCATAATCTAAAACATGGAAATTTTTACGACACGTCCTGGCCTCTGATTGGCCCTCTCAAGGGGGAGATAGGTTCCTCTCAAGGGGGACATAGGTTCGTTTCTGGACTGGCCCTCATAGTACGTAGTCGTCCCTTGGAATTTGGATCACGGTCTGTAACGATTCAGACATGTCCAGCTCCAGCTGTAGCCCCTTCTTCAGTGAACTTCGATCTGTGAACAAACTCTCTGATGCTGGGGAGCATAGACTGGAGTCAATAATATATTTAACGACAAGGAGAAAACCAAGCGGGACAGGTATTATTAAATATTTATGACGTCCAGAATTCTGATCTTAAATGTTGTACCATACGGGTGAACAGTGCAGGTTGAAGTCGGTATGTAAACCCCTAACAAGAGCAAATAAAATAGGCGAATAAACACTAAACAACTGGAACATGCAGGTCAAAAGAATGGAATAAGCGCTCGGTTCGATGCGTGTGCCCGGGAAGTTTGCGTCGGTAAAGTTGAAATATACGGTTGCTTATTTAATTTCTTATAGCTAAATTCTCAAAGACAATCCTTTCTCTGATTGCTTGATGCAAGCAAATCTGCATTTTTAGGTACTTGGTGGCACACGGGAGCCGAAGAAGGCTGAAGGCGATCTTGATCGCACTCAGACAAGTGATTAAGTAACTGGTGAGCGATACAATAAATTTAAGGCTCTTGGTACTTGTAAACGCCTTCACCGTGCGGAGCACGGGTACAGCTCTAGTATTAATCATGGCGGCCAATCTACTATAGCGGCTGACATGGTGACGCATTACAACACCCTCCTCACATGGCGGGACCATGAAAGTCCTATGGGATAAGCCCCAAAGCGTACATGGCTCTTTCAAAACCTCATAAAGATACTGGTACTGCTTAGGCGTTTGACACTAGAGTCTCTTAGATATTGCTTGAGAGAGTTTCTCGCTGATGAATGTTCTATATGATTGCCTGACGTAACAAGTCAAATATCATCTCCTTTACGCAGACTGAACCTTGCAATGCAGCGTCTACTTAATCGAGAATTTTGCAAGGGTTTAATATCAACACGCTGAAAACAGTGAGCGAAAATATTGCCGTGCCGCTACACATCTCAGAGGCCATCCTTGCGTTTGGCATGAGAAGTTTGCTTCATGATCTTGAATAGGTAGTGGCTCCTCTTTGATCACCGATCTGCAGCTGGGGCAAGAATAGCGAAACAAAGACGTCGGGTCAATTCCACGGCTTTTGAGACGGCCAGCAATACTGGTCATGGAAAGTCGCGACTTTGAATGGGGTTTCTTTGTAAGATTGAAAGCAAACATGCGTCTGCAGAGTTGCCACTCAAAAGCCTTCTGAATGCAAATGGCGCAAAATATGTGTCCACAGGTTAATCTGGAGACAGTTTACATGAGTATAATGACAAACTTCGGGAATACCCCTGCATTTCGAGAGGCTCACTTAGCTGGACGATTGAACAGGCGTTTGCATATGGTGCATCCAACGTGAGTAGAAGAGTCCTATGAGTCATGTGAGCAGGTAGCGACTTAGCAATGAAGACGTGCGCTATACCTCTAAATCGTAATTCTCCTTTTTCAGAGTGGGCGGGTTTTGCTGGAGACCATCAGGAATAATATCCTGGGTATCAGTTTAAGACACTTACATCTAGGACGAGGACGGTGGGACATGCGGGTTTATCACCATGGTCACTCATTTCTCCCTGGAATTTGCTAGGGTAAGCCTCGACTCCGCCCTTGATGGTCGTCCATAAGCCTTCCCCAAAAAAATGGGAAAAGTATAGGTCCACTTCAAAGAAGCTGGAGGGCATCGGAGGTGGGGTATGGAGAGGTAGTTTATAGGTTTGGAGATGAAGACAAGGTTCGAACTCGCTGAGGGGGTGAGTGGCCATCTTCATAACCTCGATGAATAATGCGCCTGTGGGTTTTTCCACCTGGAAAGCTGGGGTGGTTCATGGCGATGGGGCAAGCCTTTTAAGAAAGCAACTGTGTAAACGTATAAAGAGATCTTAGTAAGAGAGAAATCGCCTGCCTCGTACATAAAGACGATTGATCGCCTCTCCCTGTCTTTGTGGCCTTTTGGATCCTTTTGATAGAGCCAGAAAGATTGTGTTGCATACGGCAACATGATTGTGTTGAGGCACGATCAGGATTGTCACACCTGAGATTTGATCCGGCCCGCTTCAGAGTTATTTCTCGCTAGTCGTGACAGTTGTGACGACATCACCTTGTCCTCAGCACTTTCTGAACTTGCGGTGGAAACATCAAAGAGACAGGCAGATATGATACTGGATCTGGCATGTAATGGGTGGAAAAATCACGTCCACTGGGGCCAGTGGACCCTCGTCTATTGATTCATTGCTCCGGATCATTTGCTATCATTTGACAAAGGTTTAAAAATTCTTTTTGTGCGTGACTAGCCCTGTGAATCTGATCACCTTTCACCGCACTGTGCCACTCAGGCCACTGAGAAAGCAACCTTTCATCTTGTGTCCCGTGTGTTTCAATTTCGAGGGCAAACTATATAAAGGGATGCTACCTGCGCCCCTTTGGATGCCTCCTAGCTCAAAAACACTCAATCAACCTCTATGCCGCGCTTCGTCACGTTCCACTCTGAAGTAAGTGGATGTGCTTCATGACCCATGTATCATGCGTCTGATCAAAAATCTGCTAGGTTCCCTTCGATTTCTCACCATAACACTGCCAGGTTGTCCATTCGAAGACTCGTCCGCGAAATTTAATTCCATGTCCACTTTTCTCACAGTGACTACGTTGTCCTCACAGGATGGAAGTGATATATCAACACCTGCGAGGAATAATGGCCAGTCCGAGTCTGCTCCTGCCACCCTGCACTTTTTGCCACTCTCTATAGCCAGGAACAATCCTGAGGGAATCCCCCTTCCATCTTCGAATCAAAGCCTACCCAACCGTCACATTCCCCGCCCAGCAAATGCTTTCATACTTTTTCGTTCTGATTTCCTGAAGCGTGGCATCATCCCCCACGATGTTGAGCAGCGACAACAGAATTTGAGCCGGATAGCTGGTCAGGTCTGGAACTTGCTGGATCCTACTGAGAAGGCAAAATGGCACGCCCAAGCTGCACACCTTCTCCAAGAATATCGACGAAAGAATCCAGACACCAAGACGACTCACGTTTGGGCCACTGGTAGCAGCCAGCTATCCAACAAGCCACCTCACAAAAACAACATGACCGAAGATGAGATCCGCAAAATCCGGGAGATGTACATTGGATCTACTCCAAGTAGGAAACACCAAACATCTCATCCACTGGATACTCCAGCTTCTCATACTCCTACGTCTGAAGGTCTTTCTAGGCATCACATAGAATCCACAACCATCCTCACAGCGCCTCCACAGAAACCTCAGACTCCCCACTGTGTAGCCGCCTTACCGACGGAGGACACCCCTTACAGCCCCCCAAGCTCACCCAACCCCTTGCCCCGCCCAATGGGGACCCGCTTCTCCCCTCTTAACGACTTTCTTTCAACTGCGTCTCCAAAGCCTCGCTCGCATTCGCCACACGCGACCCACCGTGCATCTCCCTTGCTGACGGAGGTCCTGGGTTCACCTGGTTCATTACCTCTTTCAATGGAGACACATTTCTCCCCTCTCAATGATTCCATTGCAACTGCGAATACTCTACCTGCCCCTTCGATAGCTGCATCTGGAAGCTTGTTTAGCTTTATTTGTGGTTGTGCAGCGGAAGTGTTCAAGCAGTAAAGGTTAAAGCTATATCATATTACTTTCCTTACAGCTGTTCCCGATGATAATGACATTTGCTCCTTTATTTTTCGTGACGTCATGTCCACCGTTGCCCTACCGTTTCCTTTTCGGGAAGCCGTTTCAAAGGCCCGTTCCAGCATTTATTTCTGCTCTCTGTTAGCTTGATTAACAAGAACGTTCTGTAATTTTGGTAATAAAAATTTATAATAAAGAAGAGGCTAACGGGCTGATTTATGAAGCAAACGAAGCAGGAATTGAAGCAGAAACCCGCTATCAAGGTGTAATTCCCACTACCTTTAGGTAGGGGGTCTTAGCGACACAACTTTCACTTTTTGGCGGAAGATTTCAGATTCTGTCCAAGCTGTGCTAATAGCCCCCGAAGAGTGGTCATGGGTTTGAAATTTACCTTG
>Ga0247742_10001160_pt1 | contig 19012 bp, 18 predicted proteins | sample UWRJL208509C2_FD_180944 | JGI IMG/M metagenome (GOLD analysis project Ga0247742, IMG submission 180944) | Plant litter microbial communities from Arlington Agricultural Research Station in Wisconsin, United States - UWRJ-L208-509C-2 | ecosystem: Environmental > Terrestrial > Plant litter >... | reverse complement strand
ATATCCAGTACACCGATCAGGTAATCAACCATGATTTTCATAAAGTAAAAACCTTTACCGAAAAACCTACGCTGGAAATAGCCCGCACCTTTATCCAAAGCGGCGACTTTTTATGGAACGCGGGCATTTTTGTATGGTCGGCCAAAGCCATTGTCAAAGCCTTTAGCCAGCACCTGCCCGAAATGCACGAGATATTTGCCGATGCCCGTCCGGTGTACAATACCGAGAATGAGAAAACCCATATCCATAAAGCTTACCAGCACTGCATCAACATATCAATAGATTATGGCATTATGGAAAAGGCTGATAACGTATATGTGCTGCCATCAGCCTTTGGTTGGAGCGATTTGGGTACCTGGGCCTCCATTTATGACCTGGCCGAAAAGGATTACGTAGGCAACGCAGTGATCCCATCAGAAAAAGTGATCATGTATGATTCCTCCAACTGTATGGTGAATGTGCCGGGCGAAAAGCTGGTGATATTACAGGGCCTGCATGATTTTATCGTGGTAGAATCCAACAACACACTGCTCATCTGCCCGCGTGACCAGGAGCAAAACGTGAAACAGGTGGTAGCCGATGTGAAGAACAAATTCGGAGCGAAATATATTTAGCAGCCCCCAGCCCCCTAAAGGGGGAGCTTGAAAATCTTATTTATAAAAAAAGCCAGCTTTTAAAGCTGGCTTTTTTTAGTTTTAGTACCCCGCAAATCGAAAAGCTCCCCCTTTAGGGGGCTGGGGGGCTCTACAATAATATAGTGCCCGCGGCTACAGTTTCATTAGTAGCTTCGTCAACCAGTATCAGGGAGCCGGTAATGCGGTTTTTGCGGTATTCATCAAAAACAAGTGGCTGTGTGGTGCGCAGGCGTACACGGGCCATCTCGTTCATTTTAATATCACCGGCATTTTCCAATTTTTCGAGGGTGTTAATATCAAGCTTATAGCTCACTTCCTTAATAATGGCCATTACCTCGCGGGTGGTATTTTTTAAGTGATATTTAGCACCGGGGCGCGGACCTTTGGTGGCCATCCAGCAAAGCATTACATCAATATCCTGGCTTACCAGTGGTTCGCTGTCATCCTTCACAATCATATCGCCTCGGCTTACGTCAATATCATCCTCTAAGGTAATAGATACCGACATTGGCGCAAAAGCTTCCTCAACAGGGCCTGAAAATGTATCGATAGATTTTATGGCTGATGTTAAGCCTGAAGGCAATACGGTTACTTTGTCACCGGGTTTAAATATGCCACCTGCTATACGGCCTGCATAGCCCCTGTAGTCGTGATACTCGGCCGCATGCGGGCGTATTACGGTTTGTACAGGGAAACGGGCATCCATGTGGTTTTCGTCGTTGCCAATGTGTATGGTTTCCAGCGTATGCAATAGGCTGGTGCCTTTGTACCATGGCATATTTTCGGAATCATTTACTACGTTATCGCCTTCCAGCGCGCTGATAGGTATATAGCGGATATCTGTTACGTCAATTTTACCGGCAAAATCATTGTACTGCTCCACAACTTTGTTGAAAGCTTCTTCCGAGTAATCAACCAAATCCATTTTGTTGATACACACGATAATATGCGGTATTTTTAACAGGGAGGCAATGTATGAGTGACGGCAGGTTTGCTCAACCACACCTTTACGGGCATCAACCAATACCAGGGCCAGGTTGGCGGTGGAGGCACCGGTAACCATGTTGCGGGTATATTGGATGTGGCCGGGAGTATCGGCAATAATAAATTTACGTTTTGGGGTGGCAAAGTACCGGTAAGCAACATCAATGGTAATGCCCTGCTCTCTTTCAGAGCGCAAGCCATCTGTAAGTAAAGAAAGGTCAATATGTTGCAGTCCTTTTCTTTCGCTTGATTGTTTTACGGCTGCCATCTGATCCTCAAAGATAGATTTAGAGTCGTATAATAATCTGCCTATGAGGGTGCTTTTGCCGTCGTCTACACTACCGGCCGTTGTAAAACGTAATAGTTCCATAATATATGCCTTGTTAGTATCAAGTAGTTAGCATCAGGTATCAGGACAGCTTCACTCAGAGAAACTAATCATTCCAAAAATCTTGATACCTGGTACTAACTACTTGATACTATTTAAAATCAAATTAAAAATAACCTTGTTTCTTTCTGTCTTCCATTGAGGTATCGGAGCGTTTATCGTCGCTGCGGTTGCCACGCTCGGTACTGCGGGTGGCCGATACTTCGTTTACAATTTTCTCCAGCGTATCTGCTTCAGATTCGATACCACCAGTAATGGTAATATCACCAAGGGTACGGAAACGCATCAGTTTGTTCTCTATTTTTTCGCCTTCACGCAGCACTAAAAACTCTGAATTAGGCAGCCAGGTGCCATCACGGTAAACGGCCTCACGGTTATGTGCAAAATAAAGCGAAGGGATGGCTATATTTTCTTGAAGGATATAATTCCAGATATCCATCTCGGTCCAGTTACTGATCGGGAATACCCTGAAATGTTCGCCCATTCTTTTACGGCCATTAAAAATGTTCCAAAGTTCGGGGCGTTGGTTTTTAGGGTCCCACTGGCCAAACTCGTCACGGTGCGAAAAGAAGCGCTCTTTTGAACGCGCTTTTTCTTCATCACGGCGGGCACCGCCTATGGCCGCGTCAATTTTATGATGTTCAATGGTATCCAGCAATGAAACTATCTGCAGTTCGTTACGGCTGGCATTAATGCCACTTTCCTCTACCGCACGGCCCTTATCAATAGCTTCCTGAACAGAGCCTACAATAAGTTGTACACCGAGTTTATCAACCAATTTATCCCTGAATTCCATTGTTTCGGGAAAGTTATGCCCGGTATCAATGTGTATCAGGGGCATAGGTATCTTAGCGGGCCAGAATGCTTTTTGCGCTAAGTGGGTTACCACGATAGAGTCTTTTCCGCCCGAGAATAATATGGCAGGACGATCAAACTGGGCCACAACTTCCCTGATTACATAGATGGCCTCGGATTCTAATTCCTGCAGATGAGTAAGATAATATTTGTGCATGTTTTACTGAAAACCCGGTAAGTCCACCTAAGTAGTAGTATTTACCGATTAAACTGCAATATTAACAATTTAAGCGCATTATATCGATAAGTAAAGAAGATTTTTAAGCCTGAAAGTTAACTACATACATTAAGATGCCGATGAAATGGTGTTTACCATCTGCGTAATCACATCCGCATCGCTGGCCTGAAACCAGTGGAACTCACTATCGCGCCGAAACCAGGTAAGCTGCCGCTTGGCAAAGCGCCTGGTGTTTTGTTTGATCATTTCAACGGCTTTTTCCAGCGTAGTTTGGCCATCAACGTAGTCAAACAGTTCGGTATAGCCAACTGTTTGGAGGGCATTGAGTTGCCGGTAGGGGAGAAGGGCTTGAACTTCGGCCAGTAAACCGTGTTGTATCATTATATCAACCCGTTGGTTGATGCGATTATATAGTATTTCGCGCGGGAGGTTCAGGGCAAGTTTTACGATGCGAAATGGACGTTTATTTATCGTAGCCTGCCTGTATGATGAAATAGGTTTGCCGGAACTTTCAAAAACTTCCAGCGCCCGGATAATGCGCTGAGGGTTGTCCAGGTCAACCTCCTCGTAATAAACAGGATCTGCAAGTTTTAATTTTTGTTGCAGGCTAATGATGCCCTTTTCTTCCAGCTCCCTGTTCAGGTTTTCCCTGATAGCCGGATCGGCTTTGGGCAGATCGTCGAACCCTTCGCAAATGGCTTTGATGTACAGGCCGGAGCCACCTGCCAAAATAACATGATCATGTACTTTAAAAAGTTCATCAAGCAGGGCAAGACCCTGCTTTTCAAAATCACCTACCGAAAATGGCTCATTGATGGAATGTGAATCAATAAAATAATGTTTAACCGCGGCCAGTTCACCGGCATCGGGCTTGGCTGTACCAATGCTCATCTCCCTGAAAAACTGCCTTGAATCGGCCGAAACCACCACTGTATTGTAATGCTTGGCAATTTCAATTGCAGCAGCCGTTTTACCTACCGCAGTAGGGCCGGCAACAACAATCAAAGTTTTGGTCTTTTGGGTCATGGGCTTAACGGTTAACCAAAAAAACGTCATTGCGAGAAACGAAGCAATCCCCGATTTACAGAGCCACTCTGCCTGTTAGGGATTGCTTCGTTTCTCGCAATGACGTATGTATATAGACTATTCTATTAATTATGATTAATAATCGTCGCTACCGCCACGGTGAGGTTTATCATCATCGTCAAAGCCTTCGTCGTCGGCAAATTCGTTTCCAAATTCATCCTCTTCATCTTCCTCTTCGTCGTGTTTTTCTTCAGGCAGCTCATCTACTCCAGTATCTGTTACTTCTGAAAAATCTTCAGCATCCTCCGGGTTAAAAGCCATTTCGTTCAAAAAGTCGAAATCTTCGCTTGTTGGCGGTAAAATGGTTGGATTAAACACATTCCCAAATTGTTTTGGCGCTTCACCAACCGACTTAATAACCGCAGGATAAACGGTGCCCGGTGTTTCATCTAAAATGATCTTCATCAGTTCAACATGAAAATCAAACGGACGGTCGAAATTGAATGTATAGTAAAATTTTTGATGTGGATCATCTATAAAACTAAGCAGCTTTACTTTGTTCATTAATGATACACCACGGTCAATTCTTTTTTGATTTGGTAGATAAGTAATTTCTTCGCCTTTGGTCCATTGATCGTTACTGATGTAAAAAGAAGACGAGAACTCGGGATTGTATCCGGTTGACTGATGTATTGCACGGTGAAGATCCTCGAAGGTTTGATTTGATTTAACATCAATCTCTCTTACCACGTCATCATAATCTTCGAAAGTAATCCTGAACCTGTATAGTGCCATTGTTTTTGTAAATTTTGGGGACAAAAATAATCTTTTAATTCAATTTTGAGTCTGCCACAACTTTTAAGCCAATTTCCAAGCCTTTGGTAATTGTAAAGTTAATGGCGGCCTCGCGGTTGTTTGGAATATCGCCCTCCAGTATGGCCTCGCGTATCTGATTCTTGATAATTCCTACTTCCCGGCCTTCTTTTATACCAAAAAGCTGCATAATATCATTGCCGGTAACCGGGGGCTGCCAGTTTCTGATACTATCGCGCTCTTCAACATCTTTTAATTTTTGTTGAACCAGCTCAAAATTGTTACGATATTTTTTAACCTTATATTCGTTTTTGGTGGTAATGTCTGCTTTACACAACAGCATGAGTGCCTCAATGTCATCTCCTGCCTCAAAAAGTAACCGCCGTACTGCCGAATCGGTAACGATGGATTGTGAAAGCACTATGGGGCGTAAATGCAGCTGAACCAGCTTTTGTACCTGCTTCATTTTTTCATTAAGCGGCAATTTTAACTGGGCAAATATTTTAGGTACCATGCGTGCACCACGGTCTTCGTGGCCATGGAACGTCCAGCCGTGGCCTGCCTCAAAGCGTTTGGTTGCCGGTTTGGCAATGTCATGCAGTATGGCGGCCCAGCGCAGCCAAAGGTCGTTGGTGGTTTCGCAAATATTGTCGAGTACCTGCAGGGTATGATAAAAGTTATCTTTATGACCTTTGCCATCAATATAATCAACACCATACAGGTTGGCCATCTGCGGGAATATTTTGTGCAGCAGCCTGGTGTCAAATAAATAATTAAAGCCTATAGAAGGTAGCGGCGACAGAATGATCTTGTTCAATTCATCGCTAATGCGCTCCTGCGATATAATGCTGATACGGTCTGCATTGTTTTTGATGGCCTGTATGGCAATATCATCAATACGAAAGTTGAGCTGTGTGGCAAACCTGATGGCCCTCATCATGCGCAGCGGATCATCAGAAAATGTTTCAGCCGGGTTTAGCGGTGTCCTGATCAGTTTTTGTTCCAGGTCGGTAATGCCGCCAAAGGGATCAAGCAAATCGCCGAAGGTATCCGGGTGTAATGATATGGCCAGCGCATTGATGGTAAAATCGCGGCGTTTCTGATCATCCTCCAGCGTGCCGTTTTCTACAATGGGTTTACGGGAATCGAGCCGGTACGATTCTTTCCGTGCACCTACAAATTCAATTTCAAGATCCTGGTATTTGAGTGACGCAGTGCCAAAGTTTTTATATACGGCAACTTTTACCTTCAGCTTTGATGCCACGGCTTCGGCAAAGGCTATACCGTTGCCTATTATTACAATGTCGATATCCTTGGAGGGGCGTTTTAAGAAAATATCTCGCACAAAGCCCCCAATAGCATAAACCTGCTGATCATGCTGAGCCGCAAGTTTTGATATAATAGAAAATACGGGATGCTGCAGGTGGGCTTTCATGTAGTTTAATAAATGCTAAACGCTAAGTTCTAAATCCTAAAACAAGTTTTAAAACAAAGTGCAAAGGTAATGCTAAATTTCAAGCTCTAAATTCTAAAACGAAAAAATGAGCTTTGACAGTGTTTTTACGCTTCTTTTCCGCGATACGATATTTAGAAGAAAATAGGCATAATTGTTCTGAGCCAGCGAATTGAACTGTTCATTTAGGATCCGAAATTGCCTGAACCAGGATTTACCAGATTAAAGGATTATATAGATTTTTTGCTTTCTCTTTTATCCTTTATCCTTGTTCCCACACATTTATCTGCGTAAAAACTCAAACTGGCCATCTGGCGATAACTTCATAATGGTTGAGGGATTTTTAATTTCTTTACTATCCTGATCAATATCAACAACATAATCAACCCCATCAATAACCTCCTGATCTATCTGCGAAAAATATTGCGGTGACGGTTTGCCGCTTATATTGGCCGAGGTTGATACCAGTGGCTTACGCAGCCTTTGTATTAACTGCTTGCAAAATTCATTACCGGTTACCCGTATGCCTATACTGCCATCAGCAGCTATTAAGGCCGGCGAAACATTTTTGGCCCCGGGCATTACCAGGGTCAGTGGGTTTTCGGCATATTCAATGAGGTCATAAGCCAGTGGGTTAACGTCTCTCACATAGCTTTCCAGTTTGTTTTCAGTATCCAGCAAAATGATCATGCTTTTGGCCTCGTCGCGCTGTTTAAGGCGATATATCTTTTGCACGGCTTCGGTATTGGTGGCATCGCAGCCAATGCCCCAAATGGTATCTGTAGGGTACAGGATTATCCCGCCCTCCTGTAGTATCTTAAATGCTTTGGCAACTTCGTCTCTAAGCATGGTTAATATATAAGCTTAATGCGTTTATAATTTGTAATTCATCCAGCAGTTCCATGCATTTAGGAACGCCGTACAGTTTGCAGGTATTGCGTACACAAGGCTCGCAGGTTAGTTTACCATAACGCAATATGGTTAAATTTTGTTTGTTATAAGGAGCTGTATTGTGCTCGTTCCCTGCACCAAATAGTGCAATAACGGGAGCCCCCACACTATTAGCCAAATGAGCGGGTCCGGAATCGGTGGTTAGCACCGCAGTGCTTTGGGCCATTAAGCTGCACAAGCTCGGTAAATCTGTTTTGCCGGCATAGTTCTCCAACCTGTCGGAGTTTTCTGAACCGGTGATAAACTGGCTTACAAACGCAGCTTCTTTTGGCGAACCAATAAGGCAAAATACGGTATTGCTAAATGTGGCAGTTAGTTTATTAAGCAGTGCCCGTCCTTTATCTAACGGCATTCGGCGTGATGATGCTTCTGAGTTGAAATTAATTAAAACCCGGTCAGGTTGTTTTGGAGCAGAGCTTTCTGCCTTTAGCGTTACCTGCTTATTGGTTATTGTTTTGCCTGTAAATTGTTCCAGGAGCGACACATATTCATCTGCACGGTGCAGGCCGCCTGGTTTTTTGTAAACGTTGGTCAATAAAAAAAAGCCGCCTTCTTTACCAAAGCCTATCCGCTTTTGGGCAGATGTGGCCCGGGCCATCACCAACGATGAAAGTGATTGCGGGAGGTTGAAAAAAAGATCGTACTGTTGCGGGCGCAGTTTTTTGCCAAAGCGGTAAACGCCTGGTAAGCCGCTATATTCCTGTTTGGAGAAAGGGTATACCTGGTTTATACCTGGTATAAGCGGGGCTATATTGCTCAGCTCCTTTTTGATGATCACATCAATTTGAGCATCAGGATAAAGCTGCTTTACTGCCGCGATGAAGGCTGTACTCATTACCACATCGCCAAGCCAGTTAGGTAGCCTTATCAGTATCTTCATATTTTGAGATATGAGATATAAGATATGAGATATGAGATTTTTATTTACTACTTCCCTAAAAAAGTAGTCTTAAATCTCACATCTCAAATCTCACATCTAATTTATACGGCTACATTGTTCTCGCGCAGGGCGTCGTTCAATGATGTTTTTTTATCGGTTGATTCTTTGCGGGTACCAATGATCAGGGCGCATGGTACCTGATAGTCTCCGGCAGGGAATTTTTTGGTGTAAGAACCAGGTATAACTACCGAACGGGCAGGTACACGGCCTTTATACTCAACCGGGGTTGAACCTGTTACGTCAATAATTTTGGTTGATGCGGTTAAAACCACATTAGCGCCCAATACAGCTTCATGCTCAACATGTACGCCTTCAACTACAATGGCACGTGAGCCAAGGAAGCAGTTATCTTCAATAATAACCGGAGCAGCCTGTAATGGTTCAAGCACACCACCAATACCAACACCACCACTTAAGTGTACATGCTTGCCAATTTGTGCGCATGAACCTACGGTAGCCCAGGTATCAACCATGGTACCTTCATCAACATAAGCACCAATGTTTACGTACGATGGCATCATGATAACACCTTTTGAAAGGTGAGCTCCGTAACGGGCAATGCCGTGAGGTACAACACGCACGCCGGCAGATTTATAGTCGGTTTTTAATTTCATTTTATCATGAAATACAAAAGGGCCAACTTTAATTTCTTCCATCTGGCGGGTTGGGAAGTATAATACTACTGCTTTTTTAATCCACTCGTTTACGTGCCAGCGTGTGCCGATAGGCTCAGCTACACGTATTTCGCCTTTATCTAACCTGTCTATAACGGTTTCAATGGCGGTAGTATATTCATTATAGTTTAGCAGATTCCTGTCTTCCCAGGCATCTTCAATCAGTTTTTTAAGATCTTGCATTGGTAAAATTAAACTTTTGGCAAATTAAAGGAATTTTAAGGAGAATTGCTTTGAATATACTTAATGTGTGTACAAGTTATACCTGGCAGTACATCTGTTATTTGTGAAAATTATAGCGTAGGATGTCACTATCTGACTTGCGCTCTGTAAAATCAGCCTGACTTGCTTCCTTAAATGAAATTTATCTTCACTAAAAATTCATCAATATGTTTTATGAGCCTTAGCAGCCAAAATTTGAACTTTAACGAGTAATATGCTAAGAATGTGTAATTTATCTTTACATCACACCTAATTCTCACATTTGTAACACTTATTTGATAACCTTTATTTAGCACGATATGGAAAAATGCAACTACTAAAACCCTGATTGATTCCATTGCTGATTTTTGAACAGCAAACCGGATCGATAAAAGTACTTAACATTCTTTTTTATAGTATGTTACCTGGTGATTAAGTATCATTTAATAACTCTCACTTTAATTATAATGAAAAACTTCACACAAGCACAAAATGAAAAATCTCAGTGGATGGTGGTTTACACCAGATCACGCTGGGAAAAAAAGGTTGATGAGCAGCTGAAAACTCAGAACATCAACTCTTTTTGCCCAACCATTAAAACCAAACGCCGATGGGCCGACAGGATGAAAGTAGTTGAACTTCCTTTATTCAGTTCCTACTTATTTGTTATGGCCGACCTTAAGCAACAACTTAGCGTAAGGCAAACTCCTGGTGTAGTAAACTTTGTTCAGCATTGCGGCAAAACAGCATCGGTTGATAACGCGGAAATTGAACGTATAAAAATACTCATTAACAGCCATGACAATATTGAGGCCGTAAGCATGCCCCGCATTAAAGTTGGGGATACTATGAAAATAGAAAACGGTTTGATGCTGGATTGGCAGGGCGAAGTAATTAAGATTAATGGAAAATCAGTTGTACTGATGATGAAAGAGCTTAATTGCGCGCTGGTAGTTGATACCGATAAAACCGCCATGAGTTTAGCATAGGCATCATACTTTGTCAAGATATTTAATAATAACAGTTTAATAATCCATTCCCCTATCAAAAAAAATATTATGGAAAATCATAATGGACATATTCTGGAAATGTTAATCAGAAAAAAAGGTTACAGCATTAGTGAAATAGCACGTGTTACACATGTTAACCGCAGAACAGTATATAACTGGTTTAATCAGAAATACTTAAAAACAGAGATAATTTACAGAATTGGGATGATCTTAAAGCACGACTTTTCGGTTGAATTTCCAAACCTGTTTACCAAGGAAGATTTCAAGGAAACCAGTACTTATAAAGAACCAGAAAGCAATGACCCTATATTTTGGGAATTGCCAACCCATCATGTATGGAAAGACAGGTATATATCACTGCTTGAACAGTACAATAAAATGCTTTTAACCTATTCAAAAATGGATCAGCATTTTAACAGCACAGCATTGGAAGGTGCAAAAGTTTGAAAAGCATAAAGCCTGCAGACGTTAAATCTGCAGGCTTTTTTATTAATCTATCAGCTAATGAGGTTTAGGTATTATTTTATGCAGTTTCGTATTAATATGCGTAAGCTAATTCGGTTACATTATCTTCATTGCCAGAAGGTAATGTTCTTAATTTCGCAAAAGCAACTTCGAATTCAATGTTGGTTCGTACGGTATCAATATAATTCAACTCGCAACTTCCTTTTAAATCACCGCTAAAAGTAACCGTGTTTGACCAGCCTGTGCCACCACATGTACGATCCCGCCAGTTAGAGAAACTAATGGTAGGTTTTATTGCAGTGCCATCTTTACCCTGACCACCATCTGTGTATTTAGCATGCAGGTGACCATGAAAATGCCGGCAATTGCTATGGTCGTTATCCACGTCAGTAACAAAATCAATCACAGAAATTTTTTCATTAGGATCAACCTTTAGAGTTATTTTATAAAAGGTTATCGGACGGTAACTATCGTAATCAGAAGCAACTGATGCGTTAATTGTAAACTTGAACGGATGTAGTTTTAAAGCCGGAACAACCTTTTCTTCCTGGATCCGCATAATTGAATTACTGAGATCCTTGATGAAATCAGGCTTTGCAACTTCGGCCTCTGTGATTTTTGAAAGCTTGTTTACCCAATCATTTGCAAAGGTCCTGGCTTCTTTAAGCTTTTCTGTTCTTTGCGGTTTATCGTCAACATGCCACTGCCTAACCAGTTTATTATCCAGGTTTTCTATACTTTCATTTGTGAAATTGGCCATCCATGTTATGCGTTCATAATTTGCACTGTGCATGTCAAGTTGTGCAGGCGTAATCGGGCATTCAAAATATTTGATATCATCGTGTTTAACGTTATGTGCAAAGTCGGCAAGGTGCAGCCAGCTGGTGAGGGTAACTTCGGTGAGTATAGCCAGGTCTGGCTTTTCCTGAGCTCTGATCCTGGTAACAGCCTCGGCCATTTCTTTTATTGACGAGCCGCCCGGTATATCAGTACCCATAGTATTCACCATAACAGACATGTTATATCGGGCCTGTGATCTTTGCAGATCGCTCTCAAAACTGCCTTTAGCATCTAAAAGCGAGTTGTATGATGCGCTAACTGCTGCATCCATTTTAACTTTATCGGCCATGCTGGAAGCATCTATTTTAACTTCGCCATAAAGCTCTGTAGTTAACTGGTATGCAGATATATACATGGTACCATATTTGGCAATAAATTGCCTGGCATCGTTTTTTAATAGTGCAACGGCATCGGCAGTTAATTTAGCATCGCTATTAAGATGCACATGCCCGTATGATTTTCTGAAAAAGGCTACATAGCTTGATGAGGTTTCAGATATGCTGATGTTTTTTACATAATTGGCAGCAACGGAACCGGATGCTGCACCGTACGAACCGGTAATTTCGGTAGAAACACGTTGCATTTCATCCCGTTTATATACACTGGTGCAAGCGGCAACTTTGTAACGGGTTTCGGGGCTTGTTGGTGCAGATGGTTTAATAGAAGCCAACTCAAGCGGTGAGGCTAAAAGCCCGAGGTTAACTACCGTTTGTACTCCTCTGAAGGCTCCGGTACCTTTTTCAACTGAAAAGTTCTTTCCTGTAGCAATGGCATACTGGTGTATGTCTTCCGGATTGCTGTTTTTTTCGTTTGTCATTTTTTTGATGTGTTAAGTGTTTAGATAATTTTTAATGATTACGGATAGGTGATCCGTTAAGCAAAAGTAGAACGAAGAGCAGATACGGGGCTGGGGACTTACAGGGTATTTGGAGGGGTGTTTTTACCCTTTATTTAAAGCAGAAAATATATTTTATAAGGAGTTATAATGATAAATTTTGCTAATAAGCTGATATTATGTGTTGTATAAGCTGTTTTTACCCTTCTATGTGTGGCAGGTTATTTATTGTTTTGCATAAGCAATATGTAATATAATATATATAATTTCATTGCTAATTAAACCACACAATTTTTATGAAAACAAAAAAACTTATTCCATTTTTTGCAGCCGCAGCCATTATATTAACTGCATGCAACCCACCTAAAACAGAGCCCTTAAAAACTACCGGTACTGCCTTGCCGCCGCTAAAAGACACTATAAATGTAAAAGATGCAAAACGCTTAGTGGATAATTTTAAACCACGATCGGCCAAGTTAAACAGAGGTCAACTGGTGATGCCTGATACCCGCTCCGTTTGGTTTAGCATACAACAATTAAAAAGTCTGGTAAAACAGGTAGATAGTATTGAGCACGGCGATGGTATCCGCTTTTACTTTGCCGCTTATGATAAAACCCCAATAAAAGGTACAGTGAATGTTAAACCAGAATATTGGGATTATTCTACTCTGATAATGGTATCTACCCGTAAGCGGGATGGCGACAGCCTTCACCATTACGATTATTATACCGCACCTCAAAAACTGGTTAATGGGCACAATGTTAGTGATGTTAACCACGGAGGGGTAATTATTATGTCTGTACCTCAGAATCAGGGAGAGCTATGTCCGCCGCCCGCAAATTGTAATTCAATAGGCGCCACACTGCTTACTAATTAAATAATGATATGCCGGCCTACATCACCATAAATACTACAGCCGAATTTATTTGCTTTGTAGTTGCGCTAATTTGTTTGTATAGAGATAAGGACCCCGTTTGGCGGTGCCTTATCTTATTTTTATTGGCAACCTGCCTGGTAGAAATAGGCGGCATTTACATACGTAAGGCATTGCATAAGCCTAACTTTATGCTTTATAATATTTTTCTGGTGGTAGAGTGTTTGGTAGAAAGTTATTTCTTTTATCATTTGTATAAAATATACAATAATCGTTTTAAGCTATTTGGCTCCTGGCTTATTATCTTTTTATTCCTGTTTTTTGCCGAATTGCTCAAAAATCATTTTGGCGGTTATGTTTTTATGACCTCAACCATAGTATCTGTAGTATTGGTTTTGGCAAGCGTGTATTACTATTACCAGATGTTACAGGAAGATGAGTTCAGGGAATTATTTATGTACGCGCCTTTTTGGTGGGTTAGCGGCACCCTGTGCTTTTATTTTGCCAGCACGGCTGCTAATATCTTTTCCACTTATCTGGTTAAAGATCAGGCGCCGCTTATGAGTCATTCTATCAGGTACATTATTTTTAATATACTGAACGTGGTTTTATATTTAAACTGGTCTTATTCATTTATATGCAGATATCGTCAAAGGACTTCATCTTCCTTATCGGGTTAACATCTGTTATTTTTCTTATAGCTCCTATTTCGCTTATCATATATATTAACCTGTATAACAGGCGAAAGAAAAGGCATAAAGAAGAAAAAGAGCAGTTAAAGAAGGACTTTGAGAATGAGCTTTTAAAAAGCCAAATGGAGGTTCAGGAGCAAACTATGCAAACCATTGCCAGTAATTTGCACGATAACATTGGCCAGCTGTTAAGTTTAACTGTGGTTACCTTGAGTTCCATCAACCTGAATGATCCATTGCGTGTAGCAGAAAAGATAAACTCGGCAGAGCAATTGGCAAAGAGATCAATTAGCGAGCTCCGGCAGCTTTCAAGGCTTATTTACGGGCAGGAGCTTATTAGGATGGGCCTTGCCGGTGCCATTAAGTTTGAACTTGATTATTTGGCAACAGCCGGCCTGCATAGTGTTACCTTTAATAGCAACTATTTTCATAAAGAAGGGCAGTCTGATCAGGAGATCATCCTGTTCCGTATTTTCCAGGAGGTGCTTAACAATGTAATAAAACACGCAGAAGCCACAACCATTACCGTGGTTATTGAACAAACAGAAAAACGGCTGAACCTGGTAATAAAAGACAACGGCAAAAGTTTTAATGCCGAAGAAGTATTACGGGAAAAGCGGGGAATGGGCCTGTTTAATATCCAAAAAAGGGTTCAGATCATTGCGGGCGAAGTTGATATCATTGCTGCCCCTGATATTGGAACCGAAATTAATATAATTGTACCCTATTGAAATCATATGGAAGACCATGTAGTACAGATTGCTATTGTTGACGATCATACCCTGTTCAGACAAGGGATAAGTAGCCTGCTATCTGAATACAAAGAGATTGAAATTTTATTTGATGCTGCAAACGGTGTGGATTTGAAAGAAAAGCTTTCAATATATCCTTTACCGCAGGTTATACTAATGGATATCACTATGCCGCTGATGAATGGCTATGAAACTACTGTGTGGATAAAACAAAATCACCCGGCCGTAAAAGTGTTGGCTTTAAGTATGTTTGAGGAGGATGAGCCAATTATTAAAATGTTAAAAAGCGGTGCCGGAGGCTATATTCTCAAAGAATCAAAAGCGTCAGACCTGGTTGATGCTATTAAAACTATTGCTGCGCAAGGGTTCTTTTTAAATAGTATAGTTTCTGGGAAAATATTGAGGTCGATACAGGATGATACGCTTCCACGGGAACCTGTTAGTGAGTTAACGGCCAACGAAATCAAGTTTTTAGAATATTGCTGCTCTGAACTTACTTATAAAGAAATTGCTGAAAAAATGTTCCTTAGTCCGCATACCATTGATAATTACAGGGAAGCTTTGTTTCAGAAATTTGATATTAAATCCAGAACCGGGTTGGTACTGTTTGCAATAAAAAATCAAATAGCAAAATTTTAAAAAGAATTGAATCATTTTAACCAGGTTGGTTCTGCCGAGGATTGTTTTTAAGAAGAGCTATAATAGAAAGCTAAGTTTTTCTATCATAGCTCTTAATTATTTTAGGCCAACGGTTTTTCTTTGTACTCATCGCTAATGTTTACACGTAGCCTTTTCATGGGGGCAAGCTCAGATTCGTAAACTTTTTTAAACCCATCACCCATGGCTGTTTCCACATCTCTGATGTCGCGTACCAGACGTTGCAGGCCTTGTGGTTCTACAGAAGCAGCATGGTCAGAACCCCACATGGCCCTGTCAAGGGTAAAGTGGCGTTCAACAAACGTTGCACCCATGGTTACCGCAGCCACAGTGGTAGCCAACCCGGTTTCGTGGCCAGAGTAGCCAACCGGTATACCAGGATATTTTGCTTCCAGCGTTTGGATCATTTTTAAATTCAGCTCCTGCGGAATGCATGGGTAGGCTGAGGTAGAATGCGCTATGAACAGCGGATAGTTTTGATCAAAGGCATATACATAATTCATAGTTGTTTCTATCTCTTTGATGGTTGACATACCGGTTGATAGCATTAGAGGCTTACCTGTTTCCAGAATGCGCTGTATCAATGCAAAATCAGTTAATGATGCCGATGCCAGTTTGTACAATACGGTATCAAACTGCTCCATAAAATCAACCGATGGCGCATCCCAGGCAGATACGAACCAGTCTATCCCCAGTTTTTTGCAATACTGATCAATAGTAGCGTATTCGGCTATACCAAATTCTGTTTTACGTTTATAATCAATGTATGATATACGGCCCCATGGGGTATCTCTCATAATTTCCCATTGATCTTTTGGTACGCAGATTTCCGGAGTTCTTTTCTGAAATTTAACGGCATCGGCTTTTGCCGCTACAGCTTCGTCAATTAGTTTTTTCGCAGTTTCGAGTGATCCGTTATGGTTAATGCCAATCTCGGCTATAATATAACTTGGATGGCCTTTGCCAATTACCCGGCCATTGTTCAGGGTAGTAGTACCGTTTTGATTGCCGGTTGCAATTACATTGTTTTTTGCGTCAATGATCATTTCGGCAAACTCACGAAAACAGCCTTCACCTCCCTTTAGCGAGCACACCATATCCACCGTGTTTTTTATAAGGGGTAGGGCATCGGTAGGGCAAGCGGTTAAACCGGCCAGTTTCATTACATCAAGGTCGTTATAATCATCGCCTATGTAGGCAACTTGAGCTGGCTGTAAACTCAGTCGGTCGCAGATCTCATTAAAAATAATTACCTTATCTTTTATTCCTAAATGCAATTCTGCAATGTGCAGTTTCTCAGCCCTTTTTGCTATAGAGGGTGAAAATTCACCTGTGATGATACCAGTATCTACATCTGCATATTTACGCAGCCGTTCTACGCCCATGCCATCGCGCATGTTGAATTTTTTAAGGTCTTCGCCTTCATTACCGTAATAAACACCGGCATCTGTTAGTACGCCGTCGCAATCGGTTATCAATAATTTAATTCCTGCTGCTTTTTGTTTTATAATCTCATTCATTTGTTATGTGAATTAAATTGCTGTTGTGTACAATTTTTATTTAGGTCAATGAATACAGCACCAGCTATGGGGCTTATCGTCAGGAGTTAAATGTAATGTAGCAGCTTTTATATAACGAGAATTTTACGTTATCAAATTATTAAGCACTTAGGCTATGTATGTTTAGTTTATGAGATGGATATTTATTAATGTTAAGGATTTCTTAATTTTGTCCCCATGCCCGAAAAAGAAAAACTCAGAATAGATAAATACCTGTGGGCCATAAGGCTTTTTAAAACCCGTACCCTGGCATCTGATGCCTGTAAGGCGGGGCGTGTAAAATTGGATAGTAAAAACATCAAGGCATCGCACGAAGTGAAGATTGGCGAAACTTACCAGGTATCAAAAGGACCTGACCGTAAGGTTATCAGGGTGACAGGCCTGCTTGAAAATAGGGTTGATGCCAAAAAAGCAGTTGATTTTTACCTCGACATAACACCGGTTGAACAAACGCCTGCGTTTAAATCAATGTTTCATGCACCTATATTAAAACGAGACCGCGGCACCGGCCGCCCAACCAAACGCGATCGCCGGGAAATTGATGATCTGAAAGATGATTTTTTTGATAAAAAAGAAGAAGAATAGCTTGCCACAGGATTTGACCCAATATAAAATAACGCGGAATCAGCCGGTAGATAATATGTGATTGCAGGTAAAGTAACCAGACTGAAACTATCTGATAATTTTTATTTAGATGAATAAACACAGAATAGAATTATTAGATAGTTTCAGGTGTATCGCTATCGTAGCTGTATTGCTATACCACCTTACCAATTCCTACATCGCTCAGTATCCTTACGGAAATTATTTTCAGCATATTTTTAAATATGGGTATCTGGGCGTTCAGTTTTTTTTTATGATATCAGGTTTTGTTATCAGCTATACATTAGAGAATACGCCCAGCCTGCTGTCATTTTATAAAAATCGATTCATACGATTGTTTCCTGCTGTGCTTTTGTGTTCACTGATTACTTTCACGGTGAGTAGGGCGCTTGATGGTCGTAACTTGTTTGGCAATGCTCATCAAATAAAGAATTTTTTACCAAGCCTAACTTTTATTAATCCAAATTTGTGGAAACTAATCACTGGAATAGATTTTCACTGGATCAATGGCAGTTATTGGTCTTTATGGGTAGAGGTTCAATTTTACGCCATTGCTTCTGCCGCATATTTTATTAGTAAAAAGAACTTCTTCAGGAATATGTTATTAGTTGGAATAGCGGTTGCTATAGCCAAGTATATTCAAATCAATCTGATAGGCAACCATACTGCGTACCTGAAATTGCACGGATTATTGCCAATTTTTGTCAGCTGGCAGTATGGTAACGAGCTATTTAACATAACCTTTTATATAACCTGGTTTTTACCTGGTGTATTTTTTTACCATTTGTATAAGGGTATTGATATAAGGAAATATCCTTTTACAGGAGTGTGTGGTATAATACTGCTGTTTTACCTGGTGCGGGATACCTGGGTGTTTTTTTAGGCTCATTTTATCCTGCTATGCTGGGTGCCCTGTTCATGTTTACGCTTTTTTTGTTAATGATATACAGAAAAAAATATTTGTTATTTCTGGAAAAGCCATTTCTAAGCTGGATAGGGGTTGTATCCTACAGTATTTACCTTATACATGAAGATATAGGGGTTTTGCTAATCAATAAATACGGTAAATATATGGCGTTTGGAGCCCATTATCTCCCTTGATCAATTATTGTTGTAGTTATTTGCTTTGCCGGGCTCAGTTACCGGTTTTATGAAAAAAAGACTGTTCTTTTTTTTAAAAAAAAATTTGCCGGCCAGGCAGAAAAAAAGATTGGTATAACGCTATAGAAAGGTTGTGTAAAATGCTGAAATAAAACAGATTAATAATCTGTTTTATTTTCTGTTGTTTCCCATAACTTAAATGCCGGCAGTGCTTCGGTACGGAGCAACTGTACAAATGATAGTTTCCGGCTCTCCATCGTTTTATCTATTTCATCGTAAATAAAATGGTCGTCAAAACCAATGGCGGCCGCGTCTGCTTTGGTGTTGGCGTAGTAAACCTTATCAATACGGGCCCAGTATATAGCTCCCAAACACATGGGGCAAGGCTCGCAGCTGGTATAGATTTCACAGCCTGTAAGGTCATATGTCCCTAATTCCTGGCAGGCCAGGCGTATTACAGAAACTTCAGCATGTGCGGTGGGGTCATTAGTAGGTACTACACGATTGGCGCTGCGGGCCACAATC
>Ga0247742_10001154_pt1 | contig 19063 bp, 18 predicted proteins | sample UWRJL208509C2_FD_180944 | JGI IMG/M metagenome (GOLD analysis project Ga0247742, IMG submission 180944) | Plant litter microbial communities from Arlington Agricultural Research Station in Wisconsin, United States - UWRJ-L208-509C-2 | ecosystem: Environmental > Terrestrial > Plant litter >... | reverse complement strand
ATGTTGGAAAGCTGGAACGTAAGTGTGGAGCGGTAGTTCAGTCGGTTAGAATGCTGGCCTGTCACGCCGGAGGTCGCGGGTTCGAGTCCCGTCCGCTCCGCCATTACTTCCAAAAAGAATCCCGCCAGCTGGCGGGTTTTTTTTGCCCTGGATTTGAGCTGCCTGGATTTGAGCTGCCTGGATTTGGGCGGCCCTGGATTTGGGTCGCTCCTGGATTTGGGTCGCTCGGGGGACCGGCTTTCTGTGGGAGCCGCTTCGGCGGCGAATGGGTGCTTGCCTCAACCTGGCCCACTGCCGCGGGATCGCCGATGAATCGGCTCCCACATCAATCCGGTTTGTGGTCCTCGATGCGCTCCAGCGTACCGATCGAATGCCCCTGCTCGGCCAGGAATTCCAGCCAGCGATTGAGGAAGCCATTCATGCGCAGGCGGTGCTGGAGCACGGTATTGGCCGGCGGAAAGGGGCCAAGTACCTGCCACAGCTTGCGTCCCGGGTGGCAGTGCATTGCCTCGGCCACGTGTGCGTCGGTATACATGCGCAATTGGGCGGAGGGGGACGGCTGTCCGGTCGTCTCGTCGACGAAGTCGTAGGTAAGCTCGAGCTCCAGCGTGTACGGGTGCTTTTCCTGCACATCCAGCCGCACCTTGAGGCCATCGTCCACGTCGGAGATGTAACGGCCCGGCGCCAGCCGCTGCGGCGCGAACAGTCGCGCCAGCCGGTGGTAGTTCTCCGCATAGAGCCCCATCAGGAAGCCGAAGCGTCCCGGAAGGAAAGCGGATGGGCGTTCGATGACGGCGGTCATGTGGGGCGAGGTTCTCCGTGGGCGTGTCTAATACATGTGACGTTCGATACCGAGGTACTCGAAGATCTTGCTCGAAATCTCCTCGATCGACGTATGCGTGGTGTTGAGGACCGGGATATTTTCCCGCCGCATGAGCCGGTCGGCCTGTTCCAGCTCCCAACGACACTGTTTCAGGGTCGCATATCGGCTGCCCGGGCGCCGCTGCTCGCGAATCTGCGCAAGGCGGTTCGGGTCGATGGTCAGGCCGAACAGCCGGCTTCGATAGGGGCGGAGACGGGTTGGCAGCTCGAGCTTGTCCAGGTCGTCGTCCGTGAGCGGATAGTTGGCGGCACACACGCCGTAATGCAAGGCCATGTAGAGGCAGGTGGGGGTCTTTCCAGAGCGGGAAACGCCCACCAGCACCAGGTCCGATTCGTTGTAGTCCACGTCCAGGCCGTCGTCATGGGCCAGGGCGTAATTGGTGGCGTTGATCCGTGCCTCGTAGCGCTCGAAGTCCACCAGGCCATGTGAGCGATTGACCGCGCCTGACTGCTTGGTGCCCAGCTCGGCCTCCAGAGGGTCGATAAACGGCGCGAAGACGTCCAGCATCAGCGCGCCGCTGCCGGCGACGATGTCGCACAGGGCGCGGGAGGTCATCGTATTGACCACGATCGGCCGCTGGCCGTCCTGGGCGTACTTGGTCTTGATGCGCAGGGACGCCGCCTCGGCCTTCTGCGGGTTGTCGATGAACGGCAGGCGGTGGGTATCGAACTGGACCCCCTCGAACTGGGCCAGCATGCTGTTTCCGATGGTTTCGGCGGTGATGCCGGTGGAGTCGGAAATGAAGAAGACGGTACGGCGCATCGGGGGCTTTCCCAGCGGTTGGTCCATGGACAAACCTTAGCGCAAGACGCCGCCATAACAAGCAACCCCTCATGATCCCTGAACCGTTGTGCATCGCGCCTTGTTTCCGTGGCGACAGGGACACCACAATGCGCGGATTTTCTAGCGCGGCCCGCCGCAATACCGACGAACCGATGTGAGGACTTTCCTTTGAGCGACCTGGTACTTTGGCTCGACGCGCTGCGCATGACCGATCTGGGCAAGGTAGGCGGTAAAAACGCCTCCCTTGGCGAGATGATCGGCAACCTGGCGAAACTGGGCGTGTCCGTTCCGGGTGGCTTTGCCACCACGGCCGACGCCTTCCAGACCTATCTCGAAAAGAGCGGCCTCGCCAAGCGCATCCAGGAACGCCTGGCCACGCTCGACGTGGACGATGTGGATGAACTGGTCCGCGGCGGCAAGGAAATCCGCGGCTGGATCGTCGATACCGCCCTGCCCGCCGACCTCGAACAGGCGATCCGTGGGGCCTACATCAAGCTCTGCAAGGACGCCGGCGCCGACGACATCGCCGTGGCCGTACGCTCCTCCGCCACCGCGGAAGACCTGCCAGACGCCTCGTTCGCCGGCCAGCAGGAAACCTTCCTCAACGTGGTCGGCATCGACGACGTGCTGCACAAGGTGAAAGAAGTTTTCGCCTCGCTCTATAACGACCGCGCCATCGCCTATCGCGTGCACCAGGGCTTCAAGCACGAGGATGTTTTCCTTTCCGCTGGCGTGCAGCTGATGATCCGTTCGGATGTCGGCGCTTCCGGCGTGCTGTTCACCCTCGACACCGAATCCGGTTTCCGCGACGTCGTCTTCGTCACCGGTTCGTACGGCCTGGGTGAGATGGTGGTCCAGGGTGCCGTGAACCCGGACGAGTTCTACGTGTTCAAGCCCACCCTGCGTGAAGGCAAGCCGGCCGTGCTCCGCCGCAGCCTTGGCGCCAAGCAGCAGCGCATGGTGTATTCCGACCAGCCGGGCGAGCGCGTGCGCATCGAGGAAACCCCGGCCGAGCTGCGTCACCGTTTCTGCATTGTCGACGCCGACGTCGAGGAACTGTCGCGCCAGGCCTTGATCATCGAGAAGCATTACGGCCGCCCGATGGACATCGAGTGGGCGAAGGACGGCAACACCGGCAAGCTCTACGTCGTCCAGGCACGCCCGGAGACGGTGAAGTCGCGCGCAACCACGACCACGCTCGAGCGCTTCCAGCTCAACGAAAAGGGCAAGGTGCTCACCGAAGGTCGCGCCATCGGCCAGAAGATCGGCTCGGGCAAGGCGCGCGTCATTCGCTCGCTGGCCGACATGAGCAAGGTGCAGCCGGGTGACGTGCTCGTCGCCGACATGACCGATCCCGACTGGGAGCCGGTGATGAAGCGCGCCGCGGCGATCGTCACCAACCGTGGTGGCCGCACCTGCCACGCGGCGATCATCGCCCGCGAACTCGGCGTACCGGCCGTGGTGGGTTGCGGAAACGCCCTGGAGAGCATTCCGGATGGTGCCGAAGTGACCGTGTCCTGCGCCGAAGGCGATACGGGCACGATCTACGAGGGCCTGCTCAAGTTCGACCGCATCACCGCCGACCTGGGCGCCATGCCCGAGGCGCCGCTGAAGATCATGATGAACGTGGCCAACCCGGAGCGCGCATTCGACTTCGGCATGCTGCCCAACGCCGGCATCGGCCTGGCGCGCCTGGAAATGATCATCGCCAGCCACATCGGCGTGCATCCGAAGGCCTTGCTGGAATACGACAAGCAGGACCCAGAAACCAAGGCCCGCATCGATGCGCGCATCCATGGCTACAAGGACCCGGTGTCGTTCTATGTCGACCGCCTCGCCGAAGGCATCTCCACCATCGCCGCCTCGGTGTATCCGAAGCCGGTGATCGTGCGCCTGTCCGACTTCAAATCGAACGAGTATGCGGGCCTGCTCGGTGGTTCGCGCTACGAGCCGCACGAAGAGAACCCGATGATCGGCTATCGCGGCGCGAGCCGTTACGTCGACCCGGGCTTCGCCGACTCGTTCGCACTCGAATGCAAGGCTGCCAAGTACGTGCGTGAAACGATGGGCATGACCAATGTGTGGATCATGATTCCCTTCGTGCGCACGCTGGACGAAGGCCGCAAGGTGATCGAGGTGCTGCGCAAGAACGGCCTCGTGCAGGGCGAGAACGACCTGAAGGTCATCATGATGTGCGAGGTCCCCTCCAACGCCCTGATGGCCGACGAGTTCCTCGATATCTTCGATGGCTTCTCGATCGGGTCGAACGACCTGACCCAGCTTACCCTCGGCCTGGATCGCGATTCGAGCATCGTCGCCAACCTTTTCGACGAACGCGACCCGGCGGTGAAGAAGCTGCTCTCGATGGCGATCAGCACCGCCCGCGCCAAGGGCAAGTACATCGGCATCTGCGGCCAGGGCCCGTCTGACCACCCGGACCTTGCCGAGTGGCTGATGGAACAGGGCATCGAATCGGTATCGCTGAACCCGGATACCGTCGTCGATACCTGGCTGCGCCTGGCGAAGAAAAAGGCCGGCTGAGAAAAGCTGAATCGCTGATCTGGCGAAATTGTGGGAGCCGCTTCAGCGGCGATTGGGGCTTGTCGCAAGCTCCATTCGCCGCTGAAGCGGCTCCCACATTTACATCTACATATGCACGGTGACACCGGCCGCGCGGTAACGCGCCACGACGGCTGCATCCGTATCCGACGCGACCACCAGGTGCGAAATACCCGTGATCGGTGCCGTGTGATGCGTCGCCGAGGCCACCAGCTTATCAGGTGTTGCGATGGCAACCGTCTCACCGCTAGCCTCGATGATCGCCTGCTTGAACACCGTCTCTTCCTCGTCGTAGGTCCATAACCCACGCTGTGGATCGATCGCGCAGACACCTGGAAAACACAGGTCCGCGCGAATGTCCTGGGCCTGGCGCACGGTGCGCGAACCGATGGCGCCACCAATGGCGGGATCGAGCTTGCCGCCGAGCATGATCACATCGAAACCCGGCCGCCCCAGCACTGCCAGGGCGACATCGGGCGCATTGGTCACCACGGTCAGGTCGCTGTGATCGGGCAGCATCTTCGCCAGCACCGTGTTGGTGGATCCGGCGTCGATGAAAAGGATCTGGCCCGTGCCGATCAGCCCGAGCGCCGTGCGCGCGAGAGCGCGCTTCAACTCGGTGCGTTCGGCATGGCGCTCGCCCAGGGGCGGTATATTCACGGCGAGCAACGCACCTCCGTAGACACGGCGACACAGCCCCTGCGCGGCGAGGTCGCGAAGGTCACGCCGGATCGAATCTTCCGATACACGGAACTCCTGGGCGAGATCCGCCGCGATGACCTTGCCATCGCGCTGCAGGCGCTCGAGGATCAGCTGCTGCCGCTCGCGCGGCAACGTGGTATCCGGCGCGTTCATTTCGGCAGGAACCCGAGCTCGATCAGTTCGGCGCGCAACTGGGCCGGGTTATGGAAATGGATGCCGTGGATACCGAGGGCCTCTGCAGCCTCCACGTTGATCTTGTTGTCGTCGATGAAGACGGCGCAGGTCGGGTCGATGTCGTAGCGCTCGAGCAGGGTTTCGTAGAGCTTCGGGTTGGGCTTGATCATGCCCTCCTCGCCCGATACCACGATGCCGTCGAAGCAGTCGAAGAAGGCATATCGCTGGCGTGCGATCGGAAAGGTCTCGTGCGACCAGTTGGTCAGGCCGTACAACGGATGGCCTGCGTCCTTGAGCTCACGCAGGATATGCAGGCTGTCGTCGATCGGACCGCCCAGGGTCTCTTCCCAACGGTGCTGATAGGCGGCGATCAGGTCCGCCTGGGTGGGATGCTCCGCGGTCAGCAAGCGAACGGCTTCGTCCCACGGACGACCGGCATCCTGCTGCAGGTTCCACTCAGGCGTGGTCACTTCGGCGAGGAAACGTTCCATGCCTGCTTCGTCGTCGCCAAACAACTTGCTGTACAGATAGCGGGGATTCCAGTCGACGAGCACGCCGCCGAAATCGAAGATGACCACATTGCGTTTGGAATGCATGGAAGACTCCTTGATCAGCGGCGCGCAATGGACGCGCAAAGGGATACCACGACGAGCAGGGCCGCGACGCCACCCAGGGCGATCGAGAGCGTGCTGGCCTTGGCAACGAAACCGATGACGGCCGGCCCGGCGAGCATGCCCGCGTAACCCAGCGAGGTCACCGTGGCGATGGCGATACCAGGCGACGTGTGGATCTGCCGGCCGGCCGCACTGAACAGCACGGGTACGATGTTCGAGGCGCCGATGCCCACCAACGCGAAACCAATCAGGGCGACCGGTCCCCACGGCAACGCCGTGGCAAGGAAGAAACCTGCGGCGGCAATCAGGCTGCCGATCCTAACGATGTTGACCGGTCCCAGTACGGCGGTGATGCGATCGCCGAGCAGGCGACCTGCCGCCATGGCGACGGAGAACGCCGCGTAACCCAGTCCGGCCACGGACGGATCGAAGCCTCGCGAGAAGCGCAGGAACACGGCGCTCCAGTCGAGCATGGCGCCCTCGGCGAGGAACACCACCATGCAGAGGAACCCGAGGAGGAACACAGCGCCGCCAGGCAGGCGAAACCGTGCGTGCGGTTCACCGGAGCCGTCGTCGTGACGGACGAGGAAGTGCCGCCACTGCGTGGTGACGATGACCAGCAGCAGGATCGATACCGCGATCGCGCTCCCTGTCAGCGGCGAGCCGGTATGCAACAGGGCCGCCATGCCCGCTGAGCCGGCGAGGCCGCCGACACTGAACAAGCCGTGGAAGCCGGACATCATCGGCCTCCCCTGCTGCTTCTCGACATCCACCGCGTGCGCATTCATCGCTACGTCGACCACACCGAGCGAACCTCCGAAAAACAACAAGGCCGCGCCGAGCCACCAGACGTTCGGTGCCAGGGTCAGCAAGGGCAACGCGAGGCAGACCAGCAGGCCACTCACACCGATCACGTCGCGATGGCCGAATCGATGACTCAGGAAACCCGCGAGGGGCATCGCGATCACCGCACCGAAACCCATGCACAGCAGCACGAGGCCCAGGGTGGCGTCATCAAGGGCAAGCCTGGCCTTGGCGTAAGGCACCATCGGCGCCCAACTGGCCATGCCTATGCCAGAGAGCAGGAAGATCAAACGGGTGGCGCGTACGGGATTCATGCAGATTCCGGGGACTGGGAATGCGCATCAATGTACGTAAACGTGCACAAACGTGCAATAGGGCCGCACGATTACTTCACGATTCGCGAGTGGCTCAAACCCAGTGGAAACCCTTGGCCATCAGAGCCGCCATACCCACGGCCAGACTGATGATTGCGCCGAACAGGAGCCGGAAATCCGTGCGCGCCTGATGGCGAACATCACGGAACTCGGAGCGGACTTCCTTTTGAAAGTCGCGCATCTCACTTTTGAACTCGCGCATTTCGACTTTGAACTCGCGCATCTCACCCTTGAACTCGCGCATCTCGCCTTTGAATTCGCGCATCTCGCCTTTGAAGTTGCCCACCTCGGTGCGGAGGTCGCGAACATCGTCCTGGATATGCTGGGTAGTGACTTCCAGCCGGGTAAGTCTATGTTCCATAGCGGCATGCTGTGTTGGCGATGAGGGACATGCAAGCTGCTCATAGCCCGTTGGCTGAGGGGAGGATGTCTCGCTGGGGGCATGGAGGGCGGACATGGCAGTTCTCTGGCCTCTCAGACGGTTTATTCCCGGGTTTTCCCATGGTTGACCCAACGGCAGGCTACCTCTAGATGCCTTTGCTCTCGCCTTCGTGTAGGGGGAAACCGGAATGAGATAGGGCGACACGCCCTTGAGACATCCCGTAATCGAAGCTCCCTCTTGCGCCGCTCTTCCGGCATGTGTACAAATGTACGCATGTCGACACCTACCCTTACCGAGCGTCAGCAAAAGACCCTTTCCTTCCTGCAGGAATACCTGCAGACGCAGGGGCTCCCGCCGACGCTGCGCGAGATCGCCGATGCCCTGGGCTTCTCCAGCCACAGCTCCGCACAGGCCTGCGTCGAGTCCCTGGTCCGCAAGGGCGTGCTGGAGCGCTCCCCGCAGCACCGCGGCCTGCGCCTGCCGGGTGGCCTGGCCTCAAGCTTCCGGGGCCAGGCGGCCAACGAGTTGCCGCTGATCGGCCGCGTCGCCGCTGGCTCGCCCATCCTCGCCGAGGAAAACATCGAATCGCAACTGGAAGTCGATCCCGCGCTGTTCCGCCCGCGCGCCGACTACCTCCTGCGCGTCGTCGGCCTGAGCATGCGCGATGTCGGCATCCTCGATGGCGACCTGCTTGCCGTGCACAAGACGGCCGTCGCCACCGATGGCCAGATCGTCGTCGCCCGGCTGGACGACGAAGTCACCGTGAAACGCCTCAAGCACGACCGCAACCGTCTCCTGTTGCTGCCTGAAAATCCCGACTTCGAGCCGATCGAAGTCGACCCCCGTCGCCACGCGTTCGCCATCGAAGGGCGTTACGTCGGCATCATCCGCAGGACCTGACCATGAACGCCATCGCCTCTCCGAATCTCGCTCAGGTGCTCGACCATCCCGGTATCTGGCGGCGTTCCGCCGACCGTCAGCCGCGCGTACGCGCGCTGTCCACGGGCTGGACCTCGCTCGACGCGAAACTGCCCGGCGGCGGCTGGCCGCAGGGCGCCCTCAGCGAAATCCTGTTCGAGCACGACGGCCTGGGCGAACTGGACCTGGTCATGCCTGCGCTGGCCGCGCTTACCCAGGAGCATCGCCGGGTGATCTTCGTGGCGCCACCTTATCTTCCGTATGCTCCCGCGCTGGCCGCGGCCGGTGTCGACCTGCGCTTCCTGCATGAAATCCATGCAGGCAGCACCGAGGCCGCATGGAGCATGGAACAGTGCCTGCGTTCGGGTTGTTGCGGTGCCGTGGTGGGCTGGTTGCCGGACATCGATTACCGCAGCCTGCGTCGCCTGCAGCTGGCCGCCGAAACCGGCGACGCCTGCGCGATGATTTTCCGCCCGGCCACACATGCCGCGCAGAACAGCCCTGCCGCGCTCCGCCTCAAGGTCAGCAACAGCGACGAGGCCACCTACGTGGATGTCCTCAAGTCGCGCGGTCTGCTGACCACCACCGCTCCGCTGTTGCGCATGCGGGCCTGATGGATCCCGTCATGACGCCGTGTTCAACACGCCGTCGTGACGGACGTTCCGTCGTCGCCCCTCTTACGCAGCCATGCTTTGGGCCTGCCTCCGTTTTCCCGGCCTGGCGTTCTCCGCCGCCTTCGCCGCGACACCGGAGGCAGGCCCCTCCGCTCTCCTGGACGGCCACGCGCGCCAGCGCCTGATCGCCGCCGCAAACGAAGAAGCCACAGCCTTCGGCGTCCGCCGTGGGCAGAGCGTCGCCGCCGCACGGGCGCTCTGCCCGGCCCTCGATGTACGCCCACGCGACCGCGATGCCGAAACCCGGCTGCTCGCCGGTATCGCCGCCTGGTGTTACCAGTTCAGCGGTCACGTCAGCCTGGCACCACCCCAGGCCATCCTGATGGAGGTGGGTGCCAGCCTGCGCCTGTTCGATGGCTGGCCGGTACTCGCCGAACGCCTGCGTAACGGGCTGCTTGAACAAGGCCATCCGCACACCATGGCGGCCACGCCCTTCGCTTCGGCCTCGTGGATTTTCGCCGCGAGTGCGGATGGCATGGTGCTGCCCGAACGCGAGGGCGTGCTGCGCATGCTTGCGGCGTTGCCACTGACCCAGAGCGGACTGTCCGTCAGCATGGTGAAGTCGTTGCAGGCGATGGGCTTCCGACGCCTGGAAGATATCTTCCGCCTGCCCCGCCCCGAATTGACCCGACGCATCGGCCGCGATGGCGTGGCCTGGCTCGATCGCATCCGTGGCCAGTCGGCCCATGCCCTGCCCGCCTGGCAACCGCCGGCAAGCTTCCTGCAGAAGATCGAATTCGACGGCGAACTCGACGGTAGCCAGCCCTTGCTGTTCCCGCTGCGCCGCCTGACTCGCGAACTGGCCAACCTGCTTGCCGCACGCGACGGCGGCGTGCAACGTTTCACCCTGACGCTCGAACACGCGCGTGGCCAGAGCACCCGTATCGTGGTTGCCATGGCAGCACCGCAGCGCGAAGCCGAACGCCTTTTCGAACTGGCGCGCACACGCCTCGAACGAACCACGCTTCCGGCGCCGGCGCGGGCGATCGAACTCGTCGCGGAAGAATTGCCGGTCTTCCGGCCACCCGTACGCGACCTGTTCGAACCCGTTCGCGGTGATGGTCTCGACTGGCCAACACTGGACGAACGCCTGCGTGCACGCCTGGGCGACGCGGCATTGCGGCAGATCGCCCTGGTCGCCGATCACCGACCTGAGCGCGCCATGCGCTATGGCACCCCCGGCCCTGTCGTTTCCCTGCCGCGTCGACGCCGACCGCTCTGGTTGCTACCCCGGCCAATGCCCATGCGACCGGATCCGGTCGCTGTCCTCGCCGGCCCCGAGCGCATCGAAAGCGGCTGGTGGGATGGCGCCGATGCACGTCGCGATTACTACATCGTGCGCACGGCGGAGGGACAGCAGGCCTGGGCCTACCTGCCGCCCGGCACACTCGACGGCTGGATGCTGCACGGCTGGTTCGCCTGAGTCCCCATGATTCCCTTCGAACTGCCACCTCCCGCCAACGACGGGGATGCCCCTGCCCCCGCTTATGCCGAGCTGCATGCACTGAGTGACTTCAGTTTCCAGCGCGGCGCCTCCAACGCGCGCGAACTGTTCGAGCGTGCGAAGGACATCGGTTACAGCGCGCTGGCCATCACCGACGAGTGCTCACTCTCCGGCATCGTGCGTGCGCTGGAGGCTTCGCTGGAAAGCGGCCTTCCCCTGATCGTCGGTAGCGAGTTCCGCCTCGAGGACGGTACCGTGCTGGTCCTGCTGGTGGAGAACCAGGCCGGCTATACCGAACTGTGCCGCCTGATCACCCTGGGTCGCCGACGCGCACCCAAGGGTCACTACGAGTTGCACCGTGCCGACATCGAGTCTCTCGCCGAGGGTCTCTGCCTGCTGTGGATACCCGGGCCCCTGAACGCTGCTGATGCCTCGCTGCACGACGAGCGCGCCCGCTGGGTGGCGAAGCATTTCAGCGGCCGCGCATGGCTTGCCGTCGAGCTGCACCGTGGTCAGCACGACGACGCTGAACTGATCGCCCTGCGCGAGCTCGGCGCACGCCACGTATTGCCTTGCGTCGCCGCCGGCGATGTTCATATGCACCTGCGCCGGCGTCGCGCCCTGCAGGACGTGATGACGGCGATCCGGCTCAACCATCCCATTGCCGAGGCGGGCCATGCCCTGTTTCCCAACGGCGAACGCCACCTGCGCCGGCGCGAAACCATCGCGCGTATCTACCCCGGCGACCTCATCGACGAAACGCGCGTGGTTGCCGCGCGTTGCACGGGTTTCGACATTCGCGGGATCAACTACGTCTACCCGCGTGAGCTGGTGCCCGAAGGCATGGATGCGCCGGCTTACCTGCGCCAGCTCACCTATGCCGGCGCCGCCACGCGCTGGCCCGAAGGCATTCCCGGCCAACTGGTCGAGCGCATCGAGAAGGAGCTGACGCTCGTCGGCCAGATGCAGTACGAGGCCTTCTTCCTCACCGTGCAGGACATCGTGCGGTTTGCACGCTCGCGCGAGATCCTCTGCCAGGGCCGCGGCTCGGCGGCGAACTCCGTGGTCTGCTTCTGCCTGGGCATCACCGAGGTCAATCCGGCACAGATCTCCACCCTCTTCGAACGGTTCATTTCGATCGAACGCGATGAACCGCCGGATATCGATGTCGACTTCGAGCACGAACGACGCGAGGAAGTGCTGCAGTACGTATTCAACAAATACGGGCGCGAACGCGCCGCGCCCGCCGCCACCGTGATCAGCTACCGGCGCAAGAGTGCCGCGCGTGACGTCGGCCGTGCGCTGGGCCTGTCGGAGGACCAGCTCGACCAGCTCAGCCATGCCTACTCGCATGCGCATGGCGATGTACCGATCACCGTGCGTCTGCAGGAACGCGGCTTCGACATAGCCAGCCGGACCATTCGCCAGCTGGTCGTGCTGGTGGAAGAACTCAACGGCATGCCGCGGCATCTTTCGCAGCATGTGGGCGGCTTCGTCATCTCCGACACGCCACTGCACTACCTCGTGCCCGTGGAGAATGCGGCGATGGACGATCGCACGATCATCCAGTGGGACAAGGACGATCTGGAAACGATGAAGCTGCTCAAGGTCGACTGCCTGGCGCTGGGCATGCTTACCTGCATGCGCAAGGCGGTCGACCTTTTGCGCAAGCTTGGCGGCAAGGATTACCGACGCCTCGCCGATATCCCCATGGACGATCCCGATACCTACGCGATGATCCAGAAGGCCGATACCGTCGGTGTATTCCAGATCGAATCGCGCGCGCAGATGTCGATGCTGCCGCGACTGAAACCGACGTGCTATTACGACCTGGTCATCCAGGTGGCAATCGTCCGCCCCGGTCCCATCCAGGGCGGCATGGTCCATCCCTACTTGCAGCGCCGAAAGCTTCCTCCCAGTGAAATCGTCTACGAACACGGCGTGCGGCCGGTGCTGGAACGCACGCTCGGCGTGCCGATCTTCCAGGAGCAGGTCATGAAGATTCTGCAGGTCGTGGCGAACTTCACTGCTGGCGAGTCGGACGAACTGCGCCGTTCCATGGCGGCATGGAAACGTCGTGGCGGCCTGCAGAAGTTCGAGCCAAGGATTCGCCGCAACATGGCGGAGAACGGATACACACCCGAATTCACCCAACAGATCATCGACCAGATCCAGGGCTTTGGCAGTTACGGTTTCCCCGAATCGCATTCGGCCGGCTTCGCCCTGATCGCCTATGCGTCCTCCTTCATGAAGTGCCATCACCCGGAGGTTTTCACCTGTGCGCTGCTCAACAGCCAGCCGATGGGTTTCTACGCGCCGGCACAACTGGTCGCCGACCTGCGCCGGCACGGCGTGGAAGTGCGCCCGCCCGATGTCACGACCAGCGACTGGGACTGCACCCTGGAGCCCCTGCCGAAGAAGCCCGGCGAGTTCGCCCTGCGTCTGGGACTACGCCTGATCGGCGGACTGTCGGCCGATCTCGGCGCGCGAATCGTGGCTGCGCGTGCCGTGGCGCCTTTCCACGACCTGGCCGATCTCGCCCGTCGTGCCGGCATGAACCGCTTCGAGCGCGAACGCCTTGCCGACGCGGGGGCCTTGCGCGTCCTCAGCGGCCATCGCCATCGCGCGCGCTGGGAGAGTTCGGGCATCGAGCGAGCGCTGCCACTGCTCGACAACGTGGCCGAGGAACGCCCGACCTTGCGGCCGCCCACACTCACGGAAAATGTTTTCGCCGATTACGCCACCCATGGCCTCTCGCTTGCTGCGCATCCGCTAAGCCTGATTCGCAAGAACTTGCAGTCCCGGCGCGTGCGTCGCGCCAGTGAACTGGAAACCACGCGCAACGGAGCCTGGTTACGGCATGCCGGTCTGGTCACCGTGCGGCAGCGCCCACAGACCGCCAGCGGCATCACGTTTGTCACGTTGGAAGACGAAACCGGCCAGGTCAACGTCATCGTGCGACCCAGGGTGGCCGAGGCCTGTCGCCAGGCGCTGCTCGACGCGGTGCTCCTTGCGGTCGACGGGCAGTGGCAATCGATCGACGGCGTGCGTCACCTGATAGCGAATCGTCTTCACGATTTCAGTGACCTGCTTCCCGCGTTGGGCTCGGTCTCACGCGACTTCCATTAGTGGACGCTCCCCTCACACCCCTCGTCCCACGCCGTCACTTAACGGACGCTAATTTTCACCTGAACGGACGCCTAGGAAATGCTGCGTTGCAAGAGCAACGTTCATCGAAAAAGGGATAGCGTCTGCACCACGTACTTAGTCCGGGTCACCGGTGAGCGATGCCTTTGCGCCGGGTATCGCAATGTTCCTATCGGCGCCATAAGTTCCAGGAGCTACGTCATGCGCAACACGAAACTGATCCTCGCGATGCTGGCTGGTTGTACGGTGATGAGCGGCGCGGCTTTCGCCCAGGATGCCTCAATGAAGAAGGATCCGACCCCCGCCGCCACGACCGCCACGCCCACGCAGACGAGTAGCGATTCGATGAAGTCGGGTGATTCGATGAAGTCCGACTCGAAGACCGAAAGCGGCGGCGCCATGAAGTCGACCCACAAGAAGGCGCACAAGAAGGCCACGGATGAAGCTGCTCCGGCCAAGGCGTCCACGGCGGGCATGTAATTCCAGCCGCGTGAACGAAAAAACCCGGCGCTTCGCAGCGCCGGGTTTTTTTGGGGTGCCGCCGACGATCAGTCGATTTCGGGCAGGACGCTGATCTCTTCCTCGCCGAACTTCACCACTTGTCCGGCACGTACCTTATGCGTCTTGCGCAGTTCGACGACACCGTCGACCGTCACCAGGCCATCGGCAACGAAACGCTTGCCTTCGCCACCGCTACCGGCGAGACCGGCGAGCTTCAGCAGCAGATTGAGTTCGACGTACTCGCCTTCGAGGCGGAATTCATGAAACGACATGGTGGGCGGCTTTCGGATGATCGGGCCTGCCATTAGAGCGCAATTCGGCCGCCGATGTTGAGCAGCATGAAGTCCTCGTCTGTCAGGCCTTCCTCGGCCAGCGCCTCTTCGAGCAGCCTCGGCGGCTCATCCAGCTGGTCGTCCGCCAGCTCGAACACGCCCCAATGGATCGCGATGGAGCGCTTGCAGCCGACTTCCCGGTGCAGCTGCACCGCCTGGGCCGGGTCCACATGCTGCCCTTGCATGAACCAGCGAGGCGCATAGGCGCCGATGGGAATGGCCGCAAGGTCGATCGGACCCGCCCGACGGCCGATTTCGGCGAGCTTGTCGGAGTAACCCGTATCGCCTGCGAACCAGAAGCGGAAGCCCTGGTGATCCATGACCCACCCGCCCCAGAGAGAGCGATTACGGTCCCACAGTGTCCGCGCACTCCAGTGGCGGGCCGGCACGAAGGTGAACAAGGCACCCCGGACCTCGGTGCTCGCCCACCAGTCCAGCTCGCGGACATTGCCGATGCCCGCCTTGTCGAACCAGCGCTTCAGCCCCAGCGGCACGAGGAAAACGGCCTGGGGGAAACGCCGGGCGAGCGCATGCACCGTCGCGTTATCGAGATGGTCGTAATGATTGTGCGAGATCGCCACGACATCGACGGCAGGCAAGCCAGCTACGTCCACGGGCGTTAGTGTGCGGCGGGCGGGCCCCGCGAACGAGAGCGGCGAGGCACGCTGCCCCAGAACGGGATCGGTGAGCACCGTCAGGCCCTTGTACCGCACGAGGACGGTGGCGTGGCCGAGCCACCAGGCCGCATCCTCGCTGCCACCGAAGTCGGCGGTCTGCCACCAGCGACGGGCGAAGGCCTCATACCCAGCCTCGGGCGGGCGCGGTAGCTGCTGTTCCTTGCGCTCCTTGCGCCAACGCTTCAGGCCGCCTGGCGGCCGTGTTTCCGGTTCAAGGTTGCGGAATCCTTCCGGCGTGTGGTGTTCCTTGGAGCGGTCGAAGTACGGGTTCGTCCAGGCCATGCTCAACCTTGAATGGGAAACGGGTCGCAGAAGACCTGCGGCCCGTCTCCCGTTCGTTCAAGGCTTAGTCGACATCGATCCGACGTATCTGGGAGAGCCAGTCTTCCAGGTTGTAGTAGTTGCTGACCCGCATGATCCTGCTGTCGGCGATCTCGAAGAACGCGCCCCCGGGCATCGCGTATGACTGGCCCTGGGCCAGCGGAAGCCCTTCGTCGGTGGCCTTGTACACGCCGTGGATGATGTATTCCGCCGCCGCCCGGGTGCCGGCTTCGTTCGCCATCACCACCACGTTCTTGAGCTGCTCGTCGTAGCTGACGGTCGTGCGCTGCAGGAACGCGGCGAAACGCTCCCGGCCGATTTCGCGGCCGCTCTGGTTGAGGTCGTGGATGACGTGCTCGTCCAGCAGCGCCAGCATGCCTGGCCAATCGGCGCGGTTAAACGCCTCGTGGTAGCGGCGGATCAGGTCGATCGATGCATTCATCGGCAAGCTCAATAAATAATGACGGAGCGGATGGCCTTGCCCTCATGCATGAGGTCGAAGGCGCGATTGATATCTTCCAGTCCCATCGTATACGTGATCATCGGGTCGATCTTGATCTCACCACCCATGTAGCGATCGACGTAACCGGGCAACTGGCTGCGTCCCTTCACGCCACCGAATGCCGAACCGCGCCAGACGCGGCCCGTCACCAGCTGGAAGGGCCGTGTGCGGATCTCCTGGCCGGCACCGGCGACACCGATGATGATCGATTCACCCCAGCCCTTGTGGCAGCACTCGAGCGCTGCGCGCATCACCTCGACGCTGCCGATGCACTCGAACGAATAGTCGACGCCACCGTCGGTCAGGTCGACGATGACCTGTTGGATCGGCGTGTCCGGGTAGTCGCGCGGATTGATGCAGTCGGTCGCGCCCAGCATCTTCGCCATCTCGAATTTCGACGGATTGGTGTCGATCACGATGATGCGCGAGGCTTTCGCCATCACCGCGCCCTGCACCACCGACAGGCCGATGCCGCCCATGCCGAACACCGCCACGGTCGAACCCGGCTCCACCTTGGCCGTGTTCAGGACCGCACCGATGCCGGTGGTGATCCCGCAACCAAGGAGGCAAACCTTCTCCAGCGGCGCGTCCTTGCTGATCTTTGCCAGGGAAATCTCCGGCAGCACGGTGTATTCGCTGAAGGTGCTCGTGCCCATGTAATGGAGCAGCTGCTTGCCGCCCATCGAGAACCGGGAGGTGCCGTCCGGCATCAGGCCCTTGCCTTGGGTCAGGCGGATCTTCTGACACAGATTTGTCTTACCTGAAAGACAGAATTTGCACTCGCCACACTCGGGCGTGTACAGGGGAATGACGTGGTCGCCTACCTTGAGCGAAGTGACGCCTTCGCCCACCTCCTCCACGATACCGCCGCCCTCGTGCCCGAGGATGACCGGGAAGGCGCCCTCGGGGTCATCGCCCGACAACGTGTAGGCATCGGTGTGGCACACACCCGTAGCCACGATGCGCACCAGCACTTCACCGGCCTTGGGACCCTGAACATCGATTTCTTCGACGGAAAGCGGCTTTCCGGCTTCCCAGGCAACGGCGGCGCGAGATTTCATGGCGGATTTTCCTTGTACAAAGGCGGTCAAACCGGCTCTGCGCCGGGGGGATCGTCAATTCTAACTGAACGGCAGCAAGCGCCAGCGTGGCGGCTCAAGGGTCATTGAGTTAAACTAGGGTTAACAGATCGGGTCGAAACGGCGAACGAAAGGGCGCTGCAAGGGGCTCCGTAGAGGGCCAGGATGGCCTCGATGGAATTTTTTTTGAACCTTTTGCTTACACCCGCTGTCCAAGCATTTAACGCTTGAAAGCCCTTGTAAAACGGGGGGCCGCCCATAGAAAGGGGTGCGTAGGAAACTGCTTAGTACAGAAATTAAGCCCGAAACGGGCATGACGAAAGACTAACGAACCTATTGTTCACCAAACGAAACGGACCCGTCGCTCAGCGCCAGACTTACCGGCCAGCAGCAGCGCAAGGTCCCCGCCACGCCAGAGACCGGCGGCGTGGCGTCAGACGATTGATAACCGGTCCCGATAAAGGCTGGGAGAAACGATATGAATGAGCTTCGCAACGATTACGGCATCTCGACCTTTGAATTCTCGAACGGTGCTCGCGCTGCCGATATGGCTGGCATGGACCTGTTCGGCGGCGAAATGGACGGTTACGACTGGCTCGGCGAAGTCGCCAGCCGCCTGAGCGGCGACACCGTCTGATCCCTCGCTCTCCATAGAGCCAAAGTAACGGGCCCGCATCATGCGGGCCCGTTCACGATCAGGACGCCTTCCGGGCCCTGGTCCGCGCCGCCTTCTTGGCGGCCGTCTTCCTTCCCGCTGCACCCTTGGTATGCGCCGCCTTCTTAGCGGCGGTCGAACGGCTGCTCGCGGTCCGCTTGGATGCGCTCTTCTTTGCCTGCGTAGACAGCGCCCGTTTCGAGACGCCCGCCGTGCCCTCGCGTTTCAGCGCTTTGGTCGTCGCGCGCTTGCGGGCAGTGGATTTCTTCGCTGTCGTACCGGACGAACGCTTGCTCGTCGCAGCCTTCGTATCCTGTGCCGCCTTCTTCTTCGTCGCCGCACTGGCCGTCTTTGCCGGCTTGGCCTCTACGCCATCACGGCGCGCCTTGGACAGACCGATCGCGATGGCCTGTTTGGCCGACCGAACGCCATGCTTGCCTTCGCGCACATGGTCGATCTCTTCCCGCACGTACTCACCCGCCTGGGTCGAGGCCGACTTGCCTTCGCGCCTGTCCTTCCGCGCCCTGGCGGTGGTTTTTTTCTCAGGCATGAGCGGAATTCCTCCGATTTCAGGGAATGCGAACATCCAGCGCTTCGGGCGCCGGTGGCTTGGGGACGCCATCGTCCTCGGGGTCATCGGGATGCGGGGGACGTTCCTGCGGCCGGTCCCTCATCGGATCGGAGCCGGGCATTTCCGGCTTCGGTGCGTTCGGCTTCTCTTCCGGAATGACCGGCGAGGTACCAGGTGTTTCAGGAACGTAAGGACTCTGCATCGCTTCGGGCGCCGGTGATGTCGTCGGGGGACGAGATTGCGCGGCCCTATGTGATGCGTGTGTCAGCCCTGCGTCACGCCAGGCCGAACACCTGGGCCACCAGCCAGAGATTGGCGATCGAGATCACCGCGAACAGAAACCATGCCGAGTACGACACCAGGCGCGTATTGGCGAACCTACCCATCAAGCTACGGTCGTCGGTAAAACGGATCAACGGATACATGGCAAAGGGCAACTGCAGGCTCAGGACCACCTGGCTGGCCACCAGCAGGGCGCCAATGGCACGGTCGCCCATCGTCACCACGCCGATGAAGGCCGGGACGATGGCCAGCCCGCGGGTAATCAGGCGCCGCTGCCAACAGGGAAGCTTCATCTGGAGGAAGCCATCCATGATCACCTGCCCTGCGATCGTCCCGGTAAAGGTCGAGCTCTGCCCCGAAGCGAACAGGCCAATGGCAAAGGCCACGGCGGCGACCGTCGTGCCGGCGATCGGCGCCAGCAGGTGGTAAGCATCGGAAATGTCCGCTACGTCCGTTCGCCCCGTGCCATGAAACGCGGAGGCGGCGACGACGAGGATGGCCGCGTTGATCAACAGCGCGAGGCACAGCGAGGCGATCGTATCGACGCGCGTGAGCCAGATGGCGGCGCGCTTGCCCTCTTCACCGGACACGGCGCGCGTCTGCACGATGGACGAATGCAGGTAGAGGTTGTGCGGCATGATCGTCGCGCCCAGGATGCCGATCGCCAGGTACAGCGGCTCACGCG
>Ga0247742_10001151_pt1 | contig 19105 bp, 19 predicted proteins | sample UWRJL208509C2_FD_180944 | JGI IMG/M metagenome (GOLD analysis project Ga0247742, IMG submission 180944) | Plant litter microbial communities from Arlington Agricultural Research Station in Wisconsin, United States - UWRJ-L208-509C-2 | ecosystem: Environmental > Terrestrial > Plant litter >... | reverse complement strand
GAAGCCGCCGCCACCGGCATCATGACCACCGACACCCTGCCCAAGGGCGCCAGCCGCCAGTTCCAACATGACGGCGTGACCATCACTGTCACCGGCATCAGCAAAGGCGCGGGCATGATCCGCCCGAACATGGCGACCATGCTCGGCTACATTGCCACCGACGCCAAAGTCTCCCGCGACGTGTTGCAGAACCTGCTGCTGGACGGCGCCAACAAGTCGTTCAACCGCATCACCATCGATGGCGACACCTCGACCAACGACTGCTGCATGCTGATCGCCACCGGCCAGGCTGCACTGCCGGAAATCACTTCCGCCAGCGGTGAGTTGTTCGCCAAGTTGAAGCAGGCAGTGTTCGAAGTCTGCATGGACGTGGCCCAGGCCATCGTGCGTGACGGCGAAGGCGCGACCAAGTTCGTCACCGTGGAAGTCAACGGCGGCGGCAATCACCAGGAATGCCTGGACGTTGGCTACACCGTGGCCCACTCGCCATTGATCAAGACCGCGCTGTTCGCCTCCGACCCGAACTGGGGCCGGATCCTCGCCGCCGTGGGCCGTGCTGGCGTGCCGGACCTGGACGTGAGCAAGATCGACGTGTTCCTTGGCGAGGTCTGCATCGCCAGCCACGGCGCCCGCGCCTCGACCTACACCGAAGCCCAAGGCTCGGCGGTCATGCAGCAGGAAGAGATCACCATCCGTATCGAGCTGGGTCGCGGCAATTGCAGCGAAACCATCTGGACCACCGACCTGTCCCACGAGTACGTGAAAATCAACGCCGAATACCGTACCTGACGCCCCGCCCCCTGGGGGAGCGGGCTCCCCCAGGGGTTGATGTTCCTTTCAAAAAAAGGCGCCCCACCATGAGCTTCCACCTGATCATCGGCGACAAGCTGCTTTCTTCCTGGTCGCTGCGCGCGGCGTTGGCGCTGGAGCTGACCGGTGCCCCTTACACTGAAGAGCTGATCCGCCTGGGCCAGCCCGACACGCGCTCGAACATTCTCCGGCATTCGCCAACCGGTAAGGTGCCGCTGCTCAAGGGTGAGCACGGCGTCATTGCCGACTCGCTGGCGATCTGCGAGTACCTCGCCGAGCAGTTCCCCGCAGTCGCCCTCTGGCCAGAAAACCCCGTGGCCCGCGCCCAGGCACGTTCCGCGTGCGCGCAAATGCACAGCGGCTTCATGGCCATGCGCAGCCACATGCCGTTCGATTTAAGTCGCGACGCACCGCTGGCCATGACCTCGCCGGAAGTGCAGGCCGATATCGAGCGTATGCTCGCGTTGTGGGCCGAATGCCGCGCCGTTGCCACCGAGGCCGGTCCGTTCCTCTTTGGCAAAATCAGCCTGGCCGACGCGTTTTTCGCACCGATCGCCGTGCGCTTGCGCACTTTTCAGGTGCCGTTGCCGGCCGTTGACCAGGCCTACGTTGAAACCCTGTACCAGTGGCCCGCCTTCAAGGTTTGGCAGAAGGCAGGTCTGGAGGAGGTCGCACTGTGAAACGAGTCCATGTCGCCGCCGCTGTGATCCGTGACAGCGCTGGCAAGATCCTGATCGCCCGTCGTGCCGACACCCAGCACCAAGGTGGGTTGTGGGAGTTTCCCGGAGGCAAGGTCGAGGCTGATGAAAGCGTCTCGACGGCCCTGGGCCGTGAGCTGCATGAAGAGTTGGGTATCACCGTCACCGCTGCCCGGCCGCTGATTAAGGTTCGCCATGATTATCCGGACAAGCAGGTGTTGCTGGATGTGTGGGAGGTCTCGGCGTTCGATGGCGAGCCTCACGGCGCTGAGGGCCAGCCGTTGGCCTGGGTCAGTCAACGGGAGTTAGTCGATTACGAGTTTCCGGCGGCCAATCAGCCTATCGTCGCGGCCGCTCGTTTGCCGGGGCAATACCTGATTACCCCGGACAATCTGGAGGCTCCGGCATTGCTGCGTGGCATCCAGAAAGCCATCGCCGGCGGGATCAAGTTGATCCAGCTGCGCGCGCCCAACGGCTATGACCCCAAGTACCGCGACCTGGCGGTCGATGCCGCCGGGCTCTGTGCGGGCAAGGCGCAGTTGATGTTGAAGGGACCGTTCGAATGGTTGGGGGATTTTCCGTCCGCCGGATGGCACATCACCGCCGCGCAGTTGCGCAAATACGCCAGCGCCGGGCGACCGTTGCCGGCCAATCGCTGGTTGGCGGCCTCCTGCCATAACGCCGAAGAACTGGCGCTGGCCGAACAGATGGGCGTGGATTTCGTCACCCTGTCGCCGGTGCAGCCGACTCAGACCCATCCAGATGCGCAGCCATTGGGTTGGGAACAGGCGTCGACCTTGATCGACGGCTTCAGCAAACCGGTGTTTCTGTTGGGCGGCGTTGGCCCTGTGGAACAACAACAGGCCTGGGAAGCTGGGGCGCAAGGTGTGGCGGGGATTCGGGCGTTCTGGCCTGAGGCGTGAGTATTGCGGTGAGGCTACTGGCCTCATCGTGGGCAAGCCCGCTCCCACAGGTTCAGTGGTGTACACAATTTTTCAGTTCACCGCGATCATTGTGGGAGCGGGCTTGCCCGCGATGAGGGCCTGACAGGCCCGCTCGGATTAAGCCGGTTTTACCGCCGGCTGCCAAAGAATCTCCGCCACTCCCTGGCGCTTGGCAATCAACCGCGCCGCCACGAATAGCAAGTCGGACAACCGATTGATATACGCCAGGCCGACCCCGGCCAGCGGTTCCACGGCGTTCAAATGCTGACACCGCCGTTCGGCGCTACGGGCCAGGCTGCGGCAGACATGAGCTTGGGCGATCAGCTTCGAGCCGCCGGGCAGGATGAAGTTTTCCAGCGGGCCCAGCTCTTCGTTCCAACGATCAATGGCGGCTTCCAGGCGTTCGATTTCTGCGGCATTCAGCGCTTGATACACCGGCATCGCCAACTCGCCACCGAGGTCGAACAAGCGGTGCTGGCAGGGCGCCAAGACCTCGATTACTTCGCTCAAACCCGGAAAGGCCGCGCTCTCTGCCGCCAGTCCCGCGAGTAACACGCCGACCTGGCTGTTCAAGGTATCGACTTCGCCGATGGCCTCGACCCGGGGATGATCCTTGGGTACGCGGCGACCGTCGCCCAGACCGGTTTCGCCGGTATCGCCGGTGCGGGTGTAAATCTTCGACAGGCGAAAGCCCATGGTTACCTCGGTAGCTGATTGAGTTCGGGAGTGGCCAGGGCCGAGCCGGCCAGCGGCAGGCGCAGGGTGAAACAGGTGCCCTGGCCGAGGGTCGATTGCACTTCCATCTGGCCCTTATGGTTGTTAGTGATGATGAAGTACGACACCGACAGGCCGAGGCCGGTGCCTTGGCCGATTTCCTTGGTGGTGAAAAACGGTTCGAAGGTGCGTTTGCGCACGTTCTCGCTCATGCCGATGCCGTTGTCTTCGACCTGGATTTCCGCCCACGGCGGATTGAGCCGAGTGCGCAGGATGATGCGCCCGGGTTCGGAATCGTCTTCGCGCTGGTGAATGGCCTGGGCGGCGTTCTTCAGCAGGTTGAGCAGCACTTGTTCCAGTTCGTTGGCGGTGCCCGGCACTGGGCCGAGCTGCGGATCGAATTGACGGAGGATGGCCTGGCCCTTGAAGTCGAAGCCGATGGCGAGGTCGAAGTCATTACCGGCGATTTCCACCGCTTGGTCGATCAGGGCCGGCAAGTCGCACGGCGCCATTTGCCGGTTGCTGCGGCGGCTGAAGCTAAGCATGTGGGTGACGATTTTCGCCGCTCGGGCGCCGGCCTGTTGGATGCCGTCCAGCAGCTGCGGCACTTCCCGACCTTGTAGGTAACGGTTCACCGCATCCAGTTCGATGCCCAGTTGTTCCGCCTGCTCTAGATTCTTCGGCAGCTCGGTGGAGAGGCGCCGACGGATGTTCTGCACGTTGTGCAGGATCGCCCCCAGCGGGTTATTGATTTCGTGGGCCATGCCCGCCGCGAGGCCACCGACCGAGAGCATTTTTTCCGATTGCACCATCATTTCTTCCAGCGACAGACGCTGGGTGATGTCGTCGATACGGATTACTACGCCGCGCCCGGCACCGCCCATCAACGGGTAGAACGTCAGGGCGTAATGCTTGGCCTCGTCATCCTTGAGCCAGGTCACGCGCTCGATTTTTGCCACCGTGTGTTGTTCGACGGTTTGCTTGAGCTGCGGCAGGAACGGCTTGAGCGGTTCGAAGGCAAGGAAGATCGGCTGGTTCAGGGCTTCGTCCAGGCGCGTGCCGGACAGGGCGCTCGCTTCCTGATTCCACTGGGTCACGTAAAGCTGTTCGTCGAGGGCGATCAGCGCCGACGGCATGGAGTCGATGATGCTGTTGAGGTAGTTCTGGAAACCGGTGAGTTTCTTCTCGATCTTGCTCCGCACCTGGACTTCCAGCTCAAGCTTGCGGTTGGTGTGGCGGGTTTCCTCGGCCAGGCCCTGGGCCTGATCGTAGGCAGCCTGGGAGTCGTCGCGGGCGCGCTTGAGTTGCTGCTCCCGGGCTTCGATCCGCGACAGCATGGTGTTGAAGGCCTCGGCCAGGCTGCCAATTTCGTCATGGTTGCCCCGTGAGGCGCGCAAGGCGTAGTTCTCTTCACGGGTAACCTGCCGCGACAACTCTTCAAGTTGGTGGATCGGCCGGGTAATCAATCGTTTGATCTGCCGCGCGATCACCAGCCACAACAGCACGCTGAAAATCAGGATGCCGAGGCTGGCGGTCAGGGTGCCGGTGTAGAACGCCACCGGCAATTCGCTGCTGGCCACCAGCAACAGGTGACCGGGCTCGGTGCCGGGGCGGGGCAGGGTGATCAACTGATTGCTGCGAAATTCGCTGGCTTGCCAGGCTTCGATATGCCGGTAGCTATCAGGCAGCTTGAGTTTGTCGCCATGCTGCAACTGCGCCAGGCGATCGCCCTTGCCGTCATACAGCGCCGCCGCGCGCAACGGTGAATAGCTGTTGAGTTCGTTGAGCAGGCGTTCGGCGCTTTGTGGCGACTTCAGCGCCTCGGCCACCAGGCTCGGGTTTGACACCAGCCGGCCAATGGTCTGCAAGGCCTGGGGCGCCATGCTTTCCTGGGAGATGTAATAGGCGGCGCTGATAAAGGTCAGGTTGGCAACCAGCAGAACGGTGGTCAACAGCACCAGCAGGGCGGCCAACAGTTTCTGGCCGACCGGGAGGTTTTCAAGGCGCTGGCGCAATGGCATCAGGTTCGTCGCTAAAGGGGGACACGTGGGCAGCGTAGCCGCTGCTCAGTCGCTGGGCAATCCAAGCGTGCGCAAGTGCGCGACCAGGCGATGCTGCAACTGGTTGAGGTGTGGCAGGTTGAGCTGATGGCGGGCCGCCACTTTGCAGGCATAGCCGAGCAGGTAGCTGATTTCGGTGCGGCGCTGGGCACGCACATCCTGATACATCGACGAGTAATTGGCGGCCGTGGCCTGGATCACCCGCTCGACTTCCTGTTGCAAATCTTCGGCGGCGGCCGGTTGACCGCAACGTTCCAGCAGCTCGACCAATTCAGCGCACAGGGTCGCGACTTCGCAATGATGGTGCTGCAAACCACCGTTACGGCAATCGTGAAGAACGGTCAGCGGGTTGATGGCGCAATTGAGCGCCAATTTGCGCCATAGCCGGGTGAGGATGTCGGCGCTCCATTCGTGGGGAATGCCGGCGGCGGTCAAGTCGTCCAGCCAGATCGGCGCCACCGGGTGCGCCGCATCGCCGAGCCAGGTGTAACCGTGACCGGCAAACACCACGCGCCAGTCGCCGTCACGAAAAGCGCCTTCGGTACTGGAGGCAGACACGCAACGGGCATGGGGAACCTGGTTGGCCACCGCGTCCTGGCTGCCGAGACCGTTTTGCAACAGGATCAATTCGGCGTCGGGGGCCAAGCGGTGAGCCAATTGGGCGACCGCTTGTTCGGCGTCGTAGGCCTTGCAGGCCACCAGCAATCGGCGGATCGGCCCTTCGCTGTCGACCGTTTCTCCCGGCACCGGGTACACCTGCGCCTGGCCCTGTTCCACCAGCGTCAGCCCGCCGGCCAACTGATAGGCATCGAGCCGCGCGCGATCACGCAGGATCAGCCGCACCGGCAACCCGGCCCGGGCCAGGCGCGTGGCCCACAGCGTGCCCAGGCTGCCGGCGCCGAGCACGTGCCAGGTCGTCGACATCAGCGTATTACTCGATTATGGGCAGGCATGCGAGGCTCTCGGTGTCGGTGGGGAAAGACCCGTTATAATGAGCCCGATTTTAACCGCAAGCCAAGCGCGCTCCGTCCCGATCGAGCGCGCCTTTTTATTGGAGAGATTACATGCCGTCGTTCGACGTGGTATCCGAACTGGACAAACACGAAGTCACCAACGCGGTCGAGAACGCCGTCAAGGAGCTCGACCGTCGTTATGACCTGAAAGGCAAGGGCAGCTTCGAGTTCAAGGAAAAAGACCTGACCGTCAACCTGACCGCTGAAGCCGATTTCCAGCTGGAAGCGATGATCGAGATCCTCAAGCTGGCCCTGGTCAAGCGCAAGATTGACGTGCAGTGCCTGGAGGTCAAGGACGCCTACGCCTCCGGTAAGCTGATGAAGCAGGAAGCCGTGCTGAAAGAAGGCATCGACAAGGAGTTGGCGAAAAAAATCGTCGCCCATGTCAAGGACGCCAAGCTCAAGGTGCAAGCCGCCATCCAGGGCGAGCAAGTGCGCATTACTGGCAAGAAGCGTGATGACTTGCAGGAAGCCATCGCCGCCTTGCGCGCCAAGACCTTCGACATGCCGCTGCAGTTCAACAACTTCCGCGATTGACTCTCGCCTCGGGAACCTCTCGATGTTTTCGGCGTCGGAGGCCCCAGTTACGGCAGAAATCCTTGAACCTATAAAGATTCGGGCTTTCTGCCGATCATTTTTTGCCTGCCGGATGGCCGGACATCAGGAGAGACAAGATGGATTTGAATACCGAAGTGGACAACCTGGTGAAGGCCTCCCAGGCCTGGATCCCGATGATCATGGAGTACGGCAGCCGCGTGCTCCTCGCCATCATCACCCTGGCCATCGGCTGGTGGCTGATCAACAAGGTCACGCAAAAGCTTGGCGGTCTGTTGGCGCTGCGTAACGCCGACCTGGCCCTGCAAGGTTTTATCAGCAGCCTGGCGAACATCATTCTCAAGGTGTTGCTGATTGTCAGCGTGGCCTCGATGATCGGCGTCGAAACCACCTCGTTCGTCGCCGCTATCGGTGCCGCGGGCCTGGCCATCGGCTTGGCCTTGCAGGGCAGCTTGGCGAACTTTGCTGGCGGCGTGCTGATTCTGTTGTTCCGTCCGTTTCGCATCGGCGACTGGATCGAAGCCCAAGGTGTGGCGGGTACGGTCGACAGCATCCAGATCTTCCATACCGTGCTGCGCACCGGCGATAACAAGACCATCATCGTGCCTAACGGCAATCTGTCGAACGGCATCATCACCAACACCAACCGTCAGCCGACGCGCAAAGTGGTGTTCGATGTGGGTGTTGATTACGAAGCGGACTTGCAGAAGGCCAGGCAGGTATTGCTGGACCTGGCCAACGACGAGCGCGTGCTGACCGACCCGGCTCCGCAAGCAGTGATTTCGACCTTGGGCGACAGCTCCATTACCGTTTCCCTGCGGGTATGGGTGAAAACGGCGGATTACTGGGATGTGATGTTCATGTTTAACGAACAGTCCCGAGATCGCTTGAAAACCGCCGGTATCGATATTCCGTTTCCACAGCGGGTTATTCGTGTGGTTCAGGAAGCACCGGTGCAGTAACCGTGCTGTTTTAATTTGAACGGCTGGTCAAGACAGTCGGAAAAACCCAATAGACATTGAGTCTCTTGGGTTTTTTTATGCGGGGAGTTTGTTTGGAGTGGCGCTGACTTCGAAGTTAAGCGGCCGACTGTTAATACGGACTGTTTGTTAGTAGCGGGCTCACAATGGCCGATGCACTACCCGAAGCCATAAAAAAACCGCCCACCTGAAACAGGAGGGCGGCTTTATTAGAGCAAAGCTCTACAGTACGACCGATTTACATCCGGATTACAGGATGCTCAGCGGGTACTCAACGATCAGACGTACGTCGTTGTTGTCAGACGAGTAGCCGCTGTACGCGCCGTTCGAGCGATACATGGCGTAGCGCAGACGGAACGACAGGTCTTTGGCTGGACCGTCCTGGAATACGTACTTGGACTCGGCGTTCCACTCGTTTTCCTTACCTTCGCTGTCATTGGCAACGGAGATGTTGTCACCCTTCACGTAACGGGTCATGAAGCTCAGACCAGGCACGCCGTAGGTCGCCATGTTCAGGTCGTAGCGAGCCTGCCACGAGCGCTCGTCCTTACCCACGAAGTCGGAGATTTGGATGGAGTTGGCTACGAAGATGGTGCTGTTACCGTCGACGCCGTAGTAGTAACCGTTGTCACCGCTGGAGCGCTGGTGAGCGATGGTGAACTTGTGAGCGCCGATGCTGTAAGCAGCAGCCAGGGACCACAGTTTGTTGTCCACGCCGGTGGTGCCGTCGCCGATTGCGTCAACCAGGTCGCCGCGTTTCTCGCCTTCGGTTTTATAACCGTTGAAGTCGATGTTCAGCGACTGGCCGTCGGTGATTGGCAGGGTGTAGTTCAGGTTGATGTACTGCTTCTTGAAGTAGTCATCAGCATCGGAAGCGGCTACGGCACCGGTGAAGTTATCGGTGAAGGCGTAGCTGGCGCCGAAGATATTGATGTTGGTCAGGCCTTTGCCGCCGAAACCGTTTTCATCAGACAGGCCGCCGATGCTGTCGCGACCCATGCCGGTTTGTTTGCTCAGGGAGGTGAAGCGACCTGCGCTCAGTTCCAGGCCTTTGATCTCTTTGGAAGTGATCAGGGTACCGGTCGCGACTTCTGGCAGCAGACGGCTGTCGTCGGTGGCGAACACTGGGCTGGCAACGAATTGCTGGCCGTATTTCAGGGTAGTGTCGGAGAGACGGACTTTAACCGCGCCGCCGATTTTGCCTTGGCTCTTTTCTGGGTTGCCGTCGCTGTCGTTAGCGAACAGGCCGTTGCCGCGGTGACCCGAGCCACCGTCCAGTTTGGCCGAGCCCATTGCCATGGCGTCAACGCCCACGCCAACGGTGCCTTGAGTGAAGCCGGACTCATAGGTCAGCAGTTCGCTGATGCCGGTGTCCTGACGATAGCCTGCGGTACCGGAAGTGCCGTTGCCTGCGCCGTTTTTGAAGTCGCGGTTCATGTACTCCATACGGGTTTTGGCTTTCAGACTCTGGTCTTCGAAAAAGCCTTTGGACTCGTCCTGGGAGGACGCGATTGCGAACTGCGAGGTGCCTGCTGAAACAGCCAGTGCGATCATGCTCCACTTCATCACGCGCATCGTGATTTGCTCCTTTGGTTTTTAGAAGAGTTACTGCCGTCCCACCTGTTTTATTATCTGGGCGGCTCTTTCTTTTTGTGTCGGCGCAAACTTATATCACGACGACAATGTTGGCGATACTTGCGTATCTAACCTTTCAGCTTCTTTACGAGGCTGTCGCAAATTGCTCGGTCGATGTCGCAATTCCACAGTCCTGACGCATTCGGACTGGCAACTTCGGTGCAGTTTTTCCAAGGCTTTCGCATTGGTAAAAAGTGTCCCTTTCCGAGCGTTTGTAACTCCATTGGGCAGCCCTGCCACTGTTTTTATGGGTCTAAGGGCCTTCACTTCCAGCAAGGGCCTTATAGACGATATGAGTGTGAATGCAACAAGCGTGCACAAATCAAAAAACCGTAGCCTATTTTTTAAAAATAACCGCTCGTCGCTGTAAAAACCTCATAAAACCGGGGGTTTCCCAAGGTTTTTCAGAGCGCTTGACGGCGTCGTGCGCCTGTTGTTCCGGTGCCGCTGAAGCCGCGCGACAACAAAAAACGTTACCGGTTCACCCCCAAAGTGAGTAAACGGCGGATGCTCGACCCCTCAAGCGTAGACCGGTTGTACGGTTTTGGTGCAGAAAATCAACATCGCTGTGTAGATTCCGCACAGCCTGTGCCGAGGGCGAAAATGGGCAGGGCGTTGTTTTCTGGTCATTTTCGGTTTTTTTCACGGGTGCTTGGTGCTGTGATGGTGCGCTCGAGCGAAAAATGTTCCATCGAGGGGCGCGTTTTTGGCCCAATCCTGTCCTGAGGAGGCCGAGCTTGCCGTGAAGCTCGAAGCGTTCGCAGGTATGCTGCAAGCCTGTCGCTTGGCGGCGCAACCTGGCGGGTTGGCGCTAAGCTGAAATTGATACCTGAGCAGGAGTGCGCATGTGTTTGCTTTAGATCCACGCCTTCAACAAGACACCGTGCCCATCGGCGATTTCGAGTTGTGCCGGCTGCTGCTGTCCAACGATTCCAACTACCCCTGGTTCATTCTGGTGCCTCGTCGCGAGGCTATCAGCGAGTTGTTTCAGTTGGATACCGCCGATCAACAGCAGTTGTGGCGAGAAACCACGGCGTTGGCGGAGTTACTCAAGGACTTGTTCGATGCCGACAAGTTGAATGTCGCGACGTTGGGGAATGTGGTCAGCCAACTGCACATGCATGTGATCGTGCGCAAACATGAGGATGCGGCGTGGCCAGCGCCGGTGTGGGGCAAGCAGCCGGCTGTTCCTTATGAGGCCGGTCAGGTGGCGGCCATCCGCGAGCAGTTGCGCCAGATATTGACCGAAGACTTTACGTTTCTGGAGGGTTGAACCATGGACCTTGAAGAGCGTGTGAACGACCTGGAAAGTCGCCTGGCGTTTCAGGACGACACGATCCAGTCGTTGAACGACGTACTGGTCGCCCAGCAGCGGGTGGTTGAGCGTCTGCAATTGCAGATGGCGGCATTGCTCAAGCGCCAGGAAGAAATGGTCGGGCAGTTCGAGTCGTTCGAAGAAGAAGCGCCGCCACCGCACTATTGATGGGCTGGCGGGCATAAAAAAACCGCGAGTCGCCTGAGGCGCTCGCGGTTTTTTATTGAGGTGGGATCAGCGGCGCGGCAGCGCGGCGATCACATCCTCGGCTTGCAGGCCTTTGTCACGGTTCATCACGGAGAATTCCACGCGCTGGCCTTCGACCAGGACACGATGACCTTCGCCGCGGATCGCCCGGAAATGCACGAAAATATCATCGCCGGAATCACGGGAGATAAAACCGAAGCCCTTCGAGGTGTTGAACCACTTGACGGTGCCGGTATCGCGGTTGGTCATGTCGTAGTTTTGCGCGGCGGCAGCCGGTGACGTTTTATAGAAGCTGACGGCCAGGTGCAGAAGAACGGCAATCAGGGCGACACAGAGGCTGAACAGCACGGCAGGTTGCCCACCAATCACTGGCATCGGCGCCAGCAATGTCAGGGTTTGCAGCACCATCGCCAGGACCAGCAGAGCGCTGACCAGGTTTTGCAGTTGGTGACGAGGGCCTTTGTTCCAGTAGGGGATAACCGGAGCAAGGATGAGGTTGAGCAGGCCGAATAAAGCCAGGTACAACGCATCGGGTTGTTGCAGGTAAGGGACCGCTTCGGATCGCAGGCTAGGAATGAAGGACAGCAGCAAGGCTGCTGCGCCCAATAGCAGGTGGACGATTTTCAACATTTTGATTGACTCACGTTAAGACGGATCACAAGGAAGAGCTGATTGAGCACGGTTCGCTTCTGAACAATGGGAGGCGTTGGACACGTACCCGGTATCAGCCTATGCGCCAGGCCCGGGAAAAGAGGCGTCGGCGACACCCGGCCTATTTAACAGCAAAGCCCGGGCGTTCTCAAATCAGGGAGACCCATGGTGCGTTGCGGGTGTTTTGTCGCACCATCGAGGGCGTTTCAGGGCTGCGCGGTCCCGGTACTCTTGCTAGAGTGGGCCGGCACCCGTGGGCAGAACTCCATCACCTTTAGGAGAAAAGCATGGCTATTGATATTGGTATCAGTGAAGAAGATCGCAAGTCCATCGTTGACGGACTTAACCGTCTGATGTCGGACACTTACGTACTTTATCTCAAGACCCATAACTTTCATTGGAACGTAACCGGGCCGATGTTTCGGACCCTGCACCTGATGTTTGAAGAGCAATATACCGAACTGGCGCTGGCGGTTGATTTAATTGCCGAGCGCATTCGGGCGCTGGGTTTTCCAGCACCCGGTGCGTACCAGACTTACGCCCGACTTTCTTCCATTAAAGAAGAAACCGGAGTGCCAAGTGCCGAAGACATGATCAAGCAACTGGTCGATGGCCAGGAAGCCGTGACCCGGACCGCGCGCAGTATCTTCCCGTTGCTGGATAAAGTCAGCGATGAGCCTACGGCCGACCTGTTGACTCAGCGTATGCAGGTACATGAGAAAACCGCGTGGATGCTGCGTGCCCTGCTGGAATAGTCTTCCTTCTTTCCTACGCGAATGACGCCTGGGGGCGTTGTTCGCGTTTGTTTGTTGATCACCTGTCATAAATATTAAGTTACTTAAATCCTTAACTCGTTAATAAATCAGCGTTTGCGCTTTTTCTTACAAGTGTCGGTGTAGTACCGGATACCGTTCGCCATTCTTCTGTTGGCTTCTCCTACATGCAGGGTTATCAAGTCGTATGGATATTGCCAGTCGTTTCGGCTTTTATAAGGCAACGGATTGTTGCTCTTAATTAAAGGAAGTGATGGCAAAGGAGTGTCAATGCAATGATGTATGAGACTAAACAACAGGAGGGGAGGGTAGCTCGATTTCAAACTATTCCGATGGACCCATTTGTCAGTGGATTTGACATGCAACTCGCCCGGCCGCTGTCGAGATCGATACGCTTGAACGGGTTTGCCACCTGTTTGCGACTGGAGCAGGTGTACTGGGACATCCTGAGTGAAATGGCCAGGTTGAACGGTTGCACGGTCAGCGCGCTGCTGTCCCATGTGGATCGAGAGGTGCACCTGCGCCATGGCGGGGTGAAGAATTTCAGTGGGCTGGTGCGGGTGGTTTGCGTGGTCCACAGTTTGAAAGAGGTTATCGGCGTCGCCGAGGGCTAACCGGGCATCGATTCGCGAGCCCGTCGGCCTGTGCAGTCTTACGGCTGCACAGGCCGCATTTAATTGATATTATCCCGCTCTTTGCCGCAATAGCCGAGCGTCTGCGGTAGCAACCTGATCGCCGAGACAAACCCATGCCGATGTACGACTATCAATGCGCTTCCTGTGGTCATCAGTTGGAAGCCATTCAAAAGATCAGCGCAGCCCCTTTGGTGGATTGCCCGGCCTGCCAGGCTCCGGAACTGAAGAAAATGCTGTCGATGCCTGGTTTTCGCCTGAGCGGGACCGGCTGGTACGAAACCGACTTCAAGACCGGTTCCAAGAAGAATCTGGCCGGCGGTGACAAAGCCGACTGAGGGGCCCGCCCCGAGTTGAACTCCACGCGCGAGCTCTTGCATCATCTGGCGTCTATATAAAGGGCGGTGGTGCGGCAAGGCCTCCGACCGAATTTCGAATTACGAGAAGCGAAACCACTACCATGATGCGCAGCCATTATTGCGGCCAACTGAACGAAAGCCTGGAAGGCCAGGAAATTACCCTTTGCGGATGGGTTCACCGTCGCCGTGACCACGGTGGGGTGATTTTCCTCGATATCCGTGATCGTGACGGACTGGCCCAGGTGGTGTTCGACCCGGACCGTGCCGAATCCTTCGCCGCCGCCGACCGTGTGCGCAGCGAGTATGTGGTCAAGATCACCGGTAAGGTCCGTCTGCGTCCGGCCGGCGCCACCAACGCCAACATGGCGTCGGGCATGATTGAAGTGCTGGGTTACGAGCTGGAAGTGCTGAACGAGTCGGAAACCCCGCCGTTCCCGCTCAACGAATACTCCGACGTCGGCGAAGAAACCCGCCTGCGTTATCGCTTCCTCGACCTGCGTCGCCCGGAAATGGCCGAGAAGCTGCGTCTGCGTTCGCGCATGACCACCAGCATCCGCCGCTACCTGGACGAGAACGGCTTCCTCGACGTCGAGACGCCGATCCTGACCCGCGCCACCCCGGAAGGTGCTCGCGATTATCTGGTCCCGAGCCGCACTCACGCCGGTTCCTTCTTCGCCTTGCCACAATCGCCACAGCTGTTCAAGCAACTGCTGATGGTGGCGGGCTTCGATCGTTACTACCAGATCGCCAAGTGCTTCCGTGACGAAGACCTGCGTGCCGACCGCCAGCCGGAATTCACCCAGATCGACATCGAGACCAGCTTCCTCGATGAAAAAGACATCATGGGCCTGACCGAAGGCATGATCCGCAACCTGTTCAAGGAAGTGCTGGATCTGGAGTTCGGCGATTTCCCGCACATGACATTCGAAGAAGCCATGCGCCGTTACGGTTCCGACAAGCCGGACTTGCGTAACCCACTGGAGCTGGTCGACGTTGCCGATCAACTCAAGGAAGTCGATTTCAAGGTGTTCAGCGGTCCTGCCAACGACCCGAAATGCCGCATCGCCGCACTGCGCGTTCCTGGCGGGGCGAGCATGCCGCGCAAACAGATCGACGATTACACCAAGTTCGTCGGCATCTACGGTGCCAAGGGCCTGGCGTACATCAAGGTCAACGAGCGCGCCAACGGCGTTGACGGTCTGCAATCGCCTATCGTCAAGAACATCCCGGAAGCGAACCTCAACGTGATCCTCGATCGCGTCGGTGCAGTGGACGGCGACATCGTGTTCTTCGGCGCCGATAAAGCGAAGATCGTCAGCGAGGCCCTGGGCGCCCTGCGGATCAAGCTCGGCCACGACCTGGACCTGCTGACCTGCAAGTGGGCTCCGATGTGGGTCGTCGACTTCCCGATGTTCGAAGAAAACGACGACGGCAGCTTCACCGCCTTGCACCACCCGTTCACCGCGCCGAAGTGCACGCCGGAAGAGCTGGAGGCCAACCCGGCCACCGCGCTGTCCCGTGCCTACGACATGGTGCTCAACGGCACTGAGCTGGGTGGCGGTTCGATCCGTATCCACCGCAAGGAAATGCAGCAAACCGTGTTCCGCCTGTTGGGTATCAACGAAGCTGAACAGGAAGAGAAGTTCGGCTTCCTGCTCGACGCGCTGAAATACGGTGCGCCGCCCCACGGTGGCCTGGCCTTCGGTCTGGATCGTCTGGTGATGCTGATGACCGGCGCCCAGTCGATTCGTGAAGTGATCGCCTTCCCGAAAACCCAGAGCGCGGCAGACGTCATGACCCAGGCGCCGGGCCAGGTCGACGCCAAGGCACTGCGTGAGTTGCACATCCGCCTGCGTGAAACACCAAAGGCTGAGTAAGACTGACCGCAAGGGCGCATCCTCGGGTGCGCCCTTTTTCTATCGGCGGTCGATATTTCAAGTTGCTGGCCAGCGCCGCGTGCGCGGCGGGCAAGGTTCCAAAGAAGAATTCGGAGCGAGTTATGGCAGGTCATTCCAAGTGGGCGAACATCAAGCACCGCAAAGAACGTCAGGATGCCAAGAAGGGCAAGATCTTCACCAAGTGGATTCGTGAACTGACCGTCGCGGCCCGTCAGGGTGGCGGTGATCCGGGCTCCAACCCGCGTCTGCGTCTCGCGCTGGACAAGGCCCTCGGCGCGAACATGAGCCGCGACATCATTGATCGCGCTGTTGCGCGCGGTGCCGGCGCTGCCGACACGGACGACATGGTCGAGCTGACTTACGAAGGCTACGGCCCGGGTGGCGTGGCGGTGATGGTCGAGTGCATGACCGACAACCGCAATCGCACGGCGGCGGCGGTTCGCCATGCATTCAGCAAGTGTGGCGGCAACCTGGGTACCGATGGCTCGGTCGCCTACCTGTTCGAGCGCAAGGGCCAGATTTCCTTCGCGCCGGGTGTGGACGAAGACGCGCTGATGGAAGCTGCCATGGAAGCTGACGCCGATGACGTCGTGACCCATGAAGATGGCTCGATCGATGTCTTCACCTCGTTCTCCAGTTTCTATGCAGTGCGCACTGCGCTGGAGGCCGCGGGTTTCAAGGGTGAGGACGCGGAGATCGTGATGCTGCCGACCACCAGTGCGGAGCTGGATCTGGAAGGGGCTGAAAAAGTGCTCAAGCTGATCGACATGCTGGAAGACCTGGATGACGTGCAAAACGTCTACTCCAACGCCGATATTCCAGAGGCAGTAGCCGCTCAGCTCGGCTAGGGCGATCAAGATGCAAAGTGGGAGCGAGCCTGCTCGCGAATGCGGAATTTCGGGCAACATCGTTGCTGAATATTGGACCGCTTTCGCAGGCAGGCTCGCTCCCACCTTTTATGGGGTGTATTGGATGTTTAGCTTTTACTGAACCCGCAGGCGTTATGACTCTAATTCTTGGTATCGACCCCGGTTCGCGCATCACCGGGTATGGCGTGGTCAGTGATACCGGGCGCGGCTGCGTCTATGTCGCCTCCGGCTGCATTCGCACTGGCGCGGGTGAGTTGCATGAGCGGTTGCAAATCGTCTATCGCGGCGTGCGAGAAGTGATCCAGACCTACGGCCCGGTGACCATGGGCATTGAAAAGGTGTTCATGGCCCGTAACGCCGATTCCGCCTTGAAACTGGGGCAGGCCCGGGGGGCGGCGATCGTCGCGGGGGCGGAAGAAAACCTGGAAATCGCCGAGTACACCGCCACCCAGGTGAAACAAGCCGTGGTCGGCACCGGCGCGGCCAATAAAGAGCAGGTGCAGATGATGGTCATGCACTTGTTGAAGCTCACCAGCAAACCGCAAATCGACGCCTCCGACGCCCTGGCGATTGCCATTTGCCACGCCCATACCCGCTCAAGTCTGCTGCCCCATGGTCTGGGCACTGCACGCAGTCGTGGCGGGCGCCTGCGTCTCTGATAGCATCAGCCCATTCTTTTTGGGGGATGAGTCTGCCACGCCTGGGTTGTCGGCGTTCGTACTCGCTCTGTGACTCGCCAGCGTAAGGCTGGCCAACGCTCAAGGATCTGAAACGTGATTGGACGCTTGCGCGGCACCTTGGCTGAGAAACAGCCGCCGCACCTGATTCTGGATGTAAACGGTCTGGGCTATGAGCTGGAAGTCCCCATGACCACCTTGTACCGTTTGCCGTCGGTCGGTGAACCGCTGACCTTGCACACCCATTTAGTCGTACGCGAAGACGCGCAGTTACTCTATGGTTTCGCCAGCAAGCGTGAGCGAGACTTTTTTCGCGAGTTGATTCGTCTCAATGGTGTGGGGCCAAAGTTGGCCTTGGCCTTGATGTCGAGTCTGGAAGTCGATGAGCTGGTTCGTTGCGTGCAATCCCAGGATACTTCGGCCCTGACCAAGGTGCCTGGCGTGGGTAAAAAGACCGCCGAGCGATTGCTGGTGGAACTCAAGGATCGCTTCAAGGCCTGGGAAACCGTACCGGCCATGTTTGCCTTGGTGCCCAACCAGCCGGGTGGACCGGACGTTACGCCGGTGGCCAGTGCTGAAAATGACGCGGTCAGCGCGTTGATCTCCCTGGGCTACAAGCCGCAGGAGGCCAGCAAGGCGATTTCTGCGATCAAGGAGAAAGGCTTGAGCAGTGAAGACATGATTCGGCGTGCCCTAAAGGGAATGATTTAAGTGATTGAAGCTGATCGTCTGATCGCCGCCACGGGCGCACCCCGTGACCGCGAAGAAGTCCAGGACCGGGCGATTCGTCCCGTCAGCCTGGCGGAATACATTGGCCAGCCGACCGTTCGTGAGCAAATGGAGTTGTTCATCCAGGCAGCGCGCGGGCGCAGTGAATCCCTGGATCACACCCTGATTTTCGGTCCGCCGGGCTTGGGCAAAACCACCCTGGCTAACATCATTGCCCAGGAAATGGGCGTGTCGATCAAGAGCACGTCGGGTCCGGTGCTTGAGCGTCCGGGCGACCTGGCCGCGTTGCTGACCAACCTCGAGCCCCATGACGTGCTGTTCATCGATGAAATCCATCGCCTGTCGCCGATTGTCGAGGAAGTGCTGTACCCGGCCATGGAAGATTTTCAACTCGACATCATGATCGGTGAAGGGCCGGCCGCGCGTTCGATCAAGCTTGACCTGCCACCCTTTACCCTGGTCGGTGCGACCACTCGGGCCGGCATGCTGACCAATCCGCTGCGGGACCGCTTCGGTATCGTCCAGCGCCTGGAGTTCTATAGCACCGCCGACCTGGCGACCATCGTCCAGCGTTCGGCGGCGATCCTCGGCTTGCCTTTGGACCCGGAGGGCGCCTTCGAAATCGCGCGCCGTGCCCGTGGCACCCCGCGAATTGCCAACCGCCTGTTGCGGCGGGTGCGGGATTTTGCCGAAGTGCGCGCCAAAGGCCACATCACCAAGCCGATTGCCGACCTGGCGTTGAACCTGCTGGACGTCGATGAACGCGGCTTTGATCACCAGGACCGACGCCTGTTGCTGACCATGATCGAGAAGTTCGATGGCGGGCCGGTGGGCGTCGACAGTCTGGCCGCGGCCATCAGTGAGGAACGGCACACCATTGAAGATGTGCTGGAGCCGTACCTGATCCAGCAGGGCTACATCATGCGCACGCCTCGCGGGCGCGTGGTGACCCGGCACGCTTACCTGCATTTCGGCTTAAACATTCCGTCACGATTGGGCGATATGCCTGTAGTAGACGAGTTCCTCGATGCAGTAGACGATTAAAACCTTTCTATGTGCTGATTTATTCAGGGTTTGCGCTGTCCTAGGACCGTGCTCTGAGCAGAAAGGCGCAGAACAATGAAAAACAGTTGCCTGGCTGGATTGGCAACCTGAGGAGTAAGCACTAGAGTATGCGCGCGCAAAACGGGCTTGAGCCATTCGCACATCGCTGTCGCGTTTATTACGAGGACACCGATGCGGGCGGCATCGTGTATTACGTTAATTACCTCAAGTTTATGGAACGGGCTCGAACCGAACGGCTACGGGAGCTGGGCTTTGCCCAATCCCAGCTGGCAGGGGAGGACCTGTTGTTCGTCGTGCATTCCAGCGAAGCGCGCTATCACGCGCCGGCGCGACTGGACGACGAATTGCTGGTAAGTGCAGAAGTAATCGAATTGAACCGGGTCAGCCTGCGCTTCAAGCAGCAGGTCAGGCGGGCAACGGATAATGTGCTGCTCTGTGAAGGGCAGTTTTTGGTGGCCTGTGTGCGCACTAACAGTTTGAAACCCCGGGCCATTCCCGAAGCTCTACGTGCGGCCTTTGCC
>Ga0247742_10001149_pt1 | contig 19151 bp, 17 predicted proteins | sample UWRJL208509C2_FD_180944 | JGI IMG/M metagenome (GOLD analysis project Ga0247742, IMG submission 180944) | Plant litter microbial communities from Arlington Agricultural Research Station in Wisconsin, United States - UWRJ-L208-509C-2 | ecosystem: Environmental > Terrestrial > Plant litter >... | reverse complement strand
AACGTCTGATGCTACATATGGCGTTTGTGGCTGATTCGGACGTGTTAGTGCTGGACGAGCCGACAGTGGGACTCGATGCAAAAGGCATTGAGTGCCTGGCTGATTTGATTTTGCGTAGAGTATCTGGAGTAACCGTCATTGCATGCCACGAGCCGGACACACTGGCGCGGGTTCCTATGGAGAAGTACGTGCTTGAGGACGCTGCGCAAGGTAGCGTCCTTGTCGCGCGCAGAGATAAAGCGTGATGGATGCTCGAAAACGCCGTACGGTGAAGCGTTGAAGCCGGAGGATGCGCACGGATAGTAAGAGAAGGACGTGCTCGGTAAGGAAGGATCCCTGGGTGACCAACGGCGCTCGCCTGCATCGAGAATATCGGTGGGTCGCCACAATTTCCAGGCGTGTGGCAGTCAACGCCGCACGATACTCAGAGGTAGCGTTGTGATGCCTTCTGAATGTCCCCAGGCGAGTGTTGAAGGCTCGCATACATGGAGTTTAAAATGATGAGACGTCTTTTCTCTTTCGGTGTCATCGCTCTTGCGGTTGTGGGGACGGCTACCGCGGTAGCGAATCCCTATCGATACACTACGGTTAGATCGACATCGGCGGTGGCTACCACCGGCTTAGCTGTGAATTTCGCCCATGCGCAAGCTGCAACCTTGTACGTGTAGCGGTTCCGCGGAAGATTGATCGGACTCGCGCAATCTTCAGTACTCAAAAGAGGAAGTTTGTACAGTGCGTCGGTAACCGCGACCTGCCAGATTCCCGGGTAGTGCTATCTTAGGGTTGGGGCATGACGGGCGCGCATCGCACGCGCTCGTCATGCCCCTAACCAAGCGGGAGGGCATCGACACGCTAAGTAGCGAAGGAATCGCCGTCTTCGCTGCGATTGCTCAGCGGAACAACGAGTTCACCGCTTCCAGGTCCTTGATGTCCACCGTGCCGGCGGTCTGCTTCAGCAGCAGCTTGTCGAGGATGAACTGGTGGCGGGCCTGCGAGTAGTCGCTGAGCGACTGGGTAAGGTTCTGCTGGGCGATCAGCACGTCGACGATGGTGCGGGTGCCGACTTCGAAGCCTGCCTGCGTCGCGTCACGCGCGCTCTCTGAGGACTCGACGGCCGCCTTGGTCGCCTCGACCTTGCTGATGCCGGCGACGACCGAGCGGTAGAAGTTAAGCGTGTCGCGAACGACCTGGCGGCGCACCGATTCCAGCGAGTCCTGGGCGGCGTCGCGCTGGTAGATCGACTGGCGAACGCGCGACTGCGTGAGGCCGCCGGAGAAGATCGGCACGTTGAGCGTCAGGCCGACCGAGGTTGCGCCACGGCCATTGCTGCCCGACGTACCGAGGGTGCCGGCAGTGGCGGCGGAACCCGCACCACCGTTCTGCGTCCACGCGGTGGTCTTGTTGTAGCCCAGCGAGGCGTCGATCGTCGGCAGATGGCCGGCGCGTGCGGACGAGATGCTGTGCTCGCTCGCATCGACGTTGTACTGCGCGGCGAGGATGCTCGGGCTGCTCTTGACCGCTTCAGCGACCCAGGCCTTCGGATCGTTCGGGGACGGGGCATCCATCGGCAGCTGCTCACGCAGCTTCTTCAGGTTGTCGGCCGGCTTGCCGGTGATCTGGGTGAGGGCTTCGCGCGAGTCGGCCAGCGTGTTCTCGGCCGTGATGACGGCGGCGACCGAGGTGTCGTGCTGGGCCTTCGCGTCCTGCACGTCAGTGATGGCGGATAGGCCGACATCGAAACGCTGCTGCGCCTGTTCCAGCTGACGAGCCAGGGCCTGTTCGTTGGCCTTGGCGAAGGTCAGGGCGTCGTCGTTGGTCAGGACCTGGAAGTAGGCTGTGGCCACGCGCGTCGTCATCTGCTGGAGGTCGGCTTCGTAGGTTGCATCCTCGGCCCTCGATGACGATTTGGCCGCCTGTAACCGGGGGTGCCTGCTGAAGTCGATTAAGCGCTGCCCGATGGAGATCGACCCGGTGCGTTTGCGAGCGTGGCGGACATGTTCCAGGCCGCTTCCTTCGCTCCAATTCTTTTCGATCAGGCTGAACCTGACGCCCATCGCCGGCAGAAGCGGGGCACGGGCGATGGTGACCTCTTCGCGTGCCACTCGTTTCAACGCGTCGGATCGCGAGAGGATCGGGTCATTCAATCTGGCATGCCGGTATGCGTCCAGCAGGTCATGCGCGTGGCCACGGCACGGTAATAGAATCGTTGCGAGAACGACGGAAATGGGCATCAAGCGCATGGTCTTGTCTCGCGGTCCTTCGATCGAGAGATAGTGCGCGATCACGCCCGGCGTGGAAGTCGGAATCGGGCGTGCGTGCGAGTAGGGTGACGCCGTGTCTCGTGTCACGTGTCTGCGGGATGTCTGCTACGAAGCTGTGGCGGATACCTCGGCTTCAGGCCTGCTGCGCGAGCCCGCCGCGAATCCGCTCCGACGCATCCATCATCGCTTCCCACGCGCGCTCGACCGCATCTGCCAATGCATCGCGATCAAGCGCCACGGTTTCCGCACGACCACCTTCATCCGGAATGTACTCGATCAGCACCCGCTGGCCGTCGATCCACGCCTGTTCTCCCGCGAGGAAGATAGGGTCCTCGAAGCTGCCCCTGCCAGGCTCGGGTGGCATCGCGAAGGCGGTGCGGCTGTCCCGCGGCGCATGGCGAAGCAGCTCGATCACGCGCTCGTAGGAACCATCCTCGTCATCGAGTTCGAAGGCGATGCTGTCCATTCGCGGTCCCGCGTACAGCTCCACGGAGCCGGTGAAGATGGCATGCGTGGCATAACCATCCAGGCGGACGCGGGGATTCTTCAGCACGTCGCGCAAGGCCGCGACATAGCGTGAGGTCACGTCAGGGTGCTCGCGCAGCCACACGCTGCTGACGTCTTCGATGGCGGTGACATGCCCGTCCGCTTTCGCTTCGAGACCGCGGTGCGAAACCGTTGCCGGACGGTCGGGCAATGCGACAGGCAACCCGCCCGCCTTCAATCCGAGCATCACGCGGCCGGGAGCGACCTTCAGCCAATGGGTCACGGCCTGCACGGCAAACCCGGGGCCTCGTTCGCTGTACGGCGCCGGGAAAAGTTCCTCCAGGCTCATGCCTGCGTCCCGCACCACGCCTCGATCGCTTCGACGGCGCCGAGGCAGTCGGCGAAGCGGTTGTAAAGCGGCGTCGGCGACAGGCGAATGACATCGGGCTCGCGCCAGTCGCCAATGATGCCCCGCTCCTCGAGGTACCCGAACAAGGCGCGCCCCGCATCACGTCCAGCGCGCACGCGCACGGAAAGCTGCGCACCGCGCTGCAGCGGATCGTTCGGCGTGACGATGTCGAGTGTGTCATCGAGACGGCTGCGGATGAGCCAGTCGAGGTACGACGTGAGACGACGGCTCTTGGTCACCAGGTTCGCGATGCCCGCGCGCGTGAATACGTCCAGCGACGCGCGCAAGGGTGCCAGCGCGAGGATCGGCGGGTTCGAGAGCTGCCAGCCATCCGCACCCGGCGTCGGAACGAACTGCGGTCCCATCTGGAACCGCGTGGATTTGTCGTGACCCCACCAGCCCGCGAAACGCGGTATGTCCGCATTTGCGTGGCGCTCGTGCACGAAGCAGCCGGCCACCGCACCCGGGCCGGCGTTGAGGTATTTGTACGTGCACCACACGGCGAAGTCCGCGCCGCTTTCATGCAGGGCCAGCGGCAGGTTGCCGACGGCGTGGGCGAGGTCGAAACCGACCAGGCAGCCTTGCGCATGCGCCAGCCGCGCAATGGCGGCGAGGTCGAACACCTGGCCCGTGCGGTATTGCACGCCGGGCAGCATGACCAGTGCCACGCGGTGCCCGTGTTCGGCGATGGCCTGCGAAATCGCGGCCATCGACAGCGTGCCGCCGGGACCATCGGGCTGCAACTCGATCAGGTCGGTGGCCGGATCGAAGCCATGGAAGCGCACCTGCGATTCGAGCGCGTAGCGGTCCGTGGGGAACGCGCCCGCTTCCATCAGGATCGCAGGGCGCTCGGCGGTCGGCCGATAGAAGCTCACCATCATCAGGTGCAGGTTCACACCCAGCGTATTCATGGCGACCACCTCGTGCGGCTGTGCGCCGACGACCTCGGCCATCGCGTCACGCACATACTCGTGGTAATGCATCCACGGCGAGCGGCCGCGAAAGTGCGCCTCGACGGCGAGTTCCGACCAGTCGGCCAGCTCAGCTTCGACGGCAGCCCGCACGCCTTTCGGCTGCAGGCCGAGCGAGTTGCCACAGAAGTACAAGGTGTCCCGCCCGTGGTGTGGCGGGATGTGAAATTCGTCGCGGAACGCGCGCAGGAGGTCGGCCGCATCCTGGGCTTCGGCCCAACCGCGCGTCGCTTCGAAACCGCTCATACGTTGACTACCTTGGAAATCAGGAGGGCATGTGGGCCGCGACGTCGGCGCAACCCTTGTCGAACGAGGCATTCCACTTGGCATCGCCCGTGGGGCGGATGCAGCGGAGCTGGATCGCATAGCCGCCACTGTAGAAATAACGCTCGAAGTAGTCGAGCTTTACCGTGCCTTCCTTCGCCGTATAGCGGTTCTCGGTAGGCGAGGTGACCTTGCCGGCGACGTATTCCTTCAGCCCGGACGCGTGGCTACGCATGTTGCCGGAGAACTGCTGGAAGCCGTTGAGGTTGGGCACCTGCTGCAGCGTGATCGACACGCGTGCCAGGGTGGCGTCCGCGGCGGCGGAGCCCGGGACCTGGAAGACCTGGGTCTCCGTCACGTCGCCCTGGGACTGCATGATCGGCACCCAGGTGTCCGGCACGGGGACATGGAGGGCACCTCCCGCCATGGAGACGTCGGTGGCCGCGACGAAGGGGCTGGCCAGGAGGAGGGCAAACGGAAGGGTACGCAGGAGGCGCTTCACGATCAGGGGTTCCCCGTAGAGGCCGCGGCGGCGCGGCGCAACGCGGGCATTCTTGCACAGCGTCCCGCTGCGCATGGCCCGCGGCAATGTGCGTTGCGTCACGCCACGGCGGACATGGTCTGGAATCGCGACAGCGGGATACCCAGCCACTCCAGCGCCGTGCCGTGGAACAGCCGGGCGCGAGAGGTATCGTCCAGGCCGAGGGCCTCGATACCCGCGCCTGGCTCCTGCTCACCCAGCGGAAACGGGTAGTCCGTGCCGAGCATCACGCGGTCGGTGCCGGCCACCTCGAGCAGGTAGCGCAGTGCGGCGTCGTCATGCACGCAGGAATCGAAATACAGCCGCGAGAGGTACTCGCGGGGGTTGCGTGCATTGTCGGTGGCCACGAGATCCGGGCGCATGCGGAAGCCGTGTTCGATGCGGCCGATGGAATACGGGAAGCTGCCACCGCCGTGGGCGAGCATGATCTTCAGCGAGGGCAGGCGTTCCAGCACGCCACCGAAGATCAGTGCACAGGCGGCGCGCGACTGCTCGGCAGGCATGCCTACCAGCCAGGGCAGCCAGTATTTGGGCATCGTGTCGGCACCCATCATGTCCCATGGGTGGACCAGTACGGCGGCATCGAGGTCGGCAGCCGCTTCGAAGAACGGAAACAGCTCAGGTGCATCGAGGTTCCAGTCGTTGCAGTGCGAGCCGATCTGCACGCCTTGCAGGCCGAGTTCGTCGATGCAGCGCTCCATTTCCCGGATCGCCAGCGAGGGCGACTGCAGGGGCACCGTACCGATGCCTGCATAGTGCCGCGGATGCGTTTCGCAGACCGCGGCCATGTCGTCGTTGAGATGGGTGTGCAGCTCGAGGGCCTGATAGCCCTTGGCCCAGTACGAGAACATCACCGGCACCGTGGAGACCACCTGCACGCCCACGCCGAAACGCGCGTAGTCGGCGATGCGGTGTTCCGCATCGAAGGCGGATTCCCAGACTTCGCGGAAGAAGCGGCCGTCCTTGTAGATCCGATGGTGACCGCTGGAATGGGTCATCACCGGGAAGCGTTCGTCGCCATAGCGGGCCGCGAGATCGGGCCAGTCACGGGGCAGGATGTGCGCGTGGGTATCGATCTTCAGCATGGGGCCGAGTGTAGCGCCGGCAGGGCTCCGCGACCTCTCGCGGTGCAGCAACCCGGCCGCGCCGCCGGGCGGAGAGTGATCAGGCCGGGGTCACCGAACGCCGTGTCACCACGTGCGCCACGGTATCCACGTTGTCCGTCAGGCGGTCGGTCAGGCGTCCGATGGCCTCGGCCAGCTCCCGGTCCTTCGTCCGCGCCAGGGCCTGCACGAGCGCGCGCTGGTGTTCACGGAGGTCGGGCGGCACGACGGCGCCTTCCGCCACCGTGAGCGCCTCACCCTGCGCGCGCAGCGCCGTCGAAGCCTCACGGATGAAGGGGCCCACGTGGGCCCATTCCTCGGGCACCTCGTCGACGTCGATCAAGGCTTCCAGCGTCATTGCCGTACGGGCCAGGCGGTTGCCGTTGGCGTAGAGCGTCTCTGCCAGTTCCTGCAGGACCGCTGGAGTACCGGGTTCGGCGCGCAGGCGGTCGACCGAGGCCTGGGCATTGGTACGCGCGGTGCGCGTCGCGTTGCGCACCTGGTGGCGAGTGGTTCGGTCGGCCGGCTCGACCAGGGCGTCGAGGTAGTCCGCATACGCGCAGAGCATCTCCGACAGCGCAATGCGCGCGCGGCTGCGCTCCCACGACGGCCAAAGCACGTAGGCCAGCAACGCCATGGCGCTGCCCAGCGCGGTATTGAGGACACGATCGGACATCGCATTGAACGGGTCGACGCCCTCGAACGAAAGCAGCACGACGACGGTGCCGGTCAGCGCGGCCACGGCGATGCCGTAGTGGGCGCCGGCGAGGTAGCGGAAGGCCACGCAAAGCACGCCCATCACGGCGATATGCGCCCAGACGACATCCGGCGTCAGGCGCAGCACGAAGGTGGTCAGCATGAGACCGAGCACGGTGCCGACAACGCGCAGCAGGCCGAAATTGAAGGTCGCGGCGAAGTCCGGTCGCAGCACGATAGCGGCGGTCATCGGCAACCAGTAGCCGTGCGGCAGATGGAAGTAGCGCGACACGGCGAAGGCAAGTGTGAGCACCACGGCGCAACGCACGGCATGCCGGAAGGCCACCGAATGCGGCGTGATGTTGGCGCGCAGCGTGGCCAGCGGCGACGCGCTGCGCAAGGTGTCGGGAAGGCTGGTTTCCGCGCGCTGGGCGCGTTCTTCACCGCGGCTGCCGGCCCAGTTCGTATTGCGGACGACGGCGGCGAGCTGGCCGGACAGGGCCTGGATATGGGCGCCGACCCCCGTGCCGGTCGAACCGGCAAGCAAGGCACGTTCGCTCGCCTGCAGGGTCGCCAGAGCGCGCTCGGCACGCTGGGGCGGCTCCGCCGCGTCCAGCGCGTCCGCAGTGGCGGTAAGCACGCGCGCGGCATCGTTGCGGAACATCTCGCCCATGCTCTCGCGTTTCACTTCGAGTTCGGCCATGGCGACGAGTTCGAGGCGGATGCGCTCGGCCAGTTCCAGCAGCACACGGAAGGCTTCCATGGCGCGGCCATGCGCGTGGTGGCGGCCGAGCAGCGTGAGCTGCAGGGCGTTCATCGCATCGGTGATGCCTGGCGCTTCGCCGTCCTTGTGCGGCTTGCGCGCGAGATCGGCGAGGCCGCGATACACCAGGGCGAGCGCGGCCCGCTCCGGTCGATAGCGTTGCAACGGCCACGCCGCGATGGAGAACACCGCGAGGAGCATGCCGCCGGCGAAAATCAGGCCGCCGCCGGCAAGCGCGCCGCGGATATCCTGTGGCGTGGCCGCCGTGATCACCAACAGCAGCATGCTGGTCATGCCCACGCGCGCGATGTCCGCACCGAACACCACGAGCAGGCCACCGAAGAAGCCGCACAGTGCGCAGGCGACGCACATCGGCAGCACCTCGTCGCCGATCACGAATCCGACAAGCGAGGCCACGCCAGCCGCCAGCGCAGCGAGAAAAAGCCGATTCAGACGTTGCTGGTAGGGACCAGGCTGGTCCGAGAACATCGTGTCCAGGGCCCCGGCCGCGATGCCGATGCCGACCTGCGGATACCCGGCGTACATGCCGGCAGCGAGCGGCAACACCACCGCGGCGGTGTTGCGCAGGGCGACCCGCATGGGAACATCCGGTCGCTTCGTCCGAATCAACGTGTCGATGACGCTGGCGCGGAACGAGTAACTCCTGGTCATGTGATCACGAAGCGCGGCCCGCGAACTCGCCGGTAAGCGTATTCACCGTCACCTTCTCGCCGTTGGTGATGTACTCCGGCACCTGCACTTCGATGCCGGTCTGCAGCTTGGCCGGCTTGTTGCGCTTGGTCGCACTCGAGCCTTTCAGCTCCGGCGCCGTATCGATCACGGAAAGCACGACCGACGTGGGCACCTGCAGGCCCACCGGTGCATCGTCGATCACCTGCACGTAGTACCCTTCGAGGTCCTCGACCACATAGCCGGCACTCTCGCCGACCACGTCGGGACCGAGCGTGTACTGGGTGTAATCCTCGTCGTCCATGAAGACGAAATTGTCGCCGTCCATGTACGAGAACTTCGCCTGGCGGCGCTCGAGGCTCACTTCCTTGAGTTCGTCCTCAGAGCGCAGGCTGAGGTCGAACTTGCGCTGGCCCGGGATCGAGTACAGCGTGAACCGGAAGGTCACGTTGCCGCCGCGCGCCGAAGGCGAGCTGCGTTCGATATCGCGGACCTGGTACACGGTGCCGTCGTGCTCGACGACGTTACCTTTCTTCACATCAGATGCTTTCATGGCGTTCGACTTCGATGTCTATGGGTTGGATGTCGTTGGAACCGATTACTTCGGGGCGAGGCGGACGGCACCGTCGAGACGGATCGTTTCGCCATTGAGATAACGGCTGTTGATGATGAAGGCCACGGTATCGGCGAACTCTTCCGGCCGGCCCAGGCGCGACGGGAACGGGATCGAGGCGGACAGCGATTCCTGCACGGCCGGCGGCATGCCGTCGACCATGGGCGTCCAGAAGATGCCCGGCGCGATCGTATTCACACGGATACCGAAGCGCGCAAGTTCCCGCGCCATCGGCAGCGTCATGCCAACCACGCCACCCTTGGAGGCCGAGTAAGCGGCCTGGCCGATCTGGCCCTCATAGGCGGCGACCGAGGCCGTGTTGATGATGACGCCACGCTCGCCGTCTTCACCGGCGGCATTGGCCTGGATCAGCTGCGCCGCGGCCTTGGCCACGTTGAAACTGCCGACGAGGTTCACCATCACGGTGCCCGAGAAGGTCGACAGCGGCATCGGGCCTTCTTTGCCGAGCACGCGGCCCGCACCGAGGATGCCGGCGCAGTTCACGACCACGTTCAGGCCACCCATGGCGGCTTGTGCGGCGGCGATATTGGCCGTCACGCCTTCTTCGGAAGTGACATCGGTGCGCTGGAAGCTGGCGTGCTTACCGAGTGCGGCAGCGGCCGCCTGGCCCTTCTCTTCGTTGACGTCGAAGAGGGCGACTTTCGCACCCGCGGCGACGAGGCGCTGCGCGACGGCGTGGCCGAGACCGGATGCGCCGCCGGTGATGACGGCCCTGACCTGTTCGAGCTGCATGAATACTCCGCTGATACGACTGGCAAAGAAGCCAATCTTAGCCGAGGGGCCACCCGGCCGGCTTGCCGCGCCGCGGCAGGGAGGGCGCCCCCGCCCCGTAGGAGCCGATTCATCGACGAATGGGTGCTCGCGGAATCCCGGCCGGCTGCCGCCGGATCGCCGATGAATCGGCTCCTACAGGGGGGAGGACTTGAGAAACCGATCGACGGCTCCGGAGGTGGCCAGCTCCGCAAATGGAATCACCGGTACAGGTGGCGTCTCGGGCTCCGACAGGAACAGGCTCCACACCCCCACGTCCCACCATTGGCCGAGCTTGTATCCGGCCTTCGGCCAGACGCCCGCGGGCGCGAAACCCATGGCCTCGTGCATCGCTACGCTGGTGGCGCCGGGCAGGGTGATCACGCCGACGGCCTGGTTGATGCCCTGCAGGCGCATGGCCCCGAGCAGAACGCCGTAGAGGCGCCGGGCGATGCCGCGGCGGCGCGCGTTCTCATGCACGTAGATCGACGTTTCAGCGACCCAGTCATAGGCCGCACGTTCGCGGAAGCGGCCACCGTAAGCATAGGCAAGCACCTCGCCGTCCTCTTCCCAGACCAGCCAGGGGTGGGTGGCAAGCCGCGCGCAAATCCGCCCGCGCATGGCGTTCTCGCCTGGCAGGTCGGTCTCGAAGGTGATGGCGCTGGTCTCGACGATGGGCGCGTAGATGGTGTGGCAGGCGGCGGCGTCTGCCTCGGTGGCAATGCGGATCAAAGCGGTTTTTCCATGAAGATGCTGGCGGGATGCGCGTGATGATCGCCGAAGGGCGGGCAGCGGCGATAGCCGGAGCGCTCGTAGAGTTCGATCGATTCGGTCTGCGCCGTGCCGGTTTCCAGCTTCACCTTCGTTCCGCCCGCTGCCCGCACCTGGCCCTCGAGGGCTTCGAGCATCTCCTTGCCCAGCCCCATGCCGCGGCAGGCGGGCACCACGTACATGTACTTCAGCTCGACGTAGTCACCGTGGTCGACACCGGCCCCGCAGGCCAGCGGCGTGCCGTCGACGCGCGCCGTCATGAAGGTCACGTGCGGCTGTCGCAGGCTTTCCGCGCCGACGTGCTGGGGCAGGGGGTGCGGGTAAAGGTCGGAGAGGTAGCCGTGCAGTTGCTCGATCAGCGGCAACACGTCGTCACGGCCCGGATCGTCGATCGCGAACAGCAGCGTGGGCGGTTCCGGCGCGACGATCAGATCGCCGTCGTTGAGGTGGCGCAGGAAGAAACGGTCGCAGCTGAAGTGACCGGTGCCGCCCATCGGCGCCTCGATGCGCGCGAAACCGTGGCGCAGGTAAAGCACCTGCGCCGCGTCCATGCCGGTCAGGGTCTCCAGGTAAATGCGCTGGAAGCCAGCACGGCGTGCCGCGTCCAGACAGCGACGCATGAGCCGCGAGGCCGCACCGATACCACGTGCCTTGGGCAGGAAATACATCTTGCGCAGTTCACAGGTGTCCTCGTCGCCGCCCTCCAGCGGGGCGATACCCGCACCGCCGATGGCGTGGCCGTCTTTCTCGACCACGAAGTACGCATGGCGAGGTTGCGCATACGCGGCCGACAGGCCGTCCACTTCGGGATCGTGGATGGCGAAGCCGGGGCCATCGGCGCCGAATTCAGGCATGACGTTGCGGATCACGGCGGCCATGTCGGCGTCGTCGCGGGGTTCGATGGGGCGGATCAGGTAATCGGTGCGCATGGGTTGATGCTGCCACGGAACGCCTTCGCAGCGGAATGACGGCCGGCAGGCCGCCCCTCACACCGCGGTTCGCGCCCGGGTCACCCGGCTCGCCGTTTCCTTGCCGAGCTGGCCGGCAAGCCATGCGCCGGTCTCGATCAGACGGTCGAGGTCGACCCCGGTCGTCATGCCCATGCCGTGCAGCATGTACACCACATCCTCGCTGGCGACGTTGCCGGTCGCGCCCTTGGCATACGGGCAGCCACCGGTGCCGGACACCGCACTGTCGACCACGCGCACGCCTTCGTTCAGGCAGGACAGGATGTTGGCCAGCGCCTGCCCGTAGGTATCGTGGAAGTGGACAGCCAGGGAACTCATCGGCACCTCGCTCGCCACGGCACGCAGCATGTCGCGAGCCTTCGCCGGGGTGCCTACCCCGATCGTGTCGCCCAGCGAGATTTCATGGCAGCCGAGCTCATGCAGGCGCCGCGCGACGCGCACCACATCGGCCACGGGCACCTCGCCCTGGTAAGGGCAGCCGAGCACCGTGGAGACATAGCCGCGCACGGCGACCCCATCGGCGCGTGCCCGTTCCATGACGGGAACGAAGCGCTCGATGGATTCATCGATGGACGCGTTGATGTTCGTGCGGTTGAATGCCTCGGAGGCGGCGGTGAACACCGCCACTTCGGTCGCACCAACCTCGCGTGCACGCTCATAACCCTGAAGGTTGGGCACGAGCACCGGATACACGACGCCCGGCGCCTTGCGAATACCACGGAAGACGTCAGCGGCATCGGCAAGCTGCGGCACCCACTTCGGGCTGACGAAGCTGGTCGCCTCGATGGTCGCAAGGCCCGTGGCGGAGAGCCGGTCGATCAGTTCGATCTTTACCGCGGCGGCGAGCATGGCCTTCTCGTTCTGCAGGCCGTCACGCGGGCCGACTTCGACGATGCGTACGTGGTTCGATGCGTTCATGGACATCTCGTTCAGGCGAGTTCGGCGAACCGCACGAGGACGGCGTCGGCATCGACAAAGTCACCCTGCGCGGCGGATATGGACTCGATGGTGCCGGCGCGCGGCGCCTTCAAGGCGAGCTCCATTTTCATCGCCTCCATCACCAGCAGCTCCTGACCTTCCTCGACGACATCACCCACCGCGGCACGGACCAGTACGATGCGCCCCGGCATCGGCGCGGCGAGATGACGGGCCGCCGTCCCCTGCGCCCCAGCCCATGCAAAGGCAGGGGCTCGCTCGAAGTTCCAGCGCCGCCCGGCGTCGTCATGCACGCGGATACGCATGCCCAGCATGCCGAGCGGCAGGCGACGCGACTGGCCATCGAAACGCGCCGACAACACGTCGCTGCCCAGGCGCGCTCCGGCGACCGTGCAGGTGGCATCGCCACTACGAAGTAGATAATCGCCGCCGTGGCCGTGCGCATCGATCTCGTGCCGCACATCGCCTTCCATTAACGCGACGACGCGCTTGCCGGAGTGACCGATGCGCCAGGCATCGGCGCTCGCCCAGGGTGAGTGGGGGTCGGCGGCCGCACCCTGCTGCGCGAGTTCGTCCGCCATCAGCACAGCGGTTGCCGCCGCGAACAGCTCGGTGCTGCCCGCGACGCTGTCGCCGGTAAGGAATTCCTCAAGGTGGCGATCGAGATAACCCGTATCGATGCGCCCCTCGACCACGGCCGGATGACGGGCCAGTTGCTCGAGGAAGCCAACGTTGGATTTCGGGCCGACGATATCAATGACAGCGAGTGCCTCGCGCAGTCGCTCCAGTGCCTGCTCGCGATTGCGATCGTGGACGATGAGCTTGGCAATCATCGGATCGTAGAAAATCGTCACCGTGTCGCCAGTGATCACGCCGCCGTCGAGGCGGACGTGGCGTGACGGCGCGGGGAGGTTCAGTGCCAGCAGGCGGCCAGAGCCCGGCAGGAAGTTCGCTTCCGGATCCTCGGCATACAGGCGCACCTCGATGGCGTGGCCATGGGCATGAATATCCTGCTGGGCAAGTGGCAGCGGCTCGCCGGCAGCCACGCGCAGCTGCCATTCCACGAGGTCCAGGCCCAGCGTTTCCTCGGTTACCGGATGCTCGACCTGGAGGCGCGTATTCATCTCCATGAAGAAGAACTCGCCGTCCTGGGCCACGATGAATTCGACGGTGCCGGCGCCGACGTAGTCCACCGCGCGGGCCGCGGCGACCGCGGCTGCACCCATGCGCTCGCGACGCGCGTCGTCGAGGAAGGGCGAAGGCGTTTCCTCGAGTACCTTCTGGTAGCGGCGCTGCGCCGAGCACTCACGCTCATTGAGGTGGATGAGATTGCCGTGGGTGTCGCCGAACACCTGGAACTCGATGTGCCGCGGATGCTCCACGTAGCGCTCGAGGATGACGCGGGTGTCGCCGAACGCGTTGGCCGCCTCGCGCTGGGCCGACGCGAGCGCCTCGGCAAAGCTTGCGGCGTCGCGGCAGATGCGCATGCCCTTGCCGCCGCCGCCCGCCGCCGCCTTGATCATCAGCGGGAAGCCGGTGCTGGCGGCTTCCCTTGCCAGCGTATCCGGATCCTGGTCGGCGCCGTGATAGCCCGGCACGAGGGGCACCGCGTGCGTCTCCATAAGCGCCTTGGCGGCGGCCTTGGAACCCATGGCGTCAATGCTTTCCGGGCGCGGGCCGATGAAGACGATACCGGCCGCGGCGCAGGCACGCGCAAAATCGGTGTTCTCGGAGAGGAAGCCGTACCCGGGATGGATCGCCTTGGCGCCCGTTTTCAGGGCGACCTCGATGATCGCGTCGCCGCGCAGGTAGGACTCGGTCGGCCGTGGGCCACCGATGGGCCAGGCTTCATCGGCCAGGCGTACGTGCTGGGCGTCGGCGTCTGCCGTGGAATACACGGCCACGGTGCGGATGCCCAGGCGGCGGCAGGTCCGGATCACGCGGCAGGCGATCTCGCCACGGTTGGCGATCAGAATGCAGTCGAACATGCGGCTCCCGGTGGGGCGTCGAAAGGGGGAAGGGAAAGGCGGGAAAACTAGCAGATTACGCGTTGTCGGCGGGTTGCGCCGCAGCATCGCGAAGACCCCGTGATTTGCAGTCGGGCGGCCGGTCGCCTAGCCTTGAGGGCCCCCAAGGTCGCCCACACGTCCTTTCTCTACTCTTCATAGTGAGAATTTTCATGCAGATTGCCAACCGCCATGCCGTTTCCTTCCACTACACGCTGACCGACGACCAGGGCAACGTCATCGACAGCTCGGATGGCCGCGAGCCGCTGGCCTATATCCATGGCGAAGGCCACATCGTGCCGGGTCTGGAAAAGGCGCTGGAAGGTCGGTCGGTCGGTGACCAGTTCAAGGTCGACGTGAGCCCAGAAGAAGGCTACGGCGTACGCCACGACGAGTTGGTCCAGGTGGTTCCCAAAGCCGCTTTCCAGGGCGTGGAAGACCTGCAGCCTGGCATGCAGTTCCAGGGTCGTAACGACCAGGGCAGCATCAACGTCACTGTCTCGAAGATCGAAGGCGACAACGTCACTGTCGACGGCAACCACCCGCTGGCCGGCCAGACGCTGCACTTCGCTGTCGAGATCACCGGCGTGCGCGACGCGAGCGAAGAAGAGCTCGCGCACGGCCACATTCACGGTGAGGGTGGTCACCACCACTAAGCGATATGCCGGGGCCGGCTCCTTCTGGAGCCGGCTCTCTGCGGGAGCCGGCTTTGCCGGCGATGGGGAGTATGGCTATTCCGCTTCGTTGGCTTTTCGCCGCTGAAGCGGCTCCCACATAGTTTGTATCAGTACCAGTCGAGCAGCGAGACGCCGATGCCCAGGTAAGTCGCCTTGTGGTTGTAGTCGATCAGGCTTTCGCCGTAACCGTTGAACACCTCGAGGTAGCCACGCAGGTTGTGCACCACCGGGAAGCTCCAGGTGCCCCGCAGCGAGCCGTGCGATTTGTCACCGGTCCGGAACGAATGGCGCGCAGTGAGCGCGAACTCGTTGGCACCCATCTCGTGCACGACCTGGATCTCTCCGCGACCCATGTAGTCCTGGATATTGGGATTGTCGTCTTCCTTGCCGCCTTCGGGAATGCGCCACCACGGGCGCAGATTGATCACCCAGTTCTCCCTCTCGAAGCCGAAGTCGGCGACCACGCGGTTCCAGCTGCGTGACAGCGGATCGGCGCGTCCGTTGGACTGGTGATTCACGCCGATATCCGCCAGGCGACCGCTCCAGCCGAAGATGTTGTAGTTGGTGTTGAACACCAGCAACGCCTCGGGCTCGTAGTTGGTTTCGCGGAACGGGCGCGAGTTCTCCTTGTTGTACACCTGCCAGCGGGACGACTGGGTGTAGCCGATCCACAGGTCGCCGTTGTCACCGAAAATGTTCTCCAGGGCCTTGGTTTTCAGGCTGATCTGGAACTTTGCCTCGACGTTCTGCAATTCCTGCGGCTCGGTCACGGTGTGATCCGGAGCGGGGCTGGACGGGGTCTTGTTCTGTTTCGTGGTGCCGAAGAACGGCAGCGCATACGTCGGCTTATAGCCACGTAGATTCAGCGTCCCCAGCTTGCTCTCCGGCGACAGCTCCCAACGGCTGTCGAGCAGCGAAACGGGGCGTGCCACGTCGTTTGAATTGCGCGTGGCGAGGTCGACACTCACCGACTCACCCTTCTCATCCTTCTTCTTGGCAGCCTGCGGAAGCTGGTCGCGGCCAGTGGCTTTGTCGTAACAAAGCAGGCGCTGCGCGTCCGTTTCGATGGCCGAGCAGGCGCGAATGTCGATCGGGCTCGGGTTTTGCGCAAAGGCGAGCCCCGCGTGGAGGCAGGCATAGGCGCCAAGGGCGCCTGCGGCGTGGAATCGCTTCATGTGGTGTTACTCCCTGCATACCGGGTACGGCACGGCGAGCGGGGAGTGTAGCCGCCACGAATGTGTGAAGAACGTGCAGTGTTGTCGTTAATCGCAAGAAAAGACGTAGGGCCTTGCTAGACCCTACGCCTGTCATGCCTCACGCAATCACTGCCCGCTGGCGCCCGAATGCTGCACCCAGCGTTGATACTCGGCCTTCGAGATCTTCCCATCGCGGTTGGCGTCCGCGTACTGGAAATCGTTGGCTAGCAGCGGGAAGGCCGACGCCTGTGTTGCGCTGATCGAGCCTTTGCCGCCCGAAAGCGTGGCGAAGTCCGGTGCCGGACCCGACGGTTTCGCAGGGGCGGGACCGCTGTTGACCGTCACCTGGCCCTGCGCGGTCGGCATGGACGTGCCCGTGGAGCCCCCTTCGGGATTCGGCGGCGGAGGAGGCAGCGGCGGAGGAGGCGGGGGCGGCGCGGCCGCGGCCGGCGGTGGCATGCCCGCCGAATCGGGCGGCATGGCGGTCTGAGGGGTATTGGGTGGCGGGGGTGGGGGAGTGGCTTCACCCGGTGGCGGAGGCGGGACCCTCGTCGCCGGCGGGACGTCCTGGGCGAATGCCGCGCCTGCCAGCAGCAGCGATGCGCCCAGTGCAACGGCGCGAACTTGCTTATTCATCGAAAGCCTCCTTTCGTCAGCGGTGGTGGGGCCGGCGACGTATGTCGACAGCATCATTGCCGACGCTAGCAAGGGGCGATTTAATGGCGGCCCAACTGCGAACAGGCCTATACCGTGCCATCACGCGCATCCGACGGCACCTCCACGGAAGACATGCTCGGTCTGTCACGACGATCCGCGCAGTTGCTCCACCTGGCTGCCCAGGGACTGCTTCGTCGCCGCACGCGGAAGGCGAAGCGGGGGGACATCGCAGCGACCATCGCCAAGATGGGCATGCTACAGATCGACACCATTAACGTTGTCGCACGCAGTCCTTACATGGTGCTGTTTTCGCGGCTGGGCGCGTATCGCAACGACTGGCTGGAAGCATCGCTTGCCGAGGGTGAGATCGCCGAATGCTGGGCACATGAAGCGTCGTTCGTGCCATCGTCCGAATACCGCTTCCACCGCGACTATCGATCCGGCCGCGGTGGGCATTGGGCCCAGAAGAGCGCCGAGCGGACGCGTGCCGAGGCGGGGGCCGATATGGACCGCCTGCTCGAGCGCATTCGCCATGAAGGCCCGCTGCGTGCCGCGGACTTCGAACGCGACGTGCCCGCCGCCAAGGGCTGGTGGGGCTGGAAGCCGGAAAAGCGTTGGCTTGAGGCGTGGTTCGCGCTGGGTGCCCTGATGGTGACGCGTCGTGAACGGTTCCAGCGCGTTTACGACCTCGCTGAACGGGTCACCGCTCAATGGGCCGAGGCGCCTGCGGCAGGTACGCTGGAGGAAGCCCAGGTACGCCGACACTTCATCCTGCAGAGTGTTCGCGCCCTGGGTATCGCCAAAGCGCGCTGGATCGCCGACTACTTCCGGCTGCGGCCTCGGGTGACCGACACGGAGCTGGCGCCACTGGTCGCTGAGGGCTCGCTCATCCCGGTGGCCGTGGAGGGATGGGATGAAACGGGATACGTGCATCGCGACCACGGGTCACTACTGGCTGAGGCCGTCGCCAATCGGCTGCGGGCGACACGCACCACGCTGCTCTCGCCGTTTGACCCGGTCGTTTGGGACCGCGCCCGCGCGATGGATCTCTTCGGGTTCGAATACACCCTGGAATGTTACACGCCGGCAGCGAAGCGGACCTACGGGTACTACGTCCTACCCATCCTGCATCGGGGGCGGCTGGTGGGACGGTTGGACGCCAAGGCGCACCGACAGGAAGGCCTGTTCGAGGTGATCGGGATATGGCTGGAGGCGGAGGTATCGGCCGCGCCGGCCGTGGTCGCTGCGATCGCCGCGGCGATAGAAGAGTGTGCGGCATGGCATGGCACGCCGCGTATCGCGATCCAGCGTAGCCAGCCGCGAGGGCTGGCTACGCTGATCCGTACCGCGCTCGAAGGCTGATCAGCGCGTGGAGGCGGGCGCCGGCGTGTCCGCGCACGACTTGCCGTGCAGGGCGTCCTTCAGCTGCGAGGCGAGCGACACGCAGCGGTTCTGCAACTGGTCGCGCATGTCCGGATCCTGGGACTGGCGGAGCAGGCTGGTGCGCATCATTTCGTAGCGCGGCTCGATCTGGTCACGGGCGAACACGCCGGCGGCCAGGTGGCAGCTCTTGTAGCTAGCCAGGTACTCGTCACAGGCGGCAATGCCCGTGCTGTTCGGTAGCGGGCCGGAGGCCGCTGCAGGCGCCGTTCCGGATTTCGTGGTCTTGCCGGCCGGCACGCTGGTGACACTGGTCGTAGCCGTGCGCGACTTGGTCGTGCTCGTCGTGCTGCCTGGCGTGGCCGTCACGGTCTGGGTGGTAGTCGGCTTGGGTTTGTGGTCGGCGCAGGCAGCGAGGGCCAGGGCGCAGACAGCCAACGGCAGGAAGCGGGAAAGGTGCTGGTTCATGGTCGTCGGTCCCCCTAGGGCTTGGCGTGGAAGGATGGTAGGCGAAAAGTCGCACTGGCGGTGCGACGGGACGCAAGCATGTGCCGCTAAGGGGTGAACGTGGCGTCAGGGCGCCTCAGGAGCGCGCCTGAGGGGTGCCATCGCTATTTATCGACGGGACGAGTATAGTTCGCCGACTGTGTTTGCCGGGGTCATAGAGTTACGTTGACCCGATGCAGCTGATCACGGATCCGCAACATCGCTTCGCTCCTCGCGTTTCCTTGCACACCAGTTCCAGCGACGATCACTTCGATCGTCGGTTTTATTCGCTACACAATGTATTGGAGTGTTTCTATGTCGGATCGTGAAATCGGCACCGTCAAGTGGTTCAACGACGCCAAGGGCTTCGGCTTTATCTCCCGTGAGAACGGCCCGGACGTGTTTGTTCACTTCCGCGCCATCCAGGGCAACGGCTTCAAGTCCCTCGCCGAAGGCGAGAAGGTCTCCTTCAAGGTCGTCAACGGCCAGAAGGGTCTGCAGGCTGA